>JAABUY010003956.1_pt1 | contig 15882 bp, 15 predicted proteins | sample 5560271 | NCBI WGS metagenome assembly JAABUY01 (sample SAMN10711886, study PRJNA513374) | rock metagenome | isolation source: Antarctica rocks | place: Antarctica: Victoria Land, University Valley
CGCCGGCGGAGCGCCTGCGGGGCGGGACTAAGGTTTTCCATTTGGGTTTTTCCTTTGCAAAGGCGCTTCGCCCTCATAGACCTAGATAGGGACTGAATAGGGAGTTAATAGAACAAATAATAATATCTCAGTGATTTTGCAGAGCATTATAAACATACATATAAGAAATTATTACAGTATATAAGATTAATCATCAATTTCAGCATCATGTACAGCTTTAATAAAAGTTAAGTAATGCTTAAATACTCTGACTTTAACTATGTTTTGAATAAGCAGAATTAGAAATTAATTTTAAAGTGTATTTATATGCTTAAAAATAAATTAATATTGTAAGCAAATTAAAAGTAAAAGTTTATTGTTATCTTAATTATTGAGATTAAATACATAATTATGTCAATGTGTATGAAGATTGAGATCTGATTTGAATAGATATTAAAAAATATAAACATAGATAAATATCTTGAAGTTAATTTACACTGTATAAATATTTAAAAGAATGAAATTCATTAAATATCTTTATTTATTTAATTTATTTAATTTAAAGAAGACAATTAAGCTGTTTTAATTTTAATTAAGAATGCATATATATATAAATAATTAAAGTATATTAATATCTTCTATTACAACATTCATAATCTGCATAAGTACAATCAGATTCAGATAAACTTTATATTCAGTTAAAAAATAATTATTAATAAGCTTATTAAGTCTCTATCTAGACAGATCTTTAAGCAGTTTATTGAATTTATAAAATTCATTATTAATAATTAATTAAATTTTTAAATGATTTGTTGAACTCTTAATGATGTGTTTAGTTATTTAATATTTATTGTTAATGAGAGTCAATAGGTGCAGTCTTATTGAGTAAAAGTATTAAGAAATGATGTTTTAACTATTTTTATGAAGTAAAGTAAAATTAATGTTAAAGACTGAGCAAAGACTCTGTTTATATTAATTATAATCAATATTTTTTTTACTTTTTCTGTAACTCTCTTGATTAAGATGTGCTCATAGACAATACAGTTTAAAGATTTCACTAAATGACATAATATAGCATGAGTATTTACTTTCTTTCAATAGAGTTAGCAATATGAAATATATTATGTATACATTTTAGATATATTAAAATTAGAGTTAATTAATTCAGAATAAATTAATAATACATTTAAAGAATTTGAACCTTAGTTAATCTTAAGATGTTTTAAAAGATTAAATGATCTTTTAATAATCTCTGTTAAGATCATCTGAGGTTTTAGTGAGATCATCTGACATGTGTGGTTGTGAACCCTGAACTGATTACCTTTGAAAGATAATTACATGCTAGTATTGTAAATTCTGAAGTGCAAAAAATTATTTGCACTTTGCAAAAGTTCTCTACTAACGTCCTACCAAAACCAAGCTCTACGCGGTAGAACTTTAATCCGTCCGCACCCTTGCGCCGAGCAGAGGGCCCCCCCCCACCATCGACCCTGCACCGCGCAAAGCAACCAAACATGGCCACTAGCACGCCAAACAACGACATCCCCACCACCATCCACCCCCTCCAGCTCTCCATCCCCCTCCCCGCAAACCCACACACAACGATCCACATCCACCTAACCCTCCTCAGCACAACCCTCCTCATCTTCCTAACCAGCACCTCCACCGGCCCCTCCACCTCGTCGCCCACCAGTGCGCTCAGCTCGCTGGGCAGTTTCGTGTATGCCATGCCCGATGTACGTTGACGATCTTCTCTCCACCACAGATCGTTCCCCGTTCACGCACAACACAACATTCATCATCCATTACCCGCCCCTTCTGGGCCCCCCTTGTAGCAGTGAGTGTTGCTGACTCGGTGTGCTGCGGGGGGGTAGAGATTTGAACAGAACAGTGCGCTGAGCACGGCGCTCTACACGCGCGATGCGAGTATCGACTTCACGACGCGGACGGCGAAGATCTTGGCGAGGAGGACGGGGATGCCGGTGTATGTGGGGGGGAGTGTGGGGTTCGGGGGGTATGGGGTGGGGCCAACGGTTGAGGAGGAGGTGGAGGGGTTGAGGGCTGTGGTGGATGTGGTGGTGAGGGAGGTGGATAGGGAGAAGGAGGAGGGGCAGAGGGGCGGGATTGCAAGTAGCTCGTAAGAGCTGTGGAGGCTGGCTTGTGTTGACGATCAAAGGCGAGTTGTGAGGAACGACGATTGATGGGTGAAGGGTCGCCAGTGCTTGGACCCAAGATCTACCGCGCAAGCCACGAACATCTGAAACAAGCAAGCCCTACAACCGACTCCGACCCAACACATTACCTCCGTCAATCGTCACCACGGCCCCGTTGACGTGGCTACTCGCCCTGCTCGCCAAAAAAACCACCGTCCCCGCGATATCTTCCGGCCGGCCCAGCCTCCCATCCGGATTCGCATCCGCCAGCGCCTTCTCCCCGCCCTGCAACTCCATCAGACCGCTCGCCATCTTCGACGGGAAGAAGCCCGGTGCGATGGCATTGCACAGGACATGCCGCGGACCGAGCTCGACGGCCAGGTTCTTGGTCAGATGGATGACGGCCGCCTTGGAAGCCGAGTAGCCGAACGTCGCGTTCTCACCCAGCGAACCCAACCCGATCCCCGCAATCGAAGCCGTCACAATCACCCGGGACGGCTCGTCGATCGTCGCCTTCTTCTGCAGCAGCGGCGCGAATCTAAAACCCCGATCCATCAGCATCAACCCCGACACCGCGACCGCGCCGCTACAAACATCCTCATCCAAACCCCATCATCGAAAACCTACAATCGAATGGTATTAAACACGCTCTTAACGTTCAAATCCATGACCTTCGCAAACGCACTATCCGGATGCGTATCGAACTTCTCGCCCCACGTGGCGCCCGCGTTCGCGAACAAGATATCCACGTGCTCCGTGCTCTTCCCCACCTCGGCCACCAGCTTCTCGATCTCGGCGAACTTGGCGCTGTCCGCGGGGACGGCGATGGCGGTGGCGCCGGCCCGTTTGGTGGGCAGGGCGTTGAGGGCGGCGCAGGCTTCGTCGCATACGGAGGCCTTGCGGCTGGTTATGTAGACTTTGGAACAGCCGGCTTGGAGGAAGCTGGGGGTGGGGGGTGTTAGTTTGCGTTTGGGGGAAGGGGAGGGGAGGGGCGGGATAAGCGGGAAGTGGAAAGGGGGGTGGGGGGTGGGTTGTGGGATAGGTTTGGATTGTGATACGGGGAGCTTAGAGGGGGGGGTGTGGGGGGATGGGTTGAGGGAGGGAGTTAGGTACCCGGATGCGGCGTGTAGACCTAGACCTCGCGAGCCACCAGTGACGACCGCGACTTTGCCTTCGAGCGAGAAGATGTTTTGGAAGTCGCTGAGTTGGGTTTGCGCTTGGGCTGTCATGGTGGGCGAGGGTGCTGTCTGTGTGGGTGAGCGAGATGATGGTGAGTGGAATGTGGGAGGGTGATGATGCTGTGCGGGTTCAATGGATGGATTGGAGAGGCTTGTGAGGCACAGTAGGTAGACTTTTATATTGATGGGTGTGATCAGACGAGAAGATACATGCTGTGGGGTTAGTTGGTTCACGGTAGCCTTGGTGCCGAGGTTCGGCTGTGGTGGAACGATAGGCCGACGTCAGCTTTTCTTTGTCAGCGTTTCGAGGGTTACGTAAGGTAGGGCAGACAGGCAGAACTCCGTACATAGAACTATACACAAAGGAATCATGATCCAGCCCTTTGTTGCCACTATTTCTCATTGCGTTGTCTTACTCAAGGAAAACAGCCAATCAAGCAATTGTTCGTACGATATTGCCGACAATTGATTACACCGATTGGACACAACGGCAAACATCTTCGAATCAATCAAGTCACTGGTCTAACTAGATTACCTGATAAGCTCACCATATATCCTCGATACCCCGAGGAGGCGGTTTATATGTATAAGATGCAACCCAAAACTCACCCCCCAGGACTCCCTCGCAATGCAAATGCTCGGCCGCAAATCTCCCACCCGTAAATGCAACACAGTTTACAGAACAACCTGCCCGAGACTCGCAAACGAAAAGGATAGTGATCCCTAAAAAGAAGAACGGAGGAATCTAGCGCCTCCCTCTCGCCGTCCTCTTCGCGGCTCTAGGCCGACCCGCCTCCCCATCCCCATCACCCTCACCCTCCCCTCCACTCTCCTCAACCCTCCCCTTCCGCTTCGCCCCCCCAGGCTTCTGCTGATTCGCATGCATCCGCGTCTTCGCCCTCTCCTCACTCTCCACCTCCAAATTACCCAAATGCACGGTATAATTGCTCGCCTTCTCGTCCCTCTCGCGAATCTTCCTTAGTCGATGCGGTCCATCCTCCTCGATCTTCGCCAGGCAGAGCTTATGCGTCAGCGAGCCTTCATGGCGCCACTCGCCTCGGCGCGGATAACCCGACGGCCTCGCGCCCGTCTCGCACGCGGCGATGAACCCCTGCGCGACGTTCTCGAGCGCCGCGGACTGGCCGAGGCGCATGCGGTTGCGCGCGCCGGGCTCGCGGGGCAGCTCGCGGTTCTCGACGAGGACGTGGAGGCGGGCGCAGATGGCGGGGAGGTCGAGGTGTTTCTCGAGGCAGTAGAGGTGGACGTAGCCGGCGTTGAGCTGGGGGTCGGTCGTGGCGGGGGCGCGGTGGGATTGCTCGTCGAAGGCGACGCGGTATTGGCCCTGGTTGATGCAGTTGTGCTTGCCGTAGCAGGCGGCGAAGCGGCAGCGCGAGGAGGTGTAGGTCGGGTAGCGGCGGGCGGAGTCGGCGGGGTTCTTTTGGATGCGGATGCGCAGGCCGCTGTGTTTGGGGTCGTGGTTGCCGTCTGGGCCGTGGTGCAGCGGGTGCTGGAAGAGGTAGCGGTTGAGTTGGTCGGCCGTGTAGGTCTTGCCCGCTTCGAGCTCGCCGGATGTGGTGTAGGTGAAGTCTTGCCAGCTTGCCGGTGCGCAGGCCAGCGCGGTGTAGTGGTCTTCTGGTCTGTAGTCAGCGATCTTCGCGGCGCGGGTGTTCTTGCCTTTGGTGGTGTTGGTCTTGATCCATGGCTTCTCCCGATCCACGCCCCAGCCAGGCCGTTTGATGAGCTCAAGTCCGGGTTTGACTGGGGCATTGTCTCTGCGTGGAGTCTTCTCCCGCCTCGGCGACTGTTCAGCGGAGGAGAGTGCAAGGTCTTCCGGATCGCTGCAATCATTGCCTGTCGGTGAGTGGCAGTCTAACGGCGGTAGAGGCGTGTAAAGTCGCCCTGGATTTGGGATTCGGCTGCCATAGAGGAGGAAGGAAGGATCGACCATCAACGCGGTGGCCTGCGTCGGTGGGACGTCGAAAGGTATCTGTCCATTGTTAGTCTTGTCAAGCGCGGTGGCATCAATGGGTGTTTGACCCGCGTCAACCGTCTCAAGGGCGGGAAAGTCATAAAGATTGGGGATGTCATCAAGATTGGGAAGATCGTCGAGATTGGGAATATCAATTAGTGCTGGCCAATCGATAGGAGGCTGTGATGGGGTTTGCCTCGATCGTGCCAGCGGGTATGGGTCTGTCAATGGTGGCATGTCTGGCGATGGGTAATTGTTGCCTCCCGCAGGCTCTTCGAAGAGCTCTTCCAGAAGAGTGTTCGTGGTCGGTGACTGTGGTGGGTCAAGGGTCGGAAAAAATTGATCGATCTCTGGTGATGCCAGCAGAGGGATGCTTTCCAGTTCGCAGGTCAGATGATCGCCCTCCCATCCTGCCGCAATGTCCTGCATTGTGGAAGCAGTCATGGCTGCGGGCTTGCTTTGGCAATCAGGGGTCATTTTTCGATAGGTCTATGATGATGGTTCGAAACCGACATATCGGCTGAAAGCGCTTTCATGGTGTTACTTAAGTGGACGTCACCACAAAGAAATCCCTCCACTGGATTGTCCATCATAGTAACAAAGGAGTGATAGCTTTTGTTTAGCTCTTTATTCAAATGAACAATAGCAATATAGAAGCCAGAACCTTCTTTGTGTTGAGAAGCAGGAAGATTGGGAAGAGAAAGGACGATAGCGGAAAGACATGCCAATTTGAGGTTTAGGGAGTTGATCAGGAAAAACATCTGACCTAAAAAACGGGTTGGTTCACGAATTGAATCGAACGCCCATCTCTTGCATGCTTGAAGTACAGAATGAAGCATGAATGCTTGGATTCGGTCGTGACGGCAACAATCGCCATCCTATGAGGAATGCCGCAAGTATGACACGCTGGACTTCTAGTCGTGGAGGTAACTTGATAATCTAATCATTGCGTTACCTCTCCACATTACACCAAAGAGGCGCGTTACGACTTTTAGGTGGACTTCGAGTAGCATAGATAGTGCGAATGAGAGCAACATGAGAGACCCTTGGGAGATCCACGTTGGCATACAGAAAGACTTGGAGCGAGGAAATATTGAACGATGAGCTTGGCCAACCTCGAAGCTCGTCCATCGGGTATGATCATGGTAAGTAGATCGAACGAATGAAGAGGGAAGGTACGTAGAAGATCCGGAGCAATAAACATGGGGTATTGCTTAAAAACAATACATAGAGAAGAATAGGCCTCCCGACGACAGGCCTGAAGAGGCTGTACAACCTCATTTGTAACGAGGAAGAGAAAGGACGACTTTGCATCATGAAGCGCCAAGAATATCGCGCTAGACACAGGAATGTGCTCCAACGGTCCACGAAGAGTTGTGTATATGATATGCTTGCGAGGGAGACGACTCGTTCGACGAGAGCATCCAGGGAGTGTGTGAAGACTGTCCATTCCTAAGATAAGCGTGGCATATTCGAGGTAGCCGTGGTGGGGTGTAGGCTTGCGGTTCGACGACATCGTCTTTGACGGTATGTGGAGGTAAGCTTGAAGATACCTAAGGTACTTGTCAGAAGATACCCACAGAACGAAAGCGTGAAGGGATGGTGGCAACAGCGGCAAGGTATCGATCAGAAGGTCTCCAAGATAGAGATATCCACATATATGTTCAGAACAGGTCTGTGATAATTGTCATGGGTTTCATCATATAGGGTTTGTCCTCAATAAGAAGGAACTGGGTATAAAAGGGGACACTGGGGACAGACGGTGATCTTGACTTACTGCGAACTAATCATGCCTCATGCGTAGAAAAAAAAGGCTACACGCGAAGGTCGTATATGGATCAACCATCGAGTCTTGACGACTTCGTGGTCCAATCTTCTCGCGTGTGAGAAACCGAAGTTCCATGATGGCACGAAAAAGCTGGACGAGCAATGCTTACATAATCTAACGCTAGGCCTACATAAGGTAGGTAAGGTACTTCGTACCTCCTAAGTGCCACATGCTTACCACGAGGGTGTGATGTGAGAGTGTGAGGGTGTGGGAACAAATCCCCATGACCTATCAGTCTCTGGACTTGCCTTTGACAACACCCTCATCTGTTAGGGTTGGTAAGGTTGGTATCCATGTCGTATCTGAACAGTGCACCACACGCCATTACTCATTTATTTTCATTGGAGTAACCAGTCTTACGCGTCTCTGCAGTGGCCTTGATTTCTGATGACTGTTCCCCGCTATCATCACGGTGGCGCTCTTCCAGTGCCTTCTCCTGCCTTCTCGTCGTACATCCCTTTGCTTTCGTTATCAGATTCTTATTCGTGGCTTTAGCACTCAAGGTCTACGTACTCGGGGTTCTGCCTGTTTCTTGATGTATATAATGTGGCCTCGGTGTCCCATGCCAGATCCATCATTACATTCTCCGCAGATACTACTTCGTTAGCAACCCAGCAGCTCCGCAGATTCCAGCTCAACAAACTCAGAATAAGACTCACGAACAACACCTACCATTATGCCTTCCATCCGCTACTACAATCAGACTGCCCCTTTTTGGGACTTCGTCGCCAATCTTGAATCAAATGGGAACCATCCCTTCTTCACCGCCTATAACCCCGAGAATCAGCAAGGCCGGACTACTGGGGGTCCTCACTCCGCAAGTCCACCGGGTTATGAAAGTTCGCCACCTCCACCACCAGCACAACCAGAAAATTCAGACTCCGCCGGTGGCGCTGTCCCTCCGCCTCCGCCGCCGCCGCCGCCGCCGCCGGCAGGTTTCCATTCTCCAGAACCACCCCACCACCCATTCGGTCGTCATGGCGTCCCAGGCTGCGGCTTCGGCCACCATCGTGGAGGTCCTCGACGTGGGGGCTGGGGCGGTCACCGTGGCCGCGGCGGATTCCCCTTTGGTGGTCCCCAGTCGTTCGATCTGAATTCGATCGCACAGTTCTTTCAGCAGCAGTTCGGCATCGACCCAGAGGCTACTGAAGAGGAGAAGGATGGCAAGGACGGTGGCAAAGACTTCACTCCGTCGGCCGACGTCTTCGATACTGAGGACGGATATGTCGTTCACGTTGCGCTCCCAGGAGCGAAGAAAGAAGATGTTGGCGTCAATTGGGACGCCGACAAGAGCGAACTGAGCATTGCTGGGGTCATTTACCGACCGGGTGATGAGGACTTTTTGAAGACGCTCGCTATGGCGGAGCGAAAGGTGGGTGTCTTTGAAAGGAAGATCAGGTTGGGAAGCCGGGCTAGTCCAGCGCAAGTGGATGCCGATAGCATTTCCGCCAAGATGGAGGATGGTGTCCTCATCGTTACTATCCCGAAAATCGACAGGGAGTATGTGGAGATCAAGAAGGTGGACATCGAATAGGGACTGGTTTGGATGTTGTAAAGCAGTTTGGACAAGAGCATTTTTCTCCAATGTATTCCATAGGTATAATCTGAAGAAAGCAAGTCAAAATAATTATTAGTAGTCCTTGAAGATTCTGTGCTCCACTGTACCCTAGCTGTCATCCCACGTAATGTATATCTGCATCGCCGTAGAACTGACAGCGGTTTGTCGCCACGTACGGCCCATACCTTATGCAAGCCACACCTTAAACGAAACTCAAAAGACGATGCCTTTCCCCCTCGCCCAACGAAGCCATCAGGTACCGTTTCGGGCGTCTGCAGCTAGGTTCTCGGACGAGGCTCTGATTTTTATACTGTCTGGGTATTGATACACATACACCCTGTTGCCGATATTGGTCCTTCGCTCATTGACGTACCACGGTACTGAGAACACCTTATGCGCCGGCGTTGCTTACTATGGCGACGGACAATCCTGAGCTTCAAGCGAAGCTGCAGGAGCTTGACCATGAACTCGAGGTGTGCGAACAATAATGCCCTCTGTTCCGCATGAGATGACCGCTCTGCAATTATATTCTAGACCCAAGTTCAACCTTTGCTAACCGTTCGTTGACAGGAGGGTGACATAACTCAAAAAGGGTGCGAGCGAATCTTGCCCGACTTCCAACACCGCGATTCTGTCCAAAATCCGTTCTGGACCCGGTCTGAAGGAAAAGCCAGGCTGTGATTGCTGACGTGTATATATATCAAGATACCAGAAGCGGCAGACACTCATTCTCTCAGAATATCTCAGCCCATCTCAGGCCCAAGAAGCACATGCGGGCCTACGCCTTCATTCCCCAGATTACGGCACGCGTATCTCAAACGATGGCTCACGTTCAGCTTCGCTAGCAGCACTCAATTCCCGGTCACACTCCCCTCAAAACGTGTCTCATTCGCGGCAAAGCTCGACCCCAACATATGTAGAAAACATGGGCGACGGGAGGAGCAATCAGGATCGCAAAGTGCCTGTACCGGTGCAGGGTCCGGTTAGCAGGTTCCAGGACAGAGAGCTTAGGGTGCGGAACTCAAGCCAGAGATTATCGTCCAACATTCAGGATTTTGATGATCCGCCAAGGTACGACGATTCGGAACAATTGATTAGGAGCAGGGATGCGTCAAGAGCAGCCACCATGATGAGCTCCGACTACGCTTTCAACCCTGCGCACGAAGTAGGATACAGCGACCATCAAGTGGGGGACTACGGGTCGCAGAATGGAATTCAGACGAGGCAATCAACCATGTTGGACTCACAGCAAGTGTACTTTTCGGACTTTGCGGGGCAACAGAGTGACGACAACAGGAATAGCTACGGTGGAGGACCACATCGGTATTCTACTGATGCTTTCTCGCCCACCGCGGCTATGGCACCACCAATGCTGAACTCCAACGATCTTCCTTCACCAGCAACAGCCAGTCATCAGCTTCCCTTGGAACCTCGCGACGTTCCTTTCGCTGTATATGATCCCCACAATGGAAACATCCCCATGTCGAAGTTTGACAACATCGCAACAGTACTGCGACATCGAGCTCGGACGACGCCGAAGCAGCCCGCCTACTGGGTACTGGATCAGAGAGGAAAGGAAACCTCGTCGATCACATGGGAAAAACTTACAACTAGGGCAGAGAAGGTAGCACAGGTGATACGGGACAAGAGCAGTCTATACCGAGGCGATCGAGTTGCTTTGATCTACAGGGACTCAGAGATTATCGAGTTCGTAGTTGCTATAATGGGCTGTTTCATCGCAGGCGTGGTGTCAGTACCAATCAACGATCTTGAGGATTATCAGAGACTCAATGTTGTTCTCACTTCAACCCAAGCTCACCTGGCCCTTACTACCGAGAATAACCTGAAGAGTTTCCAGCGGGATATCACAGCACAGAAGCTAAATTGGCCTCGAGGAGTAGAGTGGTGGAAAACGAACGAATTCGGGAGCTATCACCCGAAGAAAAAGGACGAAGTTCCTCCACTGGTTGTACCGGATCTTGCCTACATAGAGTTTTCCCGGGCGCCAACCGGAGATCTCAGAGGAGTCGTCATGAGCCATCGAACAATCATGCACCAGATGGCTTGCCTGAGTGCTATCATCGCAACAGTCCCCACAGATGGAAACGACACGTTCTCCACAGGCTTGCGCGATAAGCAAGGCCGCCTCATGGCTGGCAGAAGCGCTGGGGAGATCATGCTGAGCTATTTAGACCCACGACAGAGCATCGGCATGATTCTCGGCGTCCTTTTGACCGTATACGGCGGCCACACGACTGTCTGGATGGAAGCTCGAGCCGTAGAGACTCCCGGACTCTATGCAAACATCATCACTAAGTACAAGGCTACGCTCATGGCTGCCGACTACCCTGGTCTCAAGCGCGCAGCATACAATTACCAAGCAGACCCGATGACGACACGGAACTTCAAAAAGAACTTTGAGCCTAACTTCTCGAGCGTAAAACTATGCATGATTGATACCCTGACAGTGGATAGCGAGTTCCATGAAATCCTAGCAGATCGTTGGCTGAGGCCAATGCGCAACCCAAGAGCGAGAGAACTCGTTGCGCCTATGCTGTGCTTGCCCGAGCACGGTGGAATGGTTATCAGCATGCGAGATTGGCTTGGAGGCGAAGAGCGTATGGGCTGTCCTCTGAAACTTGAACAGGACAATGATCTCCCTTCGGAGAAGAAGAGCGAAAAAGTTGCCACTGCCCAGAACGGGTACAGCAGCTTGATTGGGGGAGGCGGTGCTCAACCCACAGATCAGAAGGCGAGAACGGAATTGAGTGAGGTTCTCATTGACAAAGAATCGCTGAAAACCAACGAAGTTGTTGTCGTTGCAATTGGAGAAGAGGCAAGAAAGAAAGCGGAGAATGAACCGGGGAGTGTACGAGTAGGAGCCTTCGGTTATCCCATACCGGATGCCACACTGGCCATTGTAGATCCGGAAACCAGTCTTCTCTGTACGCCGAATGTCATTGGAGAAATCTGGGTGGATTCACCGTCCCTTTCTGGTGGGTTCTGGGCACTACCGAAGCACACAGAGACTATATTTCACGCACGGCCATACAAGTTTCAGGAGGGTAACCCCACTCCAATGGCTGTCGATCCTGAATTCCTACGTACAGGCCTACTAGGCTGTATCATTGAAGGCAAGGTCTTTGTGCTTGGTCTCTATGAGGATCGTTTGCGACAGAAAGTGGAATGGGTGGAACATGGCACAGATCTCGCAGAGTACAGGTATTTCTTCGTCCAACATCTGATTGTCAGCATCATGAAAAACGTGCCGAAAATATACGACTGCTCAGCTTTTGATGTCTATGTCAACGACGAGCACTTACCTATAGTCTTACTGGAATCGATTGCCGCATCAACTGCACCGTCAACTTCAGGCGGCCCTCCACGGCAGCTTGATACCGCCTTACTCGACTCGCTTTCAGAGCGGTGCATGGAGGTCTTATACCAGGAGCATCACGTCCGAGTATACTGTGTGATGATCACCGCTCCGAATACGCTTCCGAGGGTCACAAAGAACGGTAGGCGGGAGATTGGCAATATGTTGTGTCGAAGGGAATTCGACAATGGCTCTTTGCCATGTGTGCATGTTAAATTCGGCGTCGAGCGAGCAGTACTAAATCTTCCTGTCGGTGTCGACCCTGTCGGTGGGATCTGGTCACCCGTATCAACATCGGCCCGACAAGAAATCCTGATGATGCAAGACAAACAATACTCTGGCGTGGACTATCGGGAGGTTGTCATTGACGATCGCACTTCCACACCCCTGAACAACTTCTCCAGCATCGTCGACTTGCTACAATGGCGAGTTGCGAGACAAGCGGACGAACTCTCTTATTGTACAATTGATGGGCGGGGCAGGGAGGGCAAGGGCGTCACTTGGAGAAAATTCGATTCGAAAGTCGCAGCTGTCGCGATGTACCTTCGAAATAAGGCAAAAGTACGAGCCGGAGATCATCTTATTCTAATGTATACGCACTCGGAAGACTTCGTCTATGCTTGTCATGCCTGCTTCTGTCTGGGCGCTGTAGCCATCCCAATGGCTCCACTCGATCAGAATCGTATGCACGAAGATGCCCCGGCTCTACTTCATATGATTGCAGACTTCCAGGTCAAGGCCATTTTGGTCAACGCGGATGTTGACCATGTGCTGAAGCTGAAGATTGTGTCTCAACACATGAAGCAGTCTGCTCAGGTGCTCAAGGTCCAGATACCAAGCACTTTCAATACTGCCAAACCGCCAAAGCAGTCTGCTGGGTGCAGAGACCTCGGATTCACAATGAAGCCCGCGTGGGTACAGCCAGGCTACCCGGTTCTAGTTTGGACCTATTGGACTCCGGATCAACGGAGAATAGCTGTACAACTCGGGCATGACACCATCATGGGCACGTGTAAAGTGCAAAAGGAAACCTGTCAGATGACAAGTTCGAGGCCGATCCTTGGCTGTGTCAGGAGCACCAGCGGTCTAGGCTTTGTGCATACCTGCCTCATGGGAGTCTTTGTTGGTAAGCCAACTTAGCAACAGCAGACCTTAGACGCTCGCTAATTATTCAGGTGCGCCGACGTATCTGGTCTCCCCGGTAGACTTTGCGGCCAATCCGATGTCATTGTTCTTGACTCTGGCAAGATACAAAATCAAAGATACGTATGCCACGAGCCAAATGCTGGATCATGCTATGAACACGATGCCTGGGAAAGGCTTCCATCTCCATGAGCTAAAAAACATGATGATTGCTACGGAAGGAAGACCGCGTGTTGACGTTTGTGAGTATTGACTTGAATCGGCGACAACGAGTGCAAAGACTAATGCGACTACCTCTAGTCCAGAAAGTGCGCCTGCACTTTGCCGCCACTGGTCTTGACCGCACTGCCATCAATACGATTTATTCCCACGTTCTCAACCCGATGATCGCCTCACGCTCATACATGTGCATCGAGCCCGTCGAACTGTGGCTTGATACCCGTGCTCTTCGTCGCGGACTGGTCTACCCTGTCGATCCAGATACAGATCCCTCCGCCCTCTTAGTCCAAGATTCTGGCATGGTTCCCGTCAGCACTCAGATAGCCATCGTCAACCCCGAGACCTGCAGACTTTGCCATGTAGGAGAGTATGGCGAGATCTGGGTTCAATCCGAGGCTTGCGTGAACAGCTTCTACGGCTCCAGAGACGTTTTCGATGCCGAGCGATTCAACGGCCGGACGGTTGACGGCGATCCGCACGTTAAGTTCGTCAGGACCGGAGATCTGGGATTCTTACATACTGTGGTTAGACCAATCGGGCCAAATGGGCAACCGGTCGAGATGCAGATTCTTTTTGTTCTCGGAGGAATCGGAGAGACTTTTGAAGTTAATGGGTTAGGTCACTTCCCAATGGATATTGAGTATTCCGTCGAAAAGTGTCACCGGAACATTGTGCCTGGAGGATGGTGAGTTGCGCTCCATTTATGTACAGGCCACTAGTGTCTTACTGATGCGTCCAAAATTCAGTGCGGTCTTTCAGGCGGGAGGTCTCGTTGTAGTGCTGGTAGAGGTAATGCGCAAAGCCTATCTCGCCTCTATCGTGCCCGTAATCGTCAACGCCATCCTCAACGAGCATCAATTAGTCATTGACATCGTCGCCTTCGTCTCGAAAGGAGACTTTCCCCGCTCTCGCCTCGGCGAGAAGCAAAGAGGCAAGATCCTAGCATCATGGGTCACGCGAAAGATGCGTACTATAGCACAGTTCGGGATCAGAGATCCGGATGGGGCGGACTCACAGATCACCGAAGTGGCCGAGCCACGAAGTGGTATCGGAAGCGTACGCAACGGAAGCCTGATGGGCGGACAGAGTATCTCAAGGACTGTCGAAAGCCCACCGGCAACGACCGAGCGGCAGCTCAGGCCCATGCCGCAAGACGAAAAGCCATACGCCCAGCTGCCGACGGGAATCTCGGAAATGCCAGCAGATTACGCCAACTCGATCCAAGAATCACCGCCCATACCGACCGACGACGGAGACGCTTACCAGGACGACGGCACCCCGACCGACGAAAGGAGCACCCACTTCGAGCTCGCCGACCATCACGCCATGTCCCCTGCAGACACGCCAACACAATACTACGACCACAGCACCCTAGAACCCCAACCTTACAACCAGCCAGTCGCATCCGAACCCTACGTGCACAATAAGAACAGCAACCACTACTCCCCACCCTCCTACTCGCGCTACGACGACACCCCGATCCTCGCCCTCCCCTCCGTCACCGGCCACGACAGTCTGATGCCCGAACCCGCTCTCTGGAACCTACCTTCGAGCCAACAACAACAGCCGCCGCCGCGCCACGCCGTGAACGCTACTGGAGGTCTTCGCGTGGCGAATGCGAGCAGCGACGACGAGCACGAGGAGGAGTGGCCGCAGGAGGCTATCATGCATATGAACCTTGCTAGCGGGGGGAGGCGGCTGAGCGGCTCGAGAGAGGAGGGCAGGTATGATGGGAGCGGGTACGGGGGCGCTATATGAGCTGGCTGAGTGGATGGGTGTGTGGGTGGCGGGGTTCCGCGAGCGAGGTTGAAGTAGCATCTATCGATCTATCCGGGCAGGAGCGGAGCGGAAGGGGGGGAGTGTCCCACTTGTTGTTGGATTTGGGTACGAGAATCTGTGGCTGGCGATGTGTGGGATGACAAGCTCTATTCGGCGATGTTTTGTATGTGGGATGGAATGGGGTGTTTTGGGTGCTTTTAGCGGATGTACAATCATGATGGGATGACTAATTGATTGTAGAATAAGGTAGGATAGGAAGGGGCCTGGCCCGGCGAGGGGGCTTTGATCCCTGGGGAAATTGTATATATTTGCCGTCAGACCATGTACTGGGGTGCGGACCATGCCACCCTCAAAGCAGACAAGACTGCTAGTAGGGTTCACGAGGGTGGGCTCTGCCTCGTGAAAATGCTGAGGTGGTGTATACACGCCGAGGACTATGGACTATCGCTTCTTCCCCCTACTCTTCTGCACCTTCGCGCCCTTCACAGCCTTACCACCCGCACCCTGGCCCTGACCCTTACCCTTCCCCTTCCCGCCCCTCTCCCCTTTCCCATCCCCCTTCCCCTTCTTCCAAACCTTCCCCTCCTCCCTCTCCCTCCTCAAATCCAACCTCTTCCGATCCTTCCCACTCAACTTCCCCCCCTTCCCCTCCCCCTTCCCCTTCCCCCTCCCCCCCTCCCCCCCATTCAACTCCACCCTC
>JAABUY010003957.1_pt1 | contig 15882 bp, 23 predicted proteins | sample 5560271 | NCBI WGS metagenome assembly JAABUY01 (sample SAMN10711886, study PRJNA513374) | rock metagenome | isolation source: Antarctica rocks | place: Antarctica: Victoria Land, University Valley
CTCAGGTAGGACCGAGTGCAGTTTGTATTTGTACAGCTGTTGAGATTGCATAAGCTGGGCCGCAGGGCTTGTCTGGCAGCTGTGTAACAGTGCATGGCAGCAAGATCTGCATGCACGGTCAATTTGTGTGCTGACATGACAGTTTGTCCTGTCAGTATGACCTGTTGCGTTGGCAATTCCCTGGTTGCTGTTGGCAGTCCTCGCCCGCGCCTGTGCTTCTTCTTACTCCTTGCGTTCTTCTTGACAGCTCAGGGGATGCTTCGCTGCTGCGCCTTGGCAATGCATGCATGCAGTCGTTGAGATTGCCTCTGCTGAGTGGGATGTGATGCTGTGTATCTGATCAGTCTGTGTGTGTGTAGGCCGCTGTAGACAGTTTGCTGGTCCTCTAAGCAATGACAGTCCACTGCTGGTGATCATGCATCCGTGTCAGATGCAGCAGCAGCAGCACTGTTCACATACACACACACGCACCAGCCTGGTGCCAAAATACAGGTCCATAAACACAGTGTCTTTTCTTTAGGATCATGGCGTGTTGTAAGAAAGGATTGCATCCTTTGATGAGTACGTTTTGCGTACTGCTTGAGCCGCATGCAATGGAGCATGTGCAGCCAGCATGAACCACACTGATGCAGGTGCTTGGCCAGCAGCAAAGCAGGTGGTCAGGCTACCAGGACAGTACGTGAGTCCAGCAGCAGCACTGTGGGTTGGGGCGCACATGTGGGCCTGGCTGTCGCCCAACAGCTACCACGTGCTGCAGTGCCTTGCAGCCAGTGTGCCGGTTATGGCTGGCTATGCACAGACCAAGAGAGCAGCAGCCACTGGCCAGCTTGCTGCAGGTTGGACTTTGCCCACTGCTGTGCTTCTACACAAAGGATACTGACTGTGCCAATAATTGTAAGCTATATGGGCCACTAGTCATGGCTGGCTATGCACAGACCAAGAGAGCAGAAGCCACTGGTCAGCTTGCTATCTACCTTGAATGCAGAAGGGATGCAACACAGGCAGCATTCACAGTAAGGCACAGATGAGCGAGTTTTGTGGCTGCCCATCTGCCCGTCAGGTTTGTCAGGCCGGCTATATGACCGGTCTGACAAACCCTTCCCTTTGAGCCGCCAGTCAAATTAAGTGAAACTGTTCCAGTGGGACCAACTGACTGTGTGTTGACTGCAGGAGAGGCTACAGAGGCAGCTTTCAGGGCAAGGCACAGATGGGCAGCCAGAAGGGTTGCCCATCTGTTGAAGGGTCTGCCTGATATCCCTCCCCTTCAAGCTGCCAGTGAGGTCATTGAGTCAGCCTCAGTCAATGTTGGCCTCAAGGTGGAGGGTCAACCCTTCTTGGGCAGCACTGTTGATGTCGTCTCAGCTTCAGGTGGTCTTACAGGTAATGATAGGCAGTATCACGGGTAATGACAGGCAGTATCACAGGCAATGCTGGGCAGTATCACAGATAATGACAGGCAGTATCACAGGTAATGACAGGCAGTCTCACTGGTAGTGACAGGCAGTCTCACAGGTAATGACAGGCGCAGTTATAGGCACTTCTGCAGTGTCCATTCCTGGGCTCAATTTCAGCGGCAATGCCAAAATTTGCGATGCTGTCAGTGCAAGCAAGAGACAACATCAGGCGTCAGCGAGATGCAGCAGTCGTCCTGTTTTTCAGCACGACCACATAATGGATTCCAAGGCAAGACATGTCTGTTGTTTCTGCAATGGCAGGTGCATCAAAAGTTGATACTGCAAGTCTCGAAGCTGTCCACACAGAGCAAATGCAAAACGCTATGCAGTCAGTGTGTATCATGCCCTGTATGTAACCAGCTGAATTACGAGCATGGTCAGCCTTGAGATGAGAGACTTAATTGCGAGTGTGTCTCCTCCCTGCAGGCACAAGCTTCAGCATAGGTGCTTCTGTACCCCTAAGGAGGGGCAGGAAGGGCCCTTTGCCCAACCCCCCTGCCCCACCCCCCTCCATGGCACCCCCTCCAAAATCTGGTGCAGAAGCAGCCCCGCAGCAGGCCTCAACATCTGGTGCGTAGATTCACTTCTTACATGTGATAATAACTATAATGACACAATAACCATAATTATGATAATAACAATAAACACTCTATCCGACTCTTGATGAGCTAGTTGTGTGAAGGACTTCTTACATGTGTCTCGGCTCATCATCACTTTGTATTTTTGTATTGAGATAGAATGCTTCTGAAAAGGATACTTTGTGTAATTTGTCTGCTGCTGCAATGCAGTTGTCACAGCCGACGTGTTCTCATTCTTAGAGAATGTAACGGCATTTGCAGGTGTCAATGAAGGTGCGTCGTATAATGATGTAATGCAGCTGTCAGGCAGGCGCTCGAACACAGATCATCTGCCAACAATCACAACTCAGGCTGAGCTGGCGCCCAGCACAGACAGCAGCAGCAGCAGGAGCCGGTCTGACCCCTTAAGCAGTGAGCCTAGCACCCCCACCCACCCACCCACCTTCCAGAACATGCATCACTTCCAGGTAAGCATTTTCATGCTGTATGCCTTTCAGGAAATGTATTCAGTTTCAGGTACATGACTTGACTGCGTAAGCATCGCTGAAGTGTTAGTCAGCAAGTAGCAGCTTGCCTATTGGCCATCTCCCTACTGAATATCTGCCTATTGGCCATCTGCTTATTGGCTATCTGCCTATTAGCTACCTGCCTTTTGGCTATCTGCCTGTGCAGATGCTTGTAACTGCCTGTTTCTGAGTGCAATGCCATCTCTCTCATTGTAAATGCCAGTTAAAGTTTGAGTCAGCATGTGATCCTTTGAGTGGCTATAGCATGGTCTGTTTGCGTTTCAAGCCTGGGAAGGGTCTGATCATTTGAATTTGCCTTCTGCAGAGCTCAAGGGCTAGTACAGTCACAGACAGCCCTGCTACCAGCTCGTCCTGGGCTGACTCAGGACTCCCAGCCTCTGAGCACCGAGTTGGCAAACGCATTGCTGAGTTGCAGCAGCACACTCAGCAGCAGGATTGTCAGTCGGAGGCGACTCACTCTGAGCCTGAGAGGGATCCCCTCAGTGCTGCTGAGACGATGCTGCTGAGTGAGGTGGACCTTGGGGGCGGAAGGGGGGACTCAGGGGGGTCTGCAGAGCCCCTCCCTAGCTCAGAGGTCTTGCTCACTGATGGGCGTACTGTTAGCGTCATTGGAAACGTAAGCTTCTGTCGCGCCTGTTTCTGCTAGACACCTCAGGTGTCGCTTGTGATTTAGGACTTGAGATGTGAGGTGTCTTTTGCAGAGGCATCTGATTGGACCTCTTGCCATTGTTGCAAAGCAATATTGGTGAGTGGTCGTTTAGTAGAGTTGTGACGTATCTGCAGCGTGTCACGTGAAGTTTCTGATAAACCAGTTCCAGACTGCAGGATGCATGCAAAGAAGCAGCTTCCTTTCTGCTTGTGGCCTCTATGCAGCACATGAGCAATCATTCTCAAATGATATTTTGTGGAGAAAAGACATGTGCCCTGCCTTTTGGAACAAACATTCTGTCGGTGATCCCAGTGGTCAGACCAAACATTGCGACAGAAGGTCGGTGGGATTGCGATAAATGAGCAAGGAGCAGCACACCAATGAGCTCACCCACACTACCATCGCCATCGTGAACTGCTTGTACTGCTCTTTTGCAGTCCTGACACATGCTGAATGCTTGAAGTCACCCACATCAGCATTGCCATTCTGAAGTGATGTACCGCTTGTCTGCAATCATGACACGTGCTTAGTCCCGCAGCATGAAAGGGAGGAAGCAGCTCCAATGTTTGGGCATGGCATGGGGGACCTCTCAGCACAGGAGCAAGCACTGTCGGTCACTGCCACAACACAAGCTAGATGATGCAGGATGCCAGGAAGGAAGCAGCTCCATTGTTTGCAATCCCGACACATGCTGAATGTTGCAGGATGCGAGGGAAGAAGCAGCTCTGTTGTTTGGGCGAGAGGACCACTCAACACAGGTGCAAGCACGGTCGGTTGCAATCCCAACACACGCTAAATGTCTCAGGATGCTAAGGAGGAAGCAGCTCCATTGTACGAAATCCTGACACGTGCTGAAAATTGCAGGATGCAAGGGAGGAAGCAGCTCCATTGTTTGGGCGTGGGGACCACTCAGCACAGGAGCAAGCACTGTCAGTCACAGTCAAAACACAAGCTAAATGATGCAGGATGCCAGGGAGGAAGCATCTCCATTGTTTGAAATCCTGACACATGCAAGCACTGTTGCTAACAATCTCAACACATGCTGAATGTCGCAGGATGCGAGGGAGGAAGCAGGTCCATTGTTTGGGCGCGGGGACCACTCAGCACAGGAGCAAGCCCTGTCAGTGAGGGACAGATGCGACCTGCTGATGCGAGCCTCGTTTCTGGTCACAGTCTTTTTGCCCTTCCTGCTGCTGGGCCCAATCCTGCTGCTGCTGGCTTCTCAGTTTGCCCCCAGTGCGCCTGCACAGGCTCAAGCTGCTGGTCTTGGTGCTGCCTCCGGCAACCCTGGGACCTCTGATCAACAGGTGGAGCATGCTGTATGCTGCCGCATGTTGTAGTGTACAAAGTGCAAGTAACGCACTGCTGTTGGCTTTCCAATGTGTGTCTGTTTGTCTGTGTGTGCGTGTGTGCGTGCGTGCGTGCGTGTGTGCGTGTGTGTGTGTGTGTGTGTGTGTGTGTGTGTGTGTGTGTGTGTGTGTGTGTGTGTGTGTGTTCAGCGCACCTTCGCATGCCTAAGCTGCCAGTTTTGCTGCACTTGCTAGCCGCAATACCTCTCATTAACCGGTAACACACAGGTAATGCACAGGTAAAGCCCACATCGTCATCAGCTTCAAGCAAACAGACTGCAGCTCACAACCGAGGTTGGGTTCAGAGTTCAAACCCTAAACCCTAAAACTCTATGCCATTTGTCGACCCAACCCGTGTGAACCAGTAGCACTTGAAAAACATCCTCATGCCATCTGTCCACACACCAGTGTCATGCTGTCACAGGCTGCGCCTGCCCAGAAGAACCTGGGCACATCCGGTGAGGTAGAAGTGATGCAGCCCACACAGTCATCAGCCTCCAGGAGTCAAGCAGTGGGGGTGGCCAGTCAGCTGCGCACTGCTGCCTTCAAGCTGCTGCTGATGGGCTGCAGAAGCAGTGGGGCTGCCTTCATCAAGTGGGGACAGTGGTCCGCTACTAGAGAAGACATCTTTCCTGCAGTGAGTGATGTGTCTACCCTTCTCAGTGGTCCGCTACTAGAGTAGATGTCTCTCCTGCACTATTTTTCATTTAGTACCTTACAGTCTGGGGTGTGGAGCCAGTTGTGACTCATCAGACATCCTGGCTTGAAAGCACAGGTGTACTAAGTACTGTGTCTTTTCTCGTCAGTGGTCGCTACAGGAGAAGACATTTTTCCTGCAGTCAGTGATGTGTTCACCAACTTCAGCTTATCTCAGTGCATGTTTTGTTATGTCGGGATGCTCTTTGTGGCTCGCCCTTGACTATTCACTGCAGCAGAGCTGCATGACAGGAGGTTGCATTCACAAGCGAAAAATGCCAGCAAGGCTTCAGTGCAACAGTGGGCAGCCAGCAGCGTTGGGACTTTCATAAGAGCACATGTCGCCAGTCAGTCTGCAGCGACAGAGAGACTCTGTTGATGTCTGTCTGAGCTGCATGACAAGACTCCAGTGTACAAGTGCAAGGCCAGCAAGGGTGCCATCAAGAAAGCCATCTGGGCTGCCCCATGGAACAGAAGCTCTTCTTCAATGCTGCAACGTCTGTACTTTTACAAAAACGCCCATCCTACAGTGGGAATGTAAACTCAGAAATGCCTGGGGACAGCAAAACTGGGGGGTGTTTCCAGGCACCAGCAATGTGTATCTGTCTGACACGGCGGCATTGTTGTGGTGTTGCAGGACTTCTGCCGGGTGCTGTCAGAGCTGCATGACAAGGCGCCAGTGCACAAGTGGGAGGCCAGCAAGGCTGCCATTGAGAAGGCCTTTGGGCTGCCGGTGGAGCAGATGTTTGAGAGCATAGACCACAGCGCCATTGCGTCTGGTAGCATTGCTCAGGTGCACCCACATCCCTTGTTGCTCTGTCCCAAGGCTGATTGTGTAGATAGCAAGTGTAGACTGGCCTGCTGTGGCTGTACTAAGAGCATTGGCTTCACTGTCATTGCGGCTGGCAGTGTTGCATAGTTGCAGCTACAAGTTGTGAGCTGTTGGTGCAAGGTCAAGTCTAGTCACTGACTGCTGTTGCTGTGGACCATTGGTGTCAGTTTAAAGCGTTACAAGTAACATCTCATAGTCTGCGGTGTATCTGTTGTCACAGTCTATAGAGTATGTAGTGTACGCCCTTGCACAGTGTGGAGGATAAAATGTGTAGTTGTCTGTGGGTATACAGTTGTATCCTTTCACAGTTGTTACGCATACAGCATAGAGTCTTTTGCAGTCTTTAGGGTACAGACTGTGGTGTCACGGCTGTTGCTATTGCGTAAAGCTGTAATGGGCTCACATGTCTGAACCCTGAACCATGTTACTTGCTGTCAAATCTGGCAATGTGTCAATGGCGCAGATCACACGCACAATGGCTTTTGGAAACAGATGAACATGAAGGGCGTCAGCCAGCCCTTTGGCAGTGAGAACCAAACGGCTGACAGGCCCTTGTGACCCCCTTTAATTATACTGCTAGGACCCCAACCCCTGAGAGCTGCTTGGACTCCAAACCCTAAGAGCTGCTTGGACCCCTAACCCTAAGAGCTGCAGGCCATGCTCTGATCCCATACTTGCATTGCTGCAGGTGCACAGAGCAGTGATGACCATTGAAGGGGTGAGGCGAGTGGTTGCTGTGAAAGTACGCCACCCTGGAGTTGCTGACATCATCAGAAGGGATTTCCAGGTACTCATCAAAGATGCAGCCTCATGCTGCATGGCTGTTGCATACCATGGGGAGTGTTGACTCCCTCACACTGAGTCTCCAAGTATTGTTTTGTTTTCTCTGATGATTTGGGAGTCTGAAAGGCACCATGTGTCCACATGCATGACTGCCTGACACAGCTGCATCGTAGCATCATGCTCTGCAGGCCTTGAAAGCTACAAGCTGCAATGTCTTGCATTGATGCCATGCAGAAGCTTAGTCTGACAGCTGATGTGAGCCACACTGGCCAATATTGTGCCTTCAATAATGCCCACCTGGTTGCCCTAGGTCTAGTTTCAATGATGTTGCGTCACGTGACTGTCAAAACTGTCGCGTTGATAAGCCATATAGGGATGCACAGAAGAGGTTGCTCTGGAGAGACAAGATTTGTTCTGCACGTACCTAGCTCATCATGAACCGGAAAGCGTCAATTTTTTTGCTTGTAACGCCTGGGATGCATATGATGGGCTCTGTAGTTGCCGTGATGGATGCAACCGCGGTCGTTCATGTGGTTTGCAGAGCCCATCATATGCATCCCAGATGTTACAAATGGTCTTCCACCACGTTTGACAATGCTGCTAAAGATTAGACTACAGCTGACATGCTGAGATACAGAATAATGTGTCTCAACAACAGCAGACACCTTGCAAGATAATCGGTCTTGTGCTTGCAGGTGCTGAAGCCTGTAGCAGCAGCGACATCAAAGGTCAGTGCACTGAAGGGGCTCAGTCTGAAGGAGAGTGTGAGCCAGTTTTCAAGCACCATGACAGCTCAGGCGGACCTGCGAGTGGAGTGCGCCCACTTACGGCGGTTTTACAACAACTTTGCGTCCGTGTCGCAGAGTGTTACGCCGCCGTACCCCTTCCCTGGGTGTGAGACTGCTGAGGTGCTGATCGAGACCTTCGAGCCTGGTGAGTTTGGCCCCCACTGTGTGGAGGCAGAACTTGCCCATCGTGTGCAGATAGAAGGCAAAGCCTGCCCTTTGCAAGTTTGCACCGCACTGTGTGGACAGAAGGCGGAACTTTCCCATTGTGTGCAGACAGAAGGCAAAGACTGCCCTTTGCAAGTCTGTCCCCTACTGTATGGACAGAAGGTGGACCTTGCCCATTGTATGCAGACAGAAGACAAAGTCTGCCCTTGCAAATTTGCCCCTCACAGTGTGAACAGGAGGCAAAGGCGTCCATTAAGTGCAGACAGAAGGCAGGGTCTGCCCTTTGGTAGTCTGTCCCCTACTGTGTGGACTGAAGGTGGAACTTGCTCATTGTATGCAGATAGAAAGCAAAAGGTCTGCCCTGTGCAACTCTATCCAATGTCTGATGCCAAAAGATGGCCATGAACAGCCTTTCAATATACTTATGGTGTATACTGTGTAGAGAAGAGTGTCTGACAGTCCCATACCACGATGTGCAGGGGAGAGTGTGGCTAAGTACATAAGAGAGCCCAGTCCCTTCAACACCCAGATTGTGTCGCTGGGAGTGGACACCTACCTCAAGATGCTGCTAGCCGACAACTTTGTGCACACAGACCTGCACCCTGGCAACATCATGGTTCGCATCAGAGGGGTAAGACTTGCATGCTACTGAGTTCCCCGATTGTCCACACACATGGTCAACCGAACACACGTTTTCCAGACCTGCACCTTGGCAACATTATAGCTTGCAATAGAAGAGTAAGAGATGCATTACAATGTGTTTCGCTACTGTATAGAAGTGATGATTGCAAGAAACATGGTCTTGGTCACATGACATTGTGTGTTTGCGCTCTGGCTTGCAGCCTGGCATGTTGACAGCTTGCATCAGTGCATTATGTTCCTGTCTCTTTGCCCATGCGCCTTTGACCATGCAATGTAGATGATATGTGACTCCTGAGCACCTATGTGCATACGGCTTGGGCTTGCAAGGCATTTGAACTCATTCATCCAGAATTGGCTGCACGGCCAATGTCCTAGCCTGATTTTTGCTGCTCCACAAGCAGGCTGATCATGACATACAGCTGCAGCTTGCATTTGTCAGCATTGGCTCTTCAGAGATGTTGACCTCATACTTCTAGCCACTATCGCTGTATCTGGACCCCCTGTGTGGAGCGTGTGTCTTGATGCTGCCTGTTACAGACGCATACATTGGGCACAGCGCCTCACAGCTTGAGGTCCTGCAAGCCGGCTCAGCCATAGGCATGTTGTGCAGCAGCACTCATGTTGGCTGGTCCTCTACATCCATCACACTTTTCTGTGTCTAGTACACACCACTCATTGCTTTGCTGCCAACAACTACTCTTCTCTGTTGCAGACTGACAAGGTCAGTGCCGAGCACAAGTCCCTCGAGGAGATTCGGTCTCAGCTGCAGCTCGTCTTACTGGACTTTGGCCTAGCCGAGGAGTTGACGCCGCGCGTGCGCAAGCACTTCATATCCTTCCTGCATATGATTTCTGCTGGAAATGGCCGTCGAGCAGCGCACCATATGCTGCTATTCAGCAGCAAGCAGGAGTGCAGAAGGCCTGAGGCCTTTGCAGATGATATGGAGGCCTTGTTCAATGTCGAGGCACAGATTGATGGTCCTGATGGCATCGATGTAGACAAGGTGAACAAAGGCATCTACATGCTTTTTGCATGTTTTTGCATGTAAGCAAGGCTGCATTCATGTCAGCAAGGCTGCCTGCATGCCAGACAGCAAGCCTGATTGTTGCACAGGGGCAATCATCAAGGTCGAGGGGTAGACTGACAAGTCTGCTGGCATTGTTGTGGACTCATACCTGTTTGTGTGTGCCATGTCGAGAGGCATGTAGACATGCACGACATGAGCTGAAGAGTGTATCGCTGGTGTAAAGACCCTTAGAAACACGTCACACATTGCTGGGATCAAATGCCGTGAATGTCATTAGATGCAATTGAGAGTATAACAGACCAGTGACACCATAAATGGCAGTGAACGCGCTTGTGCATGATAAGTGAAGTCGATCCTCGCAAATGCGTCAAGATCAAGGATTTCGCAATTTTGCCGTGATGTGCAACACCTCGTTGCATGGCTTGTTTGCGTCGAAAGATGTGTTCAAGTTGGCATGGCAGAATGAAGTTGGCATAGATAGCACACCATTTGCCACTTTGTGCTGGGGTTGTCTGTCATCATGAGGTGATGATGAGTCATTGACAGGGTGTTCCTGCCGCGCAGGTGTTGAAAGATGTGTTGAAGCTGGCACGGCGGCATGAGGTCGGCATTGACAGTAGTTATGCTGCTCTTGTACTGGGCGTGTGTGTCATTGTAGGCTTTGCGACTTCGTTAGATAACCGAATTAACATCATGGATGCAGCCACATCTTGCTTCCTGCAACACAGCCTCACGGGGAAGGCTACTGGGCGCTTGTACTGACTGAGCAGCAATCTTAATCCCCAATTCTGCTGTGAGTATCCAGTTGAGATTGTTCTGGATTTGATGCGCATGTATGAGTATTTCATGACACTCGCTGCGCAGCTCTACAGGGAATACCAGCGATAGCTTGACCATGTGAGAGGTGCATTTGCAGCCAAGTGTGATAGGAATGTCCAGGCTAGCGCAAAGATACATGTATACATGTACAGTCAGAGTTGGTGATCTAGAGACTATTGGTAGCGGAAGTAATTTGACATCAAATGCTGCTCGGTGTCACCCATTATTCACCTGGCAGGTTATTGTCGACTCCCTTTGGCATGCATTTTTCAATTGACAGCATGCCCAGAGCAGACTACCGTCATGGCATGCAGATTGAGTGAATCAAGGCTGCCACTTAAGACTAGTGACTGTAGAGCAGCGCTACCTGTTGATGTGCTATGCTGGCTTGTTGTGAAGTCAATGTAATGCTGTATGATCAAAATGACCAGTGGGTGTATCATGGTGAGGTGAGGTGAGTCATAATGAGGTCTGGGCTCTAAGTCTAATCAAGGACGAACTCGGCCCCTGTCAGCATCAGCCAAGGCAAGACCTGCGATCTCAGACTCCTTTTTACTAGCATGCAAGCGGTCGAGACAGAAGCTGCCGTCTTTTGTGCAAAGCACCCCAGCAGTGCGGCTCCAAAAGCTGTTCTGGCACTCATCGCTGCACCCAAGGCACTCAAAAGTGCGTGAGTTGCAGGCGAACCCTCAACTCGTGTCACTTGGTCTCATCAGGAGGCTCCTTGTTGGTTCAGCCTTTCGGGACGCATGCAATTGACGAGACACAACAACAGACAGTCAGCGTCACCCCCAAACTTCGAAAGCCGGTCTTGGCCTCAGTCAGGCCCTGCACACCAGCTATATCAACTTTCCGAAACAACCGTCACAAGAACAGTCACAGGCCCCTTCCCTCACCTTGACAGCTCGCCATCAGTCAGTTCCGAAAGTCAGCAGTACCAACAGTTCCAGGCAAAGCCTTATGTAACACAGCACCACAATAGTACTGTTGCCCCTCCAGACAGCCCAAATTTGCATTACTCACAGTCCTTGCCAGCTCCCCAACAGTCGACAAACCCAACAAACCTTAGTCATTGCTCTCCTCCTCCCATCCCAGGCTTCTTTGTAGAAGACGCACAGAAGAGCCTGCAAGCAAAAGATCCAATGGCTGTGTTTGGAGCAGATTACGTTGCTGATGTGATGGAATCCTTTTACATACGAGAGAAGCCTGTGGTCGTTCAGCCAGGAGATGGCGTCATCAAAATCCCTGGCCCTGCAGCTATGCAGTTCAATGACGGATTCAAAGTCGATGTCACCGGCCATGGCATTGCTGAGCAAAGAGTCTTGAGAGACCTTCCAAGCAGAGATGTGATCTGCTGTCAGCGCAAAAAGGTACGAAATCAGCTGTAGCAGCAGAGCCGGCAGCTTTCCAAACATTTATCAATCCCTTTTGCTGTTATGGTGCAGAAAGCTGCCATCAGTGCGACAGTGATGATATGTGCTGGCTCTGTGGCTGATGACCGCAACATGGTGGCTTGCGTTAGGAAGACAGGAGAACACAAGGCAATGATTGAGATGGAAAAGAGGGGACAGGTACAGTATGCCATTGAAGGCGACCTGGTGCAGCGAAACTACAAAGTGATGAAGGGTGGTACTCAGGTTGCTCAGGTACCACCTTTGCGAACATTTGCAGATTGTTATGCTCATCGGCTTGCAGGTCTGCTATGCTTTCTGTTTGTGACACGTCTACTGTATTAAGTAAGTGCATATCATTGTGTTTTGCAGCACAACCACTGTGTTGCATGTGCTGTGGCATGCTGTGGGCCCATGCTTTACATCAAAGGCTGTAGTATACCCCACTCTTGTGGCGTTACAGGTCATGCGTGATGATAATGCGCGTGCAGCAGTCACCAGCAAGCACAGCTACTGCCTTCAAGTAGCACCACAAACGGATTGCGCTCTGATGATTGCAGCAGCAATGGCAATTGAGGACATTTTTCATCCGAAGTAGGTCAGAATGTCAGGCGCAACCGTTTATGCACCTGTGTGTTGTATTCTATGGATACTGCTTGTATTGTTGGTGATATGGGAAGCTGCCTATTACATTGGCCGCCAAACAATACAGATGCTGCTGCAATGTAACTGATGGAAGCATCTTACCAGCAGAAAAACTTTGCGATAAAAAAAAGCCATTGGTGTCACCATCATCAAACAGCCTACATACTTTGATGTGCAAATGTAGTGCTGTGGGTATCATTTACAGATGCCAAAGTTGACAACATGCTCATCTTGCTGTCAGCTTGTTGCCCCATGACATGACATATTGTTGAGGGGTGATCTTCACTAGCACAGCTGTCGACGGACGGCTTTGGAACTGTAACAAAGCTGGATCAGCACTTGTTATTGGAGATGCACAATGCGGTCAACGGCATGTCTGTTGGGCATAGAGTATCCGAATACAATACACAGCTGCTAACAAAACATCTAAACCTTGACCCTCAGGGTACAGCGTCTACACAGATAGATCTATCCTACAAACCTCCTGCCAACAGAGGCCTGACCTCATTTGACAGTAGTCTTGCTGCATGACTGTTGCAGAGTCCCTTGTGTACAGCAGCATCGATCATACATGGTGGCGACCCTTCAATCCTTGAGACTTGTGTGTTCCTGCACACTGCCTATGGGAGGCATGTCTGTTATGTTGCACAGCATCACTCAATCCCAGCATGGCTACTTTCGAAGTTCTCCACTTTCAAACTTTGCCCAAGCTGTCTTCAAAACATCAAACGCCATGTCAGCAACGACGATTTGCTCCACTGTGCCGCCCTTTTGCTTAACCTGCCAATGCATAGCACGAACTGTTGCAGCATGATCGGTAAGAGCACAGTACCACATGCCCCAATCGTACTAAGGCCATCCCAGCCACAGAGACACAGTACTTTACGTAACAGCAGAGACAGAGAGGAGCAGAGGAACTGTTGATAGGACAACCATTTGTAACAGCAAGCCTGTTATGCATTGCAAGCCACTTGCCTACATGTGCACACAGACAGTCCTCAAAAACAATCATTTGCTACAGCAGGTATCACAGCATGGCATCTGTAAAGATCGGTGCTGGAGGCAAGTGCACAAAACAAGGCCAAGGCTAAGCCATCAGTGCCAGACAATGGTCCAATGTGGGAAGGCAACAGCAGAGGCAAGGAGGCAGCAGCAAAGCCAGAGACACAGGCAAATGGCAAACCTTGTCAGGGTGAATAATGAGGTTGGCCTTCATGTACTGCTTCTTTACTTTACCAGTCTCAACCAAGTCGGTCATGCCAGGAGGGTTCCACCCACTTCCCTCCCACAGGACTGTGTGCAGAGTACTCAACAGAGCCCGGATGTTGTCCTGCACAGCGCAACCAACTTGCTATCAGAACAGAAAAGAAAAAAGAATAGAAAAGAAAATACTACACCTTTTGGCGCCAATCTAATGAGAAGCCAAGTATCATACCAGGCTGCCCAGGAACTTGCTATCAGCCCTGTTGCCTTGTTGTATGTCTTTGCATGTAAGCAGCAGCAGCAGCAGCAACAGCACCTTTGAGGTGCGTTTACAGTGCACAACCCCGCAGGCTTCTTGCTGCGCTGTAAATGAGTCGACAACATGCCATTGCTGATGCCCAGCAACACTGTGCGCTTGGCAAATCTATAGACAAGGGCCAGTGCACTGATGCCCAACAGAGGCCTGGGTCATAGGGCTGGGGCCCCACAGAGGCCAGGTGCACAGGGCTTGTGCCCTACAGGGGCCAGGTGCACAGAGTTTGTGCCCTACAGGGGCCAGGTAGGCAAGGCTTACCTACCTAGGACAAGTGCACCATGGCTAATATGCAGAAACTTGATAAGCAATATCACACAGCGAACACATGGGGTACACTGTCTAGTACACATCACTCTGACACTGTGCTACACTGTCTGCCATGATTTGGTGAAACAACCGGCTTTGGATACCTCCTGCATGCACTCTTCTGGGGGTTGATGCTTATATAGCGTCGGTCCAGGAGACGTATGAAAAGCTCTGAGTGCTAGGCAGTCTCAAAATTCTGCTAATAGTCTAATATGAATATCACAGTAGGTATACCTTCTTCCCTTGCGTCCAGGCATCAATCCTGGGCTTCACAATCCGGCCTCGCAGATCCACCTTCTCTTCTTTTTCCGACGACTCAGCAGCGTCTCGAGCCAGCTTCTCAGCCAGCTGCGCTTGCATGCGCTGATGCATCTCCCTTAGCCTCTTCTCCCTCAGCTCCTTGCGGTATGCCGGCTCCCCTGTGATGACAAATGGCTGCTGTCACTGTCAGACTCACTGTCGTCACTGTTACTGTCACTGGTACTGTCAGACTTATTGTCATTGCTGCGCATAATTTCACTTGCTCATATGTTTACCAGCATGCTTGCTGTTGCAACTGTTGCATATTCAAGAGTGCATTGACGTTTTGTCCAAGCATGTTGACCATCCACACATGCGCGTGTGAGAATACACATTGCTGCACATCATTTTACCTTCACATCCTTGCAACATGCTTGCTGTTACAATTCTACCTACTCACGAGCACACTGACAGTGCTTCCAGTATGATGACCACCCATGCACGTGTATGTGACTTCATGCATTGCTGCTGCAGTGTGCTGGCATTTTGCCACATGCAGCACTGAGGAATCACAGGCAAGCTGATTACTTACCACTTCATGTGCGATACATGCAGCACTGAAAATCTAAGGGCATGCTGACTACTCACCAGCAAGCCCTCCAAAGCTATGTGCAACATGCTCGACAGAAAGGGCTTATTCATGATGTCAATTCACCTGCAACCTCTTCCAAGCCCTTATAGAGATCTGGGTTCTCAGCCAGAAGCTTTGCTTCGTCCCCAAAGTCGATCATTGATGCAGGTGCTGGCTTGGGGACTGGCTTGGGGACAGCTCTGGACCCAGTCCCAGTCCCAGCCGAGACCCCACCCCCTGGACTTTGCCTGCTGTTCTGTGATGAAGAAGCAGCAGGGCTGGCTGCAGCAGCTGGTTTCGGAGCAGGGGCGCTTGGCCTGGGACCAGCACTGAACATGTCATCTATATGGGCAGTGCTAGATTGTGCCCTGCCCCCCGAAGAAGAAGAGGCAGCAACAGGGGCACTGAAGAAGTCAGCTAAGCCGTCAGGGGTGGCGGCCTGAGGGCCTGGGGGTGGTGGGTAGGGCAACTGGGAGGGCTCAGCAGCAAATCCCTGAGATGAGTCAGCTGGTGGTGAGTCAGGCATGAAAGCCTCCTCGGCAGCTTCCTGGCTGCTGCCAAACCCTAGGAAGTCAGCTTCTATGGGAGCTGCATAGCAAAGGGAAAAAGTTAGAAGTCCTTTTTTGCTGATTTCAAATATACGTCAAGGGTCAAGCAATGTGCTACGGACAGTAGGCAGTGCACGCCTTGAGCAAACTTCAAACCCCAAACTCTGTACATACAGTCTGATGCGCAAAAGTATTCTGGTTAGGGATGTGCAAATTACTCATTTCACCAGACCAATGTCATCAATTACCCAGTAACGTTACCATTTGGTAAGAAACAAAGTAATTTGCTATCA
>JAABUY010003958.1_pt1 | contig 15876 bp, 13 predicted proteins | sample 5560271 | NCBI WGS metagenome assembly JAABUY01 (sample SAMN10711886, study PRJNA513374) | rock metagenome | isolation source: Antarctica rocks | place: Antarctica: Victoria Land, University Valley
GGGCCCGGGACCGGAGCCCGCGCTGAACGGGGCCGCTGCCGGCGGGGGCGGCGCCGGCAGCAACGGCCGCGGCGGGGACGGCGGGGCGGCCGCGCGCCTGCAGCTGCCGCCCGGCAGGCTGGATAGGTAGCGCGGGCGGGCGCCTGCGCCCGGTCTGCGCGTAGGAAGACATGTGATTCCTGTCTGTTATTGTGCCATTGTTTGTTGGCAGGAGGATTCAAGTGCTGTGATGAGCTGGGCGCAGCCTGCATGCTGCACTCTGCAGCAGGAGCTTCTCTGGAAGCATTGTTTATGACCTGCCGTGGTCGTGGTCTGGGTCTGCATAGCAGCTGGCGCATGCGCACATGGCGCCCAGGGCGCTTTTGCAGGAGCTAGTGGGCACTCACTGCTGCAGGCCCTGGAGCGCTGTCCACGTCGCGTGGCTTGCTGTTGACCATGCTGAGCTGGCATCTCACACACAGACTTGTGTGCAAATGCAGCGGTGCTGGAGGTGGCTGTGCAGTGCGTTTCACCCTTCTTAAAAGCGCGCGCTGAACTACACTTTCTTGGAATTGAGATGTGGCAGTAAAGTGAGACAGGCACAGGTCAGCAGTGGTACACACACCTCCTAACAATGCGTAGGCGGCGCACAAAAAGCAAGAGTCCTGCAGCATGGCCCCCCCCAAGAGCTGGGCGGGCGTGGCTGGCATGTCAGAGCAAAAGGCTACATGCGCACAGGCACAGCTATTGTAGCGTGCATTCCTCATTCGTTCGCAGCGCGCCGGGCGCGCCTGTCTGGCGGGCGGCCCCGCTGCCAGCAGCGCATGGGCGGCACTGCAAAGCAAGGGCAGAGCTAGTATACCGCCGCCCCCCATTACGCTCCGCTGCGCGGGCACGGGGCAACAGGCCGAGTGACGCGCGCACCGAGCGCGCCGCCCTCGAACCCAAGGTATTCAGCGCCGGGGCCCCACCTATGTCCACCAGAGGCTGACGCGCAATGCTGAGCCACGCCAGCAGCGCGCCCGGCGCAGCGCCCGTCAGCGCGGCAGGCGCGCGTGGCACGGCGCCCGCCGCGCTCCGGGCGCTGGCTTGCCGTAGTAACGTGCAAACCGTAGTATAGCGTTGCCCTATCTGCAGGGCATGTCACCTGCCCCCAGGGGCGCCTCGCCTGGCGGGCGCGCCAGCCATACGCCGCGGGGCAGGCAGGTGCCGAGCAGCGCCCGCGGCGGCGGCGCATCAGGCGCGCCCCGCATAGTCACTGGTGCAGTTGCATCTCAGCTTTATCCGGCAGGTCCTGGCAGTGCGTACAGGGCCCAAAAACAGGTCGTCACCGCCGAAGCTTCCGGCGCCCCCCGGTGCGCCTTGACAGCCGGAGCGCAATATTAGCTCGCGGCCGGGGGCAATATTTCAGCATGAGGCAAACCAGGGTACCCCGCCCTCAATCAGCCACAGCACCTGGCATGGGTCGCATAGGGCCGTTCCGCTCAGCTGCCTGGCCCGGAGGGCCTTGGGACGCAATACCGCAGGCGTTGCAGCCCGCCGCGCTGCATCCCCTGCGCCTGCTCTCGCATGGAGCCTAGTGGTCTTGACAGTATTTGCCAAAGGCAGAGCCAGCCGCAGCTCGGGCCCCTGGATCCATCCCTACACCCAGCCTGCCCCTTGTGTACACTCCCATATTACCACCTTTATGGCCCCCGTCTATGGCCTCCAATGATGCCGCAGTCCTGGGCAGCCGGCAGGCGCCTTAACGCCACGCAGCGCACACACAGTGTGCGCGCACCATCCAACAGACAACGCAACGCAACAGAGGCGCGGCTCAGCTCAGCGCGCGGCCACCGCTGAGCTGTGCAAAGAGAAGTATCCTAGGCAAATGTGGGGCGAGGGGCCGCTCATGCGGCACAAGCGGCTGTGCCGGGGGCAGCGGCCGAGTGCTCCGCCGCGCGGCACTGCCGCGCGGCACCGCCGCTCGTGCCGCATGATGGGCTGGCCACACGCACCCACCCACAGGCTGAGCCCGGCAGCCCCTTGCAGGGCGCTGCATCCCGCCCGCATCCCCTGCACGCGGTGGATTGGTGGGCTCCGGCTCACAGCCACTCGTGCCGCATGATGGGGCCTGTCTCGAACAGCCGCCGCTTGGCGACCAGGTGCGGGCCCGCGGCCGCCGGCGCCGGCGCGTTGCGCTTGCGCTGCGCGCCCGCGCGCCGCAGCTGCGGCGCGGACTCTGCCGGCGCCACGTTGCCCGCCGGGCGCGCCGCGCCCTCTCCGCCGGCGGCCGCGCTGCGCTCTGGCGCACCGCCGCCGGCGGCCGCTCCGTGCACACCCAAGGCTGCGCCCCTGGCAGCCGCTGCGCGCTGGTCACAGTGTGGAGCGCCAGCACCCGCCGCGCACCCGCAGGCTCCTGTGCCAGCCTGCGGCGCGCTCGCTGCCGCCCGCTCGCTATTTGCCTCGTGCCCGCCGCCGCCAGTGCCGCCGCTGCCGCCACCGAGTGCTGCATCCGCCGCAGCGCGGGCAGCGTCGCCGCTGTCGTAGGATGCGCCGGCGAGCCCCACGGGCCAGTCCGCGGACGCCGCGGCGCGCCGGTCGTCCTGCGCGCCCGCGCACGCCGCCGCGCACTCCCCCTCGCGCGGCGCCGGCCGGCCCAGCGTGCTCCGCGCCACGCGCGCCACGGACCCGGAGTTCGAGCGAATTTGCCCGGGCGGGCTGATCCCGAGCACGTGCCCGCCGCCCGCGCGCGCGGCTGGGTGCCAGAAGTGCGTGGCCTCGGACCGCGCGGCGAGCTCGGTGGGGCTGAAGAATGCCGATGCACACCAGGCCGCATAGTGCCGCGGCACCGCCGGCGGCGGCGGCGGCAGCAGCAGCGCCAGCGCGGGCACGGCGCCGCCCAGCTGCATGTCCGGGCGCGCCTGCGCACCCCATCAACTGATGAGCGGAGCTGAAGTAAGGCAGCGCCCAACATCGCCTGTCACCGTTGACTGTCTGTGGCACATCATATGCAAAGCTCCGGGGAGAAGGAGCTAGGATGATGTGATGCTGCATGGTCTGACAATGCACACCCTAGAACTCTGCTCACCACGCTCGCCGAATTACCTCCAGCACCATAAGCTCCCAACACACCGCCTTGAGAAGACATATGCAGGGGGCGCGCCTGCCGCGCGCTCAGCAGCGCTGCATCCAGCTCGCGCGCCGCGGCTAGCAGGCACTCTGAGCTCACCGCCGGCGGCGCCGCCCGCGCCTGCAGCGGCGTGCGGCGCATGGGCGCGCGTGGCACCGGGTCTGGCGCTGAGCTACACTCGCTCTGCTCCTCAACCTCCCCTGCAAATGCCTCCGCAGCCTGCCGGGGAAAGCGCGCGCCGCTGCCGCCCGCAGCAGACGTCGCGGGCTCAGGCGAGCCCGCTCCGTCAAGACCATGCCCGTCCTGCTGCCCGCTTGGCGGGCGCGCCCTCGCTGCGGCAGCCTGCAGCCATGATAGGGGGCGGGGCTGTCCTTTGCTTGCCACGTCTGCGTTCCCGCTTTCTGTCTGCCGCTCGCCCCGTCCGCTGCCAGCTGCAGGCCGCTCCACGGCCCTGGGGGTGCTCGCGTCTGCGTCCCCGGGGAGACTCTGCAGCCCGCTGGCTGCGGCGGCCTCCGCCGCTCCGCTGCGCCCGCCGCCGCCGCCGCTGCCCGCGGCGGCGGCTATGGACGCCGCGGGCTGGGGCGTGCGCATGGCAACCGCGCGCGCCGCGCCAGCGTGAGCAGCTCGCAGCCCAGTGCACGCAGGCGGCTCCTGCACAAAACACAGAGTGGGTGAGTAAGCGTCTGTGGAAGCTCCGCATTCTGCCACAGCCCCCGTTTCCATCAAACAGGTATGGCCTGGCCGGCGCCTGTCAGGGCATGCGCGCATGCGCTTGTGACCTACTCAGGCCGTGCCACAGTGCACATGCCTACTCAGCGGCCCGCGCTCCTGGCCTTCTACACGGCACGCTGTGTGCAAGCGGCAAGCGCAGCTGCGCGGCACCTGATCAGGGGATGCGGGTGCGACGCAGATGTCTCGCGCTCCGTCTGCGGCGCAGACGCGCGGCGCGCCTGCGGCACGCACGCTGGGCTCAGCATTGCCATAGTAAGTGCGCCAGGGCAGGTGTCGCCGACCCAGTCACCCGGCAGTCTCTCCCTGGCGCAGAGCCTGCCGGACAGCGCTCCGCAGTACTCTTCAGCCACGCGCGCACCCCAGCCCCCGCTACGTGCACGATACAGCCCGCCCTGGGCGAACACATGCGCTTGTACCGAAATATGCCGGGAGGTGAAAGTATCGTAAAAGATTAAATCATCAGGTCCCCACTCGAGACATACCAGCTCCGCAGACGTCCCAGGTGCTAGGCAGGCAGCCGGACACCGAGCCAGACAGCCCTGGCTCCGCTGATGGCAAGGCATTGACGTGGAGCATCGGCCCCGGACCTTGTCTCCGCGCGCCCTCGACGCTCTCTGTGCTGGCAAGCGGCCTGAGCGCGTGTGAGCGGCTGCTGGCCTTCAGCCGCAACGTGGGACTCCCCGTGCCGCTTCGGACAGCGAACAGGCTAACAACCCTTTAATGCTGCCTCCGCTATGTGATGCCTGCAGCTTGTTGAGTAGGCCTTGAAACACTCCGCGCGGTGTGTGCTGGCGTGCTTAACAGTGACGTGAGGGCTACGGCTAGTTTGGCGCCATTTTGACAAAACGGTGGGCCCCCTCTACCCCATCTAAAACCTAGCTCCAAGGCTAGGCCCCCACAGTGCCAGAGTCGTCATCAGGCCACGCATACATCCTCTCACATGACCGATGAGTTGTGGATAGCATCGACGCCAGGTCGTCGACGCACACGCAGTTGCAGACATGCACCATGCATATTATAGCTCAAGTGCTGTGTTAACATAGCAGGCATGGAGCGCAGCTCTCTGCGGCGCAGAACGGCCGTCGCAGCAGCACAGCTGGGGCCTAGCTTGCCCCCCCCAAGCGCTGCCCAGCGAGCGCCAAAGCCTTATCACCTGGAGTCCACATTACTGTGGTGCAGCCAGTGGCAAGGTGGTGCAGGCTCGTGTCCGGCCGCGGGTGGTCGACGGGCAGCCTTGCTCTGCAGCGCCCGCGGCTCGCCAGCGGCCGCGCTCGGGCCGCCCGCTCAGGCGCCGCCGCGCGCACGCAGGTCCCGCAGGACGTTGTACACCCGGAGCACGGTGGCGCGGCCCTTGTTCGTCTGGTCCGCGTTCCACTCTGGCAGTGGCCACCAGTCCGGGCGGGGGAACGCCTGGTAGACCTGCGGCGCACGCCCCCTCCATTCTGTGCTCGTCGAGCGGTCCTGATCCGAACCAGTCCCCAGGGCTCTGCATGCATGGGTCACAGCACGAAAGGAGGTTGAGGGATGTGAGCCCTGGGCGTGCAGTTGATGGACTTGGGGTACGCACCCTGGCCCTGATGGGCTTCTGGCCGCGCGCCACCCGCTCAGCGTTTAGCGCGTCCACCAGCGCCTCCTTGGTCGCCTTGCGCAGCGCCCGCGTGTCCAGCCCCTCCGCCAGCGGCAGCCCGCCGTCGGCCGCAGCGGCGCCGCCACCGCCCACGCCCTGTGCAGCGTTCCGCTTGTGAGGCACACGCGCACTGCAACAACATGCGCACACCCTAGCTCGCCGGCACAGCGCTGGAGATGTTGCTGCACGTGCCCATGCATGCGCTCATGCGCTGCCACCACCACGTCCATTGCTGCGAAGCCAGCCAGAGCCAGCTTCACAGAGGCTCGCCTGCGGCCCTGCGGCGGGCGTGGCCGGCGCAGCTGGGGCCGCCCGGCGCGCGACCCCGGGCGCAGCGGCGCCGTTCGGTTCCACTGCGGCGGCCGCAGCTCCTGGGGCGGCAGCGCCGCCGCCTGCCGCCGCTGCGGCGCGCGCCGCGGCAGCCTCCTGCGCGCACGCCGCGCGCATGCTTCGCAAGCCGGAGTGCTGCTGGACGCCCAGCCTCGACCATGTGCCCCGGCCTGGCCAAACCTGCTCCGCAACTTGGTGCTCCGCTGCAGCGCGCGTTCATGCGAGGGAGGCAGGGGCAAGGGCATGGGCCACGACGGGGGTCTGCTGGCAGACGCCCGCGACCTCAGGCTGGCACCTCGGCCTGCTGCCCCGGCGCACCTGACTCCGCCGCGCCTTGAGCGCCAGGATGCGCGCAAACCCGCCCGGCTGCGTTGCCAGCGCGCGCAGCTGCTCGCGCCGCGCGGCCGCCTCGGGCGACGGGCGCGCGTCCGCGGCAGCCCCGTCCCGCTGCCCGAACGGCCCCGCCGCAGGCCCATCCGCATCTCCGCGCGCCTGCGCCCCGTCCTCGTCCGCCTCCTGGGACTCCTCCCCGCTCTCCGCCGCCGCGCCGCGGCGCGCGCGCTTGGCGCGGCGCTGCGCGCGCGCGTCGCCCGCGGCGCCGCTGCCGCCCTCGCTGGCCGCCTCAGCGTCCACGGCCCCGCGCGCGCGCTTCGACCCGCGCGCGGCGCTCTCCTCCCTCGCTGCGCTGTCGCCGCTGGCACCCTGCGCGCCTGGCTCGCTGTCGGCGCGCGCTGGCGGCTCGGCGCTGCTCTGCGGCGAGGCCTGCGGGCCAGCCCCACCCGAGCCCTGGCGGCCAGGGTCCGCCGCACCGCCCGCCTCACGGCCCTCAGGGCTCGGCTCATCGCTTCCATCGGACCCCTCTGCGCCCGCCGCAGAAGCAGGGCCGCCGCAGTGGTCGGTGCTCGCTGACGCGGCAGGCTCGGAGCGCGCTCCGCCCTCTGCAGGGGCCTGGCCGGGGTGGCTCACGGCGTTGCCCTGCCTCCCCGCCTGTGCGCGGTCAGACGCGCACTCGGCAGGCGTGGGCGCTGCAGGGGCGGGCCCCCTCTCCACCCCCGCCTCCTCCTCCTCCTCCTCCTCGTCCTCCTCCTCGGACGATCCTTCCTCCTCCTCAGACGATCCTTGCTCGTCATCAGAGGGCGCGCCCGCCTCGACGCTCGGCGCCTCGTCGCCGCCGCCATCCGCCGCGGCGCGCGCCGCTGCCGCGTCTCCGCGACGCCCGCCGCCGCCGCCGCCGCCGCGCGCCTCCGCCGCGCGGCACGCAGGCGAGCCAGGGCCTGGGCTTGGGGCAGGGCTGGGCGCCGATGCCTCGTCCGACCTGCCAGCCGGGCCGCGCTCTTCCCCTTCCTCCACTTCTTCCTCCTCATCCTCGCTCGACTCGGAGCCTGTGCTGCCCGAGTCGCCGCTGCCCTCCTCTGCGTCGCCGCCCCCCTCGCCGGCGGGCTGCGCAGCCGCGGCTGCGGGCCCCGCTTGCGCGGCCCGAGCCTCCGCGCGCGGCTGCCCGCGCGGGCGCTCTGCAGCGGCGGGCCCTGCAGCAGCTGGCTCCGGGCCGGCCGCCTCACCCTCGTCGCCGTCGTCGGACTCTGAGCTGGCCCCGCTGCTTGACGGCCCCTCCGAGCTGGCTGCCTCGGGCGCGCCCGGCAGCGCTGCAGGGCGCGGGGCGGGCTCGGGCGCAGGGTCTGCGCGCTGCGGGGTTTCCTGAGCACCCCTTCCTTCGGCGCGCCGCTCGCCGCTCTCCTCCTCGTCCCCATCCTCCTGGTCGTTTTCTGATTCGCTGCCGCTGCTGCCCGAAGACGACTCTGCACCGCCGGCCTGACCAGCAGCGGCGATTGCATGCGCCTCGCCGGAGCGCGCCGCGCGCACGTGTGGAGCGTCATGCGGCGCGCGCTGCGTCATGGCAGCATCGCTCATGGCCCCGCTTCTGCGCTCCCTCTCGTGCCCCGCCTCGCCCGCAGCCTTCTCACAGCCGTCCGTCTCTTGCGCGTCGGGGTCTCTGGCATTGAGCAGCGGCTCCGCTGCCTCCTCTGCTGCCGGCCGCGCAAGGTCAGGCGTGCTCTCAGTGCTCAGCTGCGGCTTGCTGTACAGGTGGACGGTGCCCCAGCCGCGCCGCGCGTCCGCGTCGCCGCCACCGGCCTCGTCCGCGGAGGCCTCGACCGAGGCTCCGCCGTGCGCGAGGCCGTTTGCCACAGCAGGACTGCCTTGCGCAGATGCCCCGCTCGGCCCCTGCCCTAGGCGCCGCGCTGGCTTCCGCGCTGGCTTGCTGCTGCGCGGGGCTCCGCGGTCGGCGGTGCGGCCGCCATCGGTGTCAGCCGCCCCCAGCTTCCTGAGCTCGTCGCGCCCGCCCTCCCGCTCAGACTCGTCAACTGTGCTGGCCCGCTCTGCCCCGCCAGCAGCCGTACCAGTTTGCGCATCGGCGCTGTGCGTGGCAGGCGCCGCCGCAAGCCCCGGCCCCGCGCGCCGCGCGCGCTTGCGTGCCGGCAGCGGCGCGCTGCTCGGCGCCCTGCGGGCCTCTGCGGCCAGAGCGCCGGCCGCGCCGGGCGTGCACGTCTGCGCGCTGCCGCCGGCGCGCGGCGCTGAGCGCCGCCGGCGCCGGAGCGGGCGAGCGCCGCTGCTCATGAGCGCGCGCACCATGCGGCCGGCCTGGCAGTTCACCGCCTGGCGGAACACCTACGCGAGCCACAGAGCGCCGCTGAACATGCCGTGCTGCACTGTGCGAGGTGGGCCTGCAACGTGTGCTATGTGTGGTAAGCGCCCACGGACGCGGAACAAAACAGGCGCCATACTGTGCCTGCAACGGCAGAACTCGGCGTGGCCAGCCATACAGTGCCAGCACGACCCACGGCCTCGCAACACCATCTCAATGCGTACGTGAGCAGGGAGCATGCCTTGGCAGGCAGCTGCGGCGATGCAGGAACAGGGGCACGCGTGGCTCCAGGCAGAGCCTGCCAGCTGGGCCGGTCGCGCGCGGTGTCCACCCCTGTCGCAGGTGCCGCACTCCTTGCGCCCTGCACAACATCACACTCTCGCGTTGGTGCCACAACTAGGTCTGTGTAGCTATGCAGCCACACACCCAGCGGGAATAGGGCAAGGCAACTGGATGACGACGTGTCGTGCCTGGGGAGAGCCCGCCTCCTGGAGCTCCGCATACAGCTCCCGCTCACTCTCCCCCAGCCCCTCTGCGCACACAGCCATTCACCAGCGTGCCGCATAAGAAGCAGGGACAGGGCCAACGGGAACATGCTTGGCAGTGCTTTTGGAGGCATGTTTCTCAGAGCAGCGGCAGCACGGCGGGGAGGAGAGCGGCGCACCCGCAAGGCTGTACTGCTCCCAGAGGGCATACTTGCGCGTGCAGCCACTGCCGTCCCACTTCAGCAGAGACACGCTCGAGCATCGCACAAGGCCCTGGGTGTGCGCGCTGTGCACCCTTGCAACCTCCTCTGCGCGAGCAGCAACGGGTCATGGTGTGTGGCAGACTGTGAGCACTTGCAAGACGATTGCCAGCAGCCACAGCACGCACCTTGCAAGTCACGGACAGTTGCGCTGGGGCTCTGCACAACAACGAGGTCGGTGCCAAGCGAAGTGTGGACCAGCATACGCCATGGAAAGGTGTTCCCAACGGTGGCTGGGCTCGCAGAAGCCATCAAGCTCACCCCACCGCCCAGACCATCCTGACCGCCTGCTTAGCAGAGGGCCGGCGTGGCAGCACGCGCGCTACTGAGCAGGATGGTTGCAGGCAACCAGGCTGCTGCACAAGTTGCTGGGTTAAAATGCCTGTGCTTGCCTGATCAGGCAAGCACAGGGGAAGTCATGACTTATCAAGGCCGACGCCTGGATTTAGGCTGAGGTGGAGACAGCTGCAGCATGCGTGCATCACTACAGAGAGTCCGGAGACCATTCCAGGCAGCAAGTTTCACATCCGGCAGGCGCTGGCGGTCCGTCAGCTACACAGCACGTCCGGTGCTGGCCATGGCTGCCTCCAAGCGCGTCCTTGTCCCTATCGGCACAGGCTCTGAGGAGATGGAGGCTGTGAGCGCACTGGCTCGGCACCCCTGTTGCCTAAGGACTCATCTTGTTTACTTATATGCACCATGCTCTGCAACTCACCACGTGCAACGCAGGTAATCATCATCGACGTCCTGCGACGTGCGGGGGCAGACGTGACTGTCGCCAGCGTGGAAGACAGCCTGCAGGCGTGCTACTGTGCAGAATCTGCCCACTGAGCAGGCAAAGCTGCTTTGTGCGTTCAGGCTCACCCACCCTTTCATTGCCCGCACAGGTGAGCATGTCGCGAGGAGTGCAGCTGGTCGCTGACAAGCTTATCAGTAACTGCGGTGACGAGGAGTTTGACGCCATCGCCCTGCCGGTGCGTTCAGTGCAAGCAGCAGTGAGCAATCTTTCTGCACGGGCTGACAGTTCTGAGCTGGCCTTTGTGACTACAGTCAAGTTTACAAAGTTATGTATGTGTGTATGGGGTGCTGAGACTGCTTTACCGTATGCAGGCGCTGACTGCATGTTATTTCTGTGCAGCCTCCTCTGCCCTGGGTGTGTCTGCCTATGGCTCTGCCACGGGTGGGCAGGGCGGCGCCGGCGGCGCGGAGCGGTTGCGCGACTCCGCCGAGCTGGAAGCGCTGGTGGACGCGCAGCGGCGCGCCGGCCGGCGCTGGGCGGCCATCTGCGCGTCGCCCGCGGTGGTCTTTGAGAGCAAGGGGTGGCTGGCAGACAAGAAGGCCACCGCGCACCCCGCGTTTGTTGACCGGCTAGCCGACAGCAGGCGCGCCGCGCGTGTGCCAGGCGCCAGCAGACAGCAAACAGGCTTCTTGGCTCATCTGTCGACTATGCTGCCAGTGCTCTGCTGTTGCGGGCAGCTGTTTGCATCCAGCATGAGTGTGTCAGATCTCTGTCACCTCAGCCGGGCTGTCAGTTCCGCCATGACATGCATGCAAACAGACTGCTGTAGCCCACTGAATGCATGCGCGCAATTGCGGCCCCATGTGGTCCTGCTCTGATACACCGCAGCAGCATGTGTGTTCATAGCTCAGGGCGAGCGCAGTGCAGCGGGACTGGCGTGCAAGAGGCGGTGCATGACGGGGCGGAGCGTGCGGCGGGCGCAGCGAGGCGGAGGCGCGCGTGGTCGTGGACGGCCTGCTCACGACCAGCCGCGGGCCGGGCACGTCGTTCGAGTTCGCGCTGGCGCTCGTCGAGCAGCTGTACGGCGCGGACAAGGCGCGGGAGGTGGCGCGGCCGATGGTGCTGCCGCCCGGCCTGGCGCCCGTCAAGGTGGTGGCGTAGGGCGCGCGCGGTGTGCGCGGGCATTTATTTACTAATTTATAAGCACCAATTTGTAAGCACCAAGCTCGCTCACACTGCATGGCTCAGCTACTCCTGGCGGTGTGGGTCCCCGCCTGGGAGGACGAGTCGCGGGACGCTGGCAAGCAGGTGCGGTTACCACTCAGGTGGCCATGTTATGCCTGGAGGAGTCTGTGCGGCTGCTGTCGTCTGTCGAGGTCTCTGTTTATGCAGGTGGCGAGCCTGCTGTGGGTTGTGCTTGGGGCAGGCAGGGTCGGGCAAAATACGACATGGTATCCTGGTGCATGGTCGGCCTGATGTGTGCTTGCCGTGACACAGCGCCGCGACCGCCATCATATGACTTGCTACACGTATGAGCGCACATAAATCATATATATAAGCAACACCAGATTCGCCGCGGACACACCATGTCAGAGGCAAGATGCCTTGCTCGACATCGCTCGAGGCCACAGCGGACGCACCACACAAAATTGGAGTCTGCATGCCGCCTCATTTATTATCCACGACACCCTGGACTCCCCCAGCACTCACTCGCGACTTCATGCGCCATTATTCCGACCCAAGTTCACTTCAAGCCTGCTTCCTACGCTCAGGCTCAATTGAGCCTGTGCGACTTGAAGCTGCGTGCCCTACAAGTGGAATAGCTAAACCAAGGGCCCAACCTGGCCCTGCAAACGCCCTACCTATCAGCGGGCCGCGCGCGTCCCGGCTGGCCGGGGCGCGCCGCAGGGTCACCGGCGCCCAGCGCGGCCAGCTTGCTTTCCTCCCCGGCCGCCCCGCGCGTGGCCAGGTCCCCGCGCCGCCGGCGCTGCTGCCGCGCGGGCAGGCCGTTGCGCCGCGCGCGCGCCGCGCGCGCGACCGCCGCGATCGCCGCGTCGCGCGGCGTGCACAGGCCGCACGTGCGTGGGCAGGTGTCATAGCCGTAGTCGCCTTGATGGCAGACGCCGTTCACGGAGGCCATGTAGCCCGTGCAGTCGTCCTGCGCGCGGGCAGCCATTGTCCGCATGTGCAGCAGCGCTCAGCAGCAAGCAATCAAGGTCAGGGCGCCGCTCTCGCGTCACATGCTGGCTCTGCCTTGAGCGCTGAGGGCTGGCGCACAGAGTGCCGCCTCTGGCTACACAGTCGACGCTCTCGCAGCGCGCGTCCGCCCAACGAGTGATTGCCGCCAACATGCAGCTGTAAGCGTGAGAGAACGAGCACAGCGCCCGCCGAAGCGAGGGCCGCGCCTGCGAGTCCGCGCAGTCCATGTCGCCGCCAAAGTGCTGCAGCGCCAGCTTCGCCCACTCCGTGTCCAGCTCCTGCACGATCCGCGCCGCCTGCCGCCGCGCAGCGCGCGCTCAGCGCCTCGCGCGCCACGCGCGCACGCTCCCTGGCAGGCAGGCCGCGGCCCTGTCGACGCACGCGGCAGGTCGCACTGATGCGGGAGAGCCGGGCGCGCGCGCGCCCCGGACCGGAAGGGCCAGCCGGGTGCACGGGCAGCTGGGGCCGCGGCGGGGCGGGGCGCGCCCGCGTGCACTCGCGCGCGAGCTCCTCGGACGGCAGGCAGTGGCGCAGGTGGTGCAGGCGGCAGTGCGCGAGGTTGAGCAGGGCGACCACCTCGATGTTGAGCAGGTCGCGGTTGCGGTCCTTCTTCTGCGCGCAAAGGTGCCGCCGCCGCCGTGTGCTCAGAGCTTCTGCCAACAAGCATGCACGGCATGCTCCGTGCCGGGCTCGCGCTGTCAGCCGCTGACTGCGGCGCCGTCGCAAGCACTGTGCTGTGTCATAACACAAGACCGAATGAGCCTCAGCGCCAACATGTTAGTAGCAAGGCTCGCAGGCAGCGCGAGCGCTACTTGGTGCAGCAGCGGAAGCTGCCCAAACGGAAAGCAGTGGTTACAAGGGTGCCGGCATAATGGTGGCTGCCCTCAGGTCGCACTCTCCCGAAAACGAAAGGCGGGCGCATGCACATTGTGACAGGTCCGAGGACCTCTAACGTACGGCGCGCACGCAGACGCGCCGGGCGGGCGATGCGCGGGCGCGGGGGCGCGCGCGCGCCTGCGACAGCAGCTGGGAGGGGTAGACGGGGTGGGGGAAGAGACCGCCCAGGGTCGTGTTCTCGGTCAGGTTCCAGGGCGGGCACGCGGTGCCGTCGTGGTCCACAAAGTAGTGCTTGAACCACGTGAAGTTCTGCTGCGGCATGAGCATGTCCCAGCCGTAGTGCGTCAGCTTCGGCGACACTGCGGCGCGCGGCGCGCGCTCAGGCCCCCCGCACGCACGCGCACGTGCTCCATGCTAACTGAATCGTAGGGCCCTGGTCCTTCGACACTGCAAGACGCGGCATGTGCTCAGCCCCTTGATGTGCAGGCGCACATGCTCAGACGCTGACTTGCAGGCGCTGGCACTGTGCACAGGCCACACCCAGGGTGCGCTGCTCGTGGACCGTCTCGCATTAAGTCCAGGACAGACGAAAGGGTTTGGGAGCCCTGAATATTAGAGCTTTGCATTGACGCCCTGCAAACAAATGCAGAGGTTCTGCACGCGCCGGCACCGCCGTCTCGAGAGCAGCGTCCCACGGCAGAGCCCGCCCCGGAACCGACCAGGGGCCGCACGCAGGATGGGGTCGCCGGGCGGGTGGTGGTTGGTGTTGTTGACGCCGCGGTGGCGCAGGCCCAGCTTGGCGGCGCCCAGCGCGTAGCCGTACATCTCCGCCACCCACACGCTCTTGCCCGTCGGCGCCGCGTCGGTCTCGGTCGACACGTTCACCAGCTGCGCGCCGCCCGCACGGCTTTATAGCGCCGGGCGGGAGAGCTGACGTTCCCGGGCCAGCACCCCCCCAGCGACATGCATACTCCTACAGCACCGCCTGTGATTTACTGTATCTTGCTGCAATGAGGGTCCAGCAAACCTGCCTGGTGCGGGATGGCCCTGGGCGCGTTGCCGGCAGGCGCGCCCCAGCCCCAACCCCGCAGGAGCCGGCACCTGGGGCCGGCGGCTCATGCTGTCGCAGGCGGTGTTTGACAGTGCGCGCGCGCCCTGCCAGCTGCATGCAACGCAGGGCTGCGGCGGGGGCGCGCCTCAGGGTAGCGCGTGAAGAAGGTGCGCACGTTGTGCGTGTAGTTCCACCACAGCGGCGCCAGGCGCGCCAGGTCGTCCCTGCGCCGCGCAGCCAGGCCCCCAGGTCGGGCGCAGGCCTTTGCACGCCTGGGCTCAACCACCGCTGCAGAGCGAGACGGTGCATGTACCGGTGCGCGGGTGTGCACTCTGCAAATCAACACAGCCCAGAGTAGGTGGCTCCAGGCGGCAGCGCAGCAGCACAGACTGCGGGCGCCATGGCGCGACCGGTCCCGCCCTTGTCGACGCAGTGTCCGGGCCTGTCAGGTGAATCCGACAGGGTTTCAGCACCACCACGGGGTATTCAAGGCTCCCCCCGCGCCTGTGCAGGAAGTAGTAGTTGCCCACTTCGTCGGCGGTGCGGTTGTAGTACGGCGCGGCCTCGTAGTCCAGGCGCGGCGGCGCGTCGGGCATCAGGCGCGGCATCATCAGCTTGTTCAGGTCCCGCAGGCACCTGCGCCCGCGCGCCGCCCGCTCGCGCCCGCCTCCCCCCGGCTGGCAGGGCGGGCGCGCGGGAGGCCGGACGGCGCACGGGCGAGCTTGCTCAGCCCAGCGTGGGGGGCGCGCCGCCCTCATCATCACGCCACGCCTGCAAATGATATCGTGCAGGCAGTCTGGCAAGGCCAGCACACCTTCGGCAGCGGCCCAGGAGCGCAGCGCTGCCCGCTGGCCGTGCGCTGGCTGCCTCGAACGGCAGCCCCGAGCAGCAAGCCCGCCGCATCATGCGGCGCAAGCCCGGGGAGGGGCGCGCCAGGCGTTGAAGGAGGCCGGGCGGCCGGGCACGATGCCAAAGTCGGCGGGCAGGAGCGGGCGCCTGAACAGGCAGTCCGGGTCCAGGATGAGGATGAACTCCTCCACGGGCCGCGTCTCCCTCATCCACTGCATCACCGTCCAGGGCTTGTTGTAGGCTGTGTACCTACACACAGAGGCATGCCACGGTTTCCCTCTGACGCTGGGCGGCGCCTTGGTGCGCGGCGCGCGTGCGCTAGGCGCACTGAATGCAGCGGCCGAGTCGCCACTCAGCGCCCGACAGCGCAATCGTACACCAACATTTCGCGTGGCAGGCTCGGAACAGGAATGCTGGCCTCTGCCATGCATTACCACGGTGCACAAGTCCACACTGCTTCGAAGGCATTCACTTGGATACACGCTGCTCGAACAACGCCGTCGACCACCCATGGCTCCGCAAGGCACAGAGAACCGTGGAAGATGCCCAACATAGAGCAGCGTCAGGGCCGTGTGTGGGCGCGCACGAGTCGCCGTCTGTCATCACTGCAGACTCAGTCACCCAGGTAGGCATGACCCAGAAGTTGGTGCGGTGCTTCAGCTCGTCGTGCGTGCAGCCCGCCAGGCGCGTGATCCGGCCCGGCTGCTTCGACCTGCGCAGAGCAGCACCTTATATATCCAACGCCCAACGCACTCTATGTTCAACCCTGCTTGCTAGTAGCCCTGGCACCTCGGCGCGGCAGGTGGCGCCCCGCCTTGCAGTCACCACAGCTTGAGTTTGCGCACTACTGACGCGGTCCCCAGAGGCCATACGACTGCTTGGCAGCAGTGCCTCGCCAAGCAGGCACGCGGCGGGGCCGCGCACCTCATGAAGCTGTAGTACAGCCCCACCACCTCCCAGTCGGCCTCGCGCGTGCAGCTGGAGGGCACGACGGTGTGCATGCTCACAGCCGCGGCCCCCGGCTGCCGCGCCGCC
>JAABUY010003959.1_pt1 | contig 15874 bp, 20 predicted proteins | sample 5560271 | NCBI WGS metagenome assembly JAABUY01 (sample SAMN10711886, study PRJNA513374) | rock metagenome | isolation source: Antarctica rocks | place: Antarctica: Victoria Land, University Valley
CACACACACACACACACACACACACACACACACTGCTGGTCATGACTGCTTCTACTGAATCTTGACTGCAGCGTATGGAGGTGAGCATACAAGCAGTCCTGCACTGCAGGTACAGTGAGGCTTGCAGTTGAGAAATGCTCAAGGATGCAACAGTTGGAGCAAACACTTAGGACGCATTTGATGACCTAAAGGCAGCACGTGAAATTGAGCCAGCACCCCAGGTGCACCCAAAGGTGTAGTGCCAGTCAGAACTTATTCCATACACTGCATTTAGAGAAACTTGTACATGGTTTCCCCAAGTGCCAGCAGCTCAAGGTACTGAGCTGCTGGCACTTGCCAGCTCTGTTCTTTGCAGTAGTTGTCTGGCTTGTTTGGTCTCTCGGCCTTAGGGTTCAGCAGGTAGTGTATAAGCAACCATGTGACCGCGGGACAGTCGAATCTGACACCGTCCCCCGTCTTGATGATCCAGACAGGGTTTGCATCATCACGCCGCTGTCAGCATCAGCTGTGCTTCAGAGTGCGCACAACATGCACTGCTGATTTGCATGTTCATGACCATATGCATTGTTGTGGAGGGCGCTTTAAGCCAGATATGTACACTGACACCACTGCAATACTGTCCAGCCAGGTTGTGTCAAATGGTAAGCAACAAATGTGTTGCTAGAAGCGTTGCAAATTGCGTTATGACACACAGCAATGGTTGTAGGCATGCTCTCACTATGCGTCCAGCCGCTTTTCAATGCATTCACAAGCTGAGCAAAATATCAGCAACTGTCGGGAATGCAGTGAGGGCACACAGCTCCAGAAGTGCTCAACAAATACTAAGCATTGTTTCAATCTCTGCTTGAGCAGCGTCATAGGCCTTGCTTGCTCAGTGTATTGCTGGTGAGCGTCTGTCATACAATTAGGCGCGAGAGGCCCTGCGCGGCATGGGTATGTACCAATACAGTGGGTTCTGCTCCGAGACCAAATCAGCATAGGAGCGCAACGGATATAAAGCCTCTCTCTTTCTGCTTTTGGGCCTCTTCTGGGCGCATACTGCAGGCTTGGTCACGCCTTGCTTTGTTGAGATCCCTAACACTCGACTTGAGGGGCTTAGGCAGACGGCGAGCAGTGACTGCTTGTTGACCTGACAGGCTTGCGGGCGCACACAGCAGGCTTTCGCCTCTTCACAAGCAAAGTCGGTTCCAAGCCACCTTGTTCGACAGCAGCTGCAGCGACGGGCCTTCATGGTGAGTTCCTGCAGCAGCACGTCAGATGCACGCAGGGGATCAGATGACTATATTCCTTCTGTGGCTCACAGGCCTCAGTGGCTCAGAGTGTTAGATGTACATGCCTAAAATCTGAGTTGTGCTACAGGCCAGTACTTGCGTTCTGGACAGAGATGTCAGCTCACTACCTCTAGAAGTTTGGTTTAAAGTCTTTCAACACCTGGAGCCAAGGGTCGATCCAAAGACGGGCTATTGGGTTCCTGCAGTGGAAGCACAAGCATATTTTTGGCAATTGCCTAGAGTGTGCAAGGCCTTCCACAGGGTACTCAAAGCGCATCCACAGCTTGGCTGCCAAGTGACTCTGGAGAAGGCGCCCCTCAAGTCGCCAAACAAGAATCTTTCAACTAGCTTGGTGCCTTGGCTGCAAGCCCGAGCTGGTGTTATGCAAAGACTGGGCGTAGAATTTTGGACACCAGACGTCGTCAAATTTCTGCAAGCTCTGGAACACCCAGGCAGCACTTTATCAGCCATCCATTTCAAAGCTAGATACAAAGCTGAGATCTGCACCCTTGCAAGCTTCACGTCTCTGACATCCTGCAGCTTAAAGACTTCCAACAAAACTTGCTATGCGATGCCAGATCTGGAACCCTTGCAAAGCCTGCCCCACTTGACGCATGTCTGTCTTGAGCAAGGGAACTTCAGTACCCTCTCTGCTGCAAACCACCTGACACGTTTGGAGCTCAGGTTTACTCAGGTGATCAATGCAGCATACTGCAATTTTGCCAGCAGCCTTGTAGACCTGTACATGGAATGCAGTGGCCTAGGTGGGTTGCATGCAAGGGGGTTGCTGGCATGTACAGCGCTGCAATGCTTGGAAATTTGGGACTGCTGCTCCATCACTGCGGCAGATCAGGCAGACTCATTCCAATGCTGCCGTGACGAGGATGATCATTGGCCTGATGATATGTCATCCCTTGCCTGTCTGACTGACCTACGTGTGTATCTCCGGGAAACCTCTGGTGGAGTCGATCTTACAGGAGTGGCCACCCTTACAAGTTTGACCAGCTTACAGTTTGTAGTCAATGGATTGACCATAGTGGGTCCAATGATGGAAAGTTTGCACAAGCTTGTTTGTCTGGACTTAGCCAGCTGCTTCAATCATGCTTCACACTTTGAATTCTCATGTGATTGGCGTGGGTATCGTGTGTTGCAGAAGCTGCGTATAAGTGGAGAGTTCAAAGTAGACAGTAAGATTTTAGGCCTGGTCACGTTACCACGCCTCAGAAATGTGGACATGAGGCACGCAACGCCTGCAGACCATGCAAGTGCGTTTTTCCTAGGGAGCCTCTCCAAGCACATGGCTCTTAAGCGCAGAAGGGTCAAGTTTCAGTGTATGTATGCAGACCCGGAAGTTCAGTAACTGTCCTGAACTGCGAGGTACTGACTCTCAGTCTGCCTAAATGGGGTAGCCAGGTCAAGCCTGCATCGATGATACTTTACAAATTGCGTGTACACTCCTGAATGCAGTCACACCTAGACGTGAAAGTCCTTGGCGAAGACTTCCGTGCATTTATCATTGCACCTGCTGCTTGTATGTTACCTCAATGCTTCAGTCAAACAAGAATTTGAACTGTTGTCCCCAGTAATCATACTCGTGGGCAAACATAAGCTTTCAAATCAGACAAATCACACAGTGATGATGGCTAGTACACTGAACAAAATACAAGTGTCAGTGCTGAATGTGCTACAGCTTCATATTAACCACATGGGTGACGACAATACAATGGCCATTTTCTGGAATTGAAATGACAAAGACACACTTGTCGGTACTATGGCGGCTGTCTTGAAGTGTGTTGCATGTTTAGCCTTTGCAGTGAACCATGTCCTTGGCGCTCTGGCGTGAACATTAGGGCAAAAAGTCTGGCTGCATTCTGTGGTTGTCACTAAAATCCGTGCTGGTACAAGCTCCCGTCTCTCTGCGTTTGTCATATGGGCAAAGCACTTGTGAGTGTCACAGGGGCTTGCGGCCAAGATCATGACAGCTCCAGCAGCTATAAAATGCTCTATACTAGACTGCTGAAGTCTCTGTTTGCTTTTGTGTTTGTTTTGAAGATAAACATTAAGATTGCATTGAACGCAGCAAGTCACAGTGCACTTCTGAACATAGCCCGTGCGCAAGCACGCTGCTAGGTACACACTATAAACTTCACACTGTGTCGCAGCAGCACGGCCTGTATGTAGCAGCTGATTTAGTTGTATGCATGAGCCACAGTCAGCACATGCTCAGAAGAGAAAGACAGGCTTTGTGAACAGCAAATGCAGTCACCGCATGAAAGTTTTCTCACCTCTCATCTTGTCGCAAGCAGGACTGGACTTTGCTGATCTGCTGCTGAATGCCTTTTGCCCTCTTGCCTGCCCCAATGAGCTCAAATTGGACTTGATCTACCCATCCATGGATAGCAGCCTCCCTCTGCTGTCTATTTTCCTGCTCCTCTGCAAGGGCCCTCTCAAGGTGCCCCACCTGCTCCTCTAAGTTTCTTATGAACATTGCCATCTCCTCATCAGCAGCAAGAGATCTGCCTGTGACCAGGAGTGTCTCAGCAGCGTCAGCTGGAACAAGTCCCAACTGAGGCTCTGCTGCTGCTGCTGTCATGTGCTCTGCCGGTACATCAGAGCTTTCATTTGTCAACAGACTGCTGCTCCTCTCTTCCTGCCAGTGGCAGTCAGCCTTGACACAGCAGCCACCAGGAATGCGCAACAAATGGCAGCCCAAGCAGCATGCAGTAATGAGAGAGGTCACTTTCAGGTGTTCAGCGTCTTATTGACAAGAGCAACAGCCAGTGAGAACATGCCATGAACATCCAAGGCCAACATCAAGACCAAGCCAGGCAATTGAGCAAAGCAATGCTCTAGGAGCGCAGGAAGAGCTGACAAGTGTCAAAGCTTACCAGACTGAGCGTCACGGCTTCTGCAACAAGCCCCATAGAGATGAGGAACAGAAGTATTGGTGTACTATTTAGCTGCAGCACCAGGACACAACGCTAGGTACTGTAGTTGGGATTCAGATACTCATAGACATTCCATTCATAGGTTGAAAGTCACAACCGTAGTTGCAGAAACAAGGGGTGGGCATGATAGTCTCCTTGATAGCTGTAAGCTGCACAGAAAGGAAACTTGCTATACTTGAGCTCTGTGAAGTCAAGCATGACATCAGTGCCTCCACTGTGAGGACCACACCACTGTCCTGCCTGTGTGCTGCATGCAATACATGCAGCACTGCTCAAGTGCAAGGCATTGAGCCAACAAATTAACGTACCACAAAGCCAACAAAGTCCGTCCAGCCCTTAGCACTCCCTGAGTTGACCCACTGTAGCATGGCAAGAGGAGCCTTTGCGGTGCCTTCAAAAAATGGAGAACTCAGAGGAATCTCTTTCCATACACGAGATGCACCAAAGTTGAAGCCCCATGCCGGCAATCTTGTCGCGCTCATTGCATGAACAAACACGCCTGTGACGCCTGCTGCAGCTACTGCTGGGCTGACTTTATTCTTCCAAAGCTTGAGAAGCAAAGATGCAGCGCCCGCAGCCACCAAGGTGTGGAGCCGCACCCTGTAGTAATACCGCAGAGCTGTGGAGACCACCACACAGAACCCTGCGGGCAACAGCTGGAAGTCTCAGATACACCATGCAAACGCACACTTTACGCTCGAACCTGGTCAGCATCATTCAATATTATGGTGCACATCTAGACAAGCAACATCGGAGGGTGTCAAGCTACGATGGTCAGGCATTGATCATTGATGCAGATTTTGATCACAGCTTTCCAGCAGCATTATTGACAAGCTGTACTCAGCCGGAAAAGGCATTCATGCTTGTGGATGCATCCCAGCTCAGCAGACTGCTGTACCAACAACAGTGAGATGCTCACAGCAATGGTTTCAACAGTGCGACAGCGTTCATCATACTGTTGTTTTTAGCAACTACCTTGAGTGTTTGAGAACTTCTGCACACCATAGGCTGCAATGCCCAATGACAGAGCCAAGAAAGCCTGCCAAGCTGTTCTCCTTTCCATAGCTCCTTTCCATTGCTCTCTGGCAAGATGCTTGGCTGCAACTATCTGTTCTGACATTTGACTACCATGTGGGGGTTCTGTGGCGCCCAAGACAGCACATAGTCTGCCATACAGTGCCTGCGTGCAAGCAGAGATCAGCATTGCCTTATGCAGCAGCTGTAGTACAGCAGGCTATGCATAGTGTGATGCATAGTGTGCATGTTAGTTCTGGGGGATCTGCAAGGGGTGCTGCACTACTGATCATGTGTTGAGCTGTCAAGTGCCTGACAGCTGCTCATTCATATGGCAAAGGATTTTGGCACACGCAACAGGGATCTGGTTAAAACAGCTGGAAGAATAACAAACAAACAAATAAATGCATTTGGCGAAGCGCGCCTGCAACTGCGAAAGCTGCCACACTGCACCATTTACAAACATGTGCAGATATTGCAGCACAGCATGCTCCTGTCTAAGCATGTGCTGTACTGCCTAACAGTACTCTCTGGAGCCAGACATCTGACGAGCTTTGTTAACAAACTAAAGACATAGGACAGTTGCAGAGCTATACAAATGCAAAGTGTGGAACAGGCACACAAATTTTGATGTCAGTCACGGTGAAGTTCTTGCCATCAAGGCATAGGTAATGAGCAAAGCCAACCTACCGCAAAGTCAGGAGACACCTTTCGCATCCAAGAGACAAGAGCAATGGCCAGCAGCCCTTGAACACCCAAAGCCATCTGCATTTTCCACAAGCAAGGAGGTATGCATTGCAGCGTTTTCCAGAGTACAGAAGCTGCCCAGCTGGCAGCGCAGTACCTTACTTCATCTGAGCAGTAGTTTCTGACTGCAATACACTTGTCTACAGAAGCCTTTGTGGGTGGAACATGTGTTGTGCCAATGCAAAGCATGCATGCAAAGATCTGTCTTTGCGCCATGATTATCTGACCACTCAGTGGAGAAGCATGCAGTGGACTCTGCATGCCAAAGCACTTTTGCAGGAGCAAAGCTAATCTGAAGCCATTGCACGACAAAGCAGCCTAGTGTGCCTTGGTACATCTTTATCATGTGATTTGGTTGCAAGCACTCACTGTTGTGTATAGAGCGCTAGCCATTGCTGGACTGTTTGACATGTTCCAAGCAGCCAAAGGTACTGTCAGAGTGCCTTGGATGTGAGAGCAAGCAACGCTGACTGTGGTCATGACGCAAGTGCCTGTCGCGCCTGCTGCCATCAGAAGTGACTGTGCTGCGCAGGATATGTAGAGGGCATAAGGCACTGTTGTTGCAAGCTTTGGGGACCTCTTGCTGATTAAGCTGCCCAAACTGGTAGACATCACCAGAGCAGCAGCGATGCCTATTGCTTGAGACTACTCAGGGCCAGGATGAGACCTGTGAGAAGCCATGAAATCATTCTGGACGGCTGTCTTGTGTCTGTTCTGCACAGACAACAGACATCAACAGCAAGTGTGCGGTCAATCCAGGCAAACTGTAGTAAGAGGATGACAAGTGATGTTCGGAGTGCAGAGGCTGACCTTCTGAACCAACACCCTGACCCACAGCAGTCAAGCAACCTGCCAGCAAAAACCAAGCTGCTGCTTGCCAGGGAAAGCTATTAACTGCCCAGGTCAAAACCATTACAACCACCGCAACTACAACCTCCGCATCAACCTCAGACCGGCGGTGCGACTTGGGCATGGCCATGTGCGCTGCAAGTTCGACTTCGCGCATACTGGCAAGATCAGCATAACCTGGGTGAGTCACTGCCTGGCTGTAGTCCGGGGTCGTTTCGATCATGCTGCTCGGGTCTTGAAACACGTCGCGACCAAGTACAAAGTTTGGGTACATGTTATGATCAAGCAAGACGTCCATGGGGCCAGGATCATAGTGAGCAACGTCCATATGCCCAGAATCTGCAAAAGCTCCCACACAGGACTTGATCACTGTTAGCGACCTATAAGTGGTTCTCCTTCGCCAGACGTGCACGGAAGGCTGCTGTTTTGACAAACGTGAGCCCAGCAGCTTGAGCGGAGCATCGCTGCAGGCCTTTCGCTGCAGACCTACTTTGTGGTGCAATGAGAGACAGCAACGGTCAAACGCTGCAAAGTTGCGCAGGTAGGATGGCTTGCACGTAGCCATGATGGCGTCAGGACCTGAATGTTTCTGCAGTCACCCCCGCTGTTCTGAGCTCGAGACACAATTAGCCTTCCGGGAAGTCGAATCGTCGCCGCATGCTCTAAACAGAGATTACAATGCTGACATGATAAGCTCTTCCAAGCAAGCCTGACAATGAGAGGAATGCGCATGACACCAACGATAGGGTTGCATCAATCGCCGCTGAATCAGGGCTGGAATGTTCATCAGCATTTGATGAAAGACTTGCTCCAGCTGGAAGAAGCACGCACTGCTCTAGAAATGCAGCAAGTACAAATCGCAGCACCTACCAAGGTCGTTGCTGAATGCAGCCCCAACATGTATGGACTTACACGCACGTGATGGGACCTGACAAGCAGTACACTGCAGAGAGGGTTCACACAACAGCCAGACAAGCACAGTCTGGTGTGTCATAAAAGGCCTTCCTAGGAAAATGTGCGGGCCCATACATAGCACGACAGCTTGGCCAGGGCAAAGAGCGAACACACTTGAACAAGACTTGTGGCAAGAAAACAACAATGAAAACCAGCCTGGTATCAGCACTGCTTCATCCTGTGATGTACCCACATGCTTGTGCCTGAGCTCGTAGCCAGCAGCGCTTCTATCAGTTTGGCCTAAGCCCTGACGCAGATTTCTTTACAGCTGAACACTTGCAGTATATTAGCACTCAGCCAGTCCCTGTTGTAATACAAAACTTCAGAAATGCATATGAAAACCCCAACATGCAGGCCAACCTGTTTTGCAGAAGCACTTTTGTACACACTGATCCTGATGGTTTCCCGAGCTTTGCTGAAGAGTGCAGTTTCAGGAGTTGGTCCAAAATTTATGCCACTAAGAAATACCCAGCCTGAACACCAGCTTGAACAAAGCATGTACATATAGATTATTCGTACAAAAGTGTACACATCAGATGCAGCCTCAGCCCAAAATATAATACATCATGAGTGGTGTCACTGACTTCCACAGCTGCCAGTGCTACAACGTCACTTGCGCATACTGACAAATCAGCTGCACAACATCGCGTGGCAAGTCAGGAGCAACACGAGCACCCAGAACCATGACAAGCAGGTGCCGCCGTATGGCAAGGGCCTTTGCAACAGCAGGCTTCAAGACTGCTCCTGAAGTGCCAATTGGAAAGTCATATATGACTTGACGCACTGTTTTGGTTGTGCTGCATCCGAATCTGAACTGTGCATGGTGTGACTCCAGATTTGCACCATACAATACAAGCAGCTGCAGATGCTCAGCGTGTTGCTTCTCCACAGCTAGACTCAGGGGTGATTTGCTTGCACCGCTGCGGCAGTGCACTGTGGCACCAGCGCTCAGCAGATACTGCAAGAAGGTCACGTCTTTCAGTTGAAGGGCCTGCATGATAGGCAGATAAGGTGAGATTGACACCCCAAGACCATTGGGGTCTGCGCCATGGTCCAGCAACCATGTGACCAGAGCCCTGTTTCTGGTCTTGAGTGCAAGCGTGAGTGGCACACAGCCCTTCTGGTCTCTGGCATTCAGGATGTCTCCTGGTAGATGAGAAGGCAGCATTGCAATGACCTCAGCATGCTGACAAGCCGTGGCTGCTGTAGGGGGATTGTTGCAGAGGTAATGCATGGCTGTCATGCCCACATGCTCCGTCTGCATGGCATCAGTCACACCAATTCAAGGCATTGCACCAAACATCAGCAGAAGAATGGTCATGCAATATTTCGGCTTGCAAGCACAAAAGAAAGCTTGCCTGCTCAGTTTGTCTGAGCTCCCAATTGATCAACGTTGGTTGCAGCAACAGCTGCTTCAAGACTGCCCAGCTATTGAACAGGGCGGCATGCATGCATGCTGTGCGCCCAAACCCATCCTGGGCTGCAGCTTGCTCAGCAGAAAGAGACTGCAGCATCGCCACATCATTGCGCGCTGCAGCACCGGCAACTCCAGGACAGAGCTTGATGGTCTGTCGCTCAATCACGCCATTCTGATCTGCATACAGCCTGCCAGTGTCCAATGCTTCTTCTCCTGCAAACAAAGGATGGTACAGTGTGGTGACTGTCAGTCGCAGCATGTTGTGTGTGCAGGTGTGACTAAGCCATCTACCCTGATACCAGACTTCCCCTTGAAGCCTGAGGCCATACTGTGGGAAGATGCGATCTGTCAGATGTTTAATCCACTCAAACACTAGGCGCCAGTCAGACCATGGTGCCGAGTCAGAATTGAGGAGTGTTAGGCCTGATCCATCTGGAAGTGGCCGCCAAAGGTTAGGTGCAGCAGGCTGAGCAACAGAGTGATACAGCTTGTCCCAGCCTGGCAAGCAGAGATGACTAGTCAGCTATTGTTGATTCACACATCATAATTGGAAAAAGAGCATGTGTTGTTGCTGACGAAACAGTGCTAGCACCAGATCCACCTTGAACCTGCTCTATGGAGAGTTGTTTGCCCTCTGTAAAGGTGAAGCTGCCAGCAAAAGTGGCGAAGGTGTTGATTGTGAATGTCATGAGACTGGTCAGTTGAAGTTTGTATTGCCTGCATTCTTCATGGGGATTTCCTGTCTTGACCGGTCAGCAAACTCATACTTGAAGCTGGTTGCGATTTTGCACACAGACTTGCTCTGCTTGTCAGCGTCTTTGCCAAGGCTGCTCGGGTACCCAACGCGTGAATATTGCAAGCTGACATCGTGCGACATACTGAACCCGGTCGTGCTGACGCAGCAGTAGGTCATCGCTGCAACTGCTTGTCACGGAGCTATAGCTCGATAGGTCAAACAGGTGTGTCAACGGAGTGCGCGGACGCGCGTGCAGAGATGTTCAAACCTTAAAGCTCAGCTATCTCACTAGTGATGCCGGCTCAGTCCGCCAGTATTTTTGTGCCTGCTGTGTTAAGGCGACATGGCGTCGTCAGCTGACATTGACAGCTGGAAAGCCCTAGGCGGAAAAGTGGATCAGTCGGAATATATTGCACTTACGGGTGAGCGATCTGCGGTCTGCTCAAAGCTTAACGGCTATCGTTTGTGACCCCCATATGTTTCAGGGGAGAGTTTCAAGTCCTGGAACGAAGCTGCAATATATCTAGACGTACACATGGTCAAAGGTATGATCTGTCAGCAACGAACTCGTTGATCAGTAGTCTGCAAGAAGTCTGTGGACATCCTGCAGAAAATGTGGCCACAAACAGCAAACGCCAGTCGCGCTCAGACGAGCCAGACCAAAAGCCAGCGAACAAAAAAGCACGACTACAGGCTCAGAGACCAGCGAAAACAGACACTCCTGCAGACAAGCCTGCTGTCAAAGGAAGGCATGCCAAAGCAACTAGCAACGTTACCAACAATGCGCCAAGAGCTGCAGAAGGGACAGCAGCTCCTGCAGATCCTCAAAGCATTGTTGTAGGATCTGGCAGACAGGCTGCCCAAGGTGTGGAATACAAAGAGAAGGCATCGCTTTCCCTCCCTGACAGCAAGGTTGTGGTGAAGGAGGAACACATTGCAGCAGACGAGATACAGGCCTTGGACAAAACTAAGTCTGAGGGCGAAGGTCCACGCAGGTAGAGCCCAGCTCTGTGTCAATGTAGACCATGTGCTGTGTCCTGCATTGTTACCAAAGGCCAAATCTAACAATATGCAGGCTGACTGACTTCCAGCTCACCAATGAGCAAGGTGAAAAGCAAGGAGTGGAGTCTATCAACATTGATAGCAACTCCATGTACATCACAGGTGATGTTCAACAATGGCTATGAATGACAGGCAGTGACTGACAGCACCCCAGCACTTCTGTCTGACTCACGACCTCTATGCTGCCACCTGTCCTGCCGGTCTCAGTCAGTCTTACGTCTTCAATAACGGGATTATTTGCCATGGCAGGTTGCATACATGCAGCCACAGGTCCCATGAAAAGGGAGTCAGCATGGAAGGTTGCAAAATTTGGCCCAGTCGCTGCTTGGTCACTTAATTGTGACGCTAATGCAGTCCAGGTATAGTTCTATTTAGGTGGCCTGTTCAAACAACGGATTGCATGTGAGCAGTGCAAGAGCTTGTTGCAAATGCACAGGTACTGGTGGCGACCAGCAATGCAGAGTACCAGCTTGTCAGACCAGCAGCTAGTTACAAGAAAGTCTATAATGACATACTTGACCAGGCAGAGATTATATATGAGGTATGTTGCCTGACTGAGCAGGCCTACTAGGATTATGACGCATGGCTCTGACGTCCCTGATGTCAATACTGAGTTGCAGTCGCAGAGTGAGTCATGCGCAGTGATTGTTTTAGGCTGAGTGACCGCCTTGAGTGCTCTTTTATAAGGGCAGCTTGCGGTGTTGGGCAGCGATGCCTATGCAACTGTATGTGTATATCAACTAAGCACTATCTGCGCATGCGCAGGTGTGCCGTGCTTTGCATCCCAAGTATGGGGGACGCCCAGATGCAGAGCTTGGCGAAGTTGCAGCCAAGCTATCCAGAGCAAAGGTAAGCTAGAGTTCCTGCTCTGGGAATGCTGCATGCTAATGCCATGACACTGCTTTGCTTGGCAGCAACATTCTTTGTGAGCATTGACTGTGTCGACTGGCAGACACCACTTACCTGATATCAAATACCAGATACATATGTATTCTGCAAACTCAGCTGTTGAGTTTTCCAGGACATGTATGCTTTCAACAGTACTGAGCTAAGATTATAACTGCAGGTTGGCAAGAGCTACTCATCTGCAAAAGAGGCTATCATCATGACTGGAAACTTCCTATTGGAGCAGCTGCAGATGCTAGACAATGCAGCAGGAGGCAAGGCTACCTTTGCCTTTGGAGCAACAGCCTTTGCCACCTCCCTGATAACAGAGGTGAGCATCTCGCAAGACAGAGCAGCCAGTGACACAAAGGTTGCACTGCCTCCACCGATGTCCTGGAGACACCAGTCTGCAGCCCTGGATTATGCAGTGCAGTGCATGACCAGCTTTCCCTCACAATCTACAAGCTGTCAAGCACAGCATATTGCATGCCATGTGGCACCTGGGTGTCACTGTCCTGTGATTGTCTGCATTACAGAGGTGTGCTTTGCAGGTCAACAGTTTACGCAATCACAACCCCAACGGTGGCATTAGCATCAAGGAAAGGTCCGCAACAACAGCTGAGGAGAGAACCTCCCTGAGTGCAGAGGAGAAGCAGCAGCAGGCAGATGCTGACTATGCCCGGCAGCTGCAGGCCAAGTTGGATGCTCAGGAAGCCAGAGGTGGTCCCAGGTTAGCCTCTGCCATTGCTGTCATGTCAGTCTGTCATGTCATTGCTTTTGTAGGTACGTGTTTGGCTGGAGGCACGCTTTGTGTCTGACGTTGGCTGCAGTAGGCTGACTGCCTGTATCTCTGCAGACATGAGCACCTACTCTGTTGTCTCTCTTGCAAAGCATAATCCAGGAATGCACAAAGTATTCTGCAGGCTCGGTACGAGCCTGGCTTATTCAATGATGGTCATCGGACTAGGCTGTGGAGGGTACAGCCAAACTTTAGGTCAGACATTATGTCAAGCTTTCTTGTGACGTGACGTATGTTCTGGCAATGTGAAAGGCGTGTGAAAGGGCTGCTGTGGCCGCAGGCGCACAGGTGGAAAGCAGCAAGTGTACATCAAGATCAGTGAGGCTGAGATTGCTGACGACTACCCTGAACCCACGCAGTATGACAAGGTGCACCCTGCATGTAGCTGCTTGCCTTTGCAGTTGACACCAATTGGGGCAGTGCCATCATGATTGTGCCACACCATGCAATCACTCTTGAGTGTGCAAGGTGCTTGAGGCTGAGTTCCCATTACCTTAGAAACTCCACGTGCAGCAGCTCTCATGTATTGGTCTGTCTGCAGATATATCTCAACGTACAGGGCCGTGATGTTCAATGATGCATGTTACAGATTGATGATGAAATAGATGAGCTGGTACTCATGGATGAGGATGCGATGGACCTGCCACCAGAAGACTTGCCTCGCCGTGTACTCTCAGACTTTGCAGTGTACAATTCTGAGGGCTTCTGTTCCAGTCTGGAACTGTTGCCCATGTGGAGTGGAGTGGATCCTGATGTTGACTTGTATGCGTCTGGGAATGTGCTGGATGATGATGGTGAATGGGCTGGGGGCCAAGCACTGAATGCAGGCAAGTCTCTATTGTGCTTCCAGCCCTGCCCTGGTGCGACATTGCATTTGACTCTGCAGCCACATGTGCATGATGTGAAGATGTTAATTGAAGCTGCCAGCAATCTGATGGACTGTTGTGCAGCATCATATGCTCTGCTGACTACTTTGCGATGAAACAAAAGACACTGCCCAAGGACGCAGTTGTCTTGACTGTGCTACCCTGTGCAATAGCTGATGCAGTGGAAACCTGTAATGAGTTGAACGCTGAGCACGGCGGTGTCATACTTACAGGCAACAGTGATCAGGCAGCAGCAGGGGGCTCTTCTGGTGAAGCTGGGCCGTCAGGCAGCAGCCCTGCTGCTGGGGGCATGCGCCTGTACCTTAGTCAAATCAGAGAGTGGATTGTGGAGTTCAGCTGTGACATGCTGTTCATTTCCATGCGCACTGATGTGGCATGGTACCGCCTTTCACAGTAAGTGACCTCTATGCAACGACCTCCTTGATGGCTTTTGTAACCAGCGCTCAAGGTGTTCACCTCAGACTGCACCTTAGTCGCTGAGATCACACATCAAGTAGCAGCTGCAAACAGTGCCTTCCAGCAGCTCAGACAGGCCAACATCTGGTCCTCTAGGGCTTTGACCTTGTCTGTTAAAATGCAATTCTTTCAGTGCATCGTCATGTCAGTGCTGTTGTATTCTGGAGAAACATGGGCTGTTGTGAAGCAACACATCAGCCCATTGGCTGTTTTTCAGATGAACTGCTTGCGACGCATCTGTGGCATTTCCCTGCGTGATCATGTGCCAAATGTGGACATACTGAATAGGTGCAATACCCTGTCTGTGGAGTCTCAGCTGCAAGGCAAAAGACTCAGATGGCTAGGTCATGTTTTCAGGATGCCCAATGATAGATTGCCTAAGAAGCTTTTGTTTGGTAGAGTCAGGGGGCCTCGCCCACCTGGCCGCCCTAGGTCTAGTTTCAATGATGTTGCTCTGTGTGATTGTCAAAACTGTCGAATCAGTAGGTATTACAGGGATGCACAAGACAGGCTGCTCTGGAGAGACAAGACTTGTCCTGCACGTACCTAGCTCGTTATGAGCTGGAAAGCATAAATATTATCGTTTTTAAGGTGTGCTGACGCCGCTGCAGTGCCTGTCATGTTATTATTGGTAAAATTTCCATTGTCTTGCGTTTGAGGTCCTGTTTAATGCAGGCCTGCCACTGAGTATGCCCCATGGTTTGCCACAGTGCTCAAGACTTGTCGAGTGGCTGTCAAGGTCATTCACATGCTGGTGGAAGAGGTATGATTGCATGGAGCCAAGTCTGCATGGCACTGTGATATGAGGGCTCAGAGACAAAATGCTGCAGCAGTCTTGCATAATGCAACATCCAGCTGTCAATCTTGTGCCAAAACATAACAGCATTTGTGATCAAGGCCTCAATAAGGCTTACATGCATTGCACATTGCTGTCACCATGGAACAGGTCATAGCTGATGCACCTATCAGCATCTGCTGTAGTTGCCGAAGGGTTGACAATGCCTCTGTTCTAGTGCCAGACATCTTTATGCATGACCATGCAGGCAAGAGCATCACGACTGTCATTCTCTGACATCTTGAAGCGGCTAGCAGCTCTGCCATCAACAGAGCCAATCTTCATCTCTAAACAGGTACCCAACAATCAATTTCATTGGCTGATTGCTTATTGCACTGGTGACAGTCAGGCCAATCTTTACCCTCTATGGTCTCATGACCATCAACAGCCATAACACCATTGTTTTCACTCTTGTCTATATGCAAAAATGTCAGTGACTGCATTGCTGTGGGCTTAGCTGAGCCATGACAGGCATGTGCCAAAACTGTCAGCTCTCTGCTGAACCAAAAGTGTGCAAGAGCTGAGATATGTTCATCCTGCAAGAAGGGTGTGTCATCATTTCCTCTGTACCAGTATGATTCCAGATGATGCAGCTGAGTTGTCTGCTGCCCTCCAGTACTGATCACAGCTGTCATGATGCAGCTAGCTAGTGTGGAAAGGTTCATAGTGGTCCATGGGCAGATCATCCTCAACCACTTCAAGCACTTCCCAAACAAGGCCATCCAGAACTGTGCCTTTGTGAACAGCTTGAAAACAGCCATGGAAGCCCGCAAGCACTCCAAGCTGTACTCATCCACCAAGAAGAGTCTCAAGTCCAAGTCAGTCAACCGCAACCCTATGAAGGTGAGAGTCAGTGTTAGAACACCAGTGAGTCATATCCTGATGGCACTGCTTCACATTCTGCATCTGGCGCCTGTCTAGGCACGCCATTGACTTTTGAGCCCGCGATGTAGCGTGCAAGGGTTACTACACTGCTAACTTGCGCGGGCGAAAAAGACACCTAAGACACCCATG
>JAABUY010003963.1_pt1 | contig 15865 bp, 17 predicted proteins | sample 5560271 | NCBI WGS metagenome assembly JAABUY01 (sample SAMN10711886, study PRJNA513374) | rock metagenome | isolation source: Antarctica rocks | place: Antarctica: Victoria Land, University Valley
GAAAGCTCGCCAGGAGCAAGCTTTCCTGGTTCACCCGAGGACTGCGCAAAGCTCTCAGACTTATGCTCCGAGCCCTGCCATTGCCAAAGCTCTGGGAGTGCCTGCTAAACTGATGGATGGTGAGGTCAGAGGCTCTGCCTCTGAACTCCGCCAAAGGCCGAGCCTTTGGAGTCCAAAACTTAACGAGTGGGTTTTCAGGCCCCATCCTCGCCGCTCATGCGCTACTTCGCTTAACTCAGATGCCTACTGTTAAGCGGCTTAGGTGTTTTGGTCTGATCTCTAAGCGTTGCGCCTCTACTCGCCAAAGCGATCCTGGGCGCCGTGCCAGATGCGGAGGATTTGCACCCCTTCCGGGGTGATGCGGTACACGATGACGTAGGGCCACAGTGCAACCGCCGGTGCGGGACGTGCAGGTTCAGCCATGCTGCCGGTCTAGCACAGGCCACGGCGGACATGGCAGTTCAACCTTGCTTTACAACAGGCGTCCCAAGCTGCGTGACGATGGCGCGGCGGCGATTGCGGACCCGATCGTGACGGAAGCCGAGCGGCTGGTTGGGTTTTGCGGTAGAGTTCAAAACCTTTTCGGCAACCCGGCCTGTTTCAACACGGCATTCGCGGTATGTCGGCTGACAATACCTTGCGGAACGGTGAAGGGGCTTTTACGCCAGCTGCACTTGGCGAATGGTTACGAACTCTAAGCTGACCTTGCCGGAAAGTCCGCCATTGGCGACGAGCAGCTCGGCTGCCACAGCGGTTACTCGGTCAATCAAAGCATCAAGCGTCGGCGCTTCCGATACCAGCCCCGGCAAGTCGTCGCTTTCCGCCCACCAAACTTTCGTTTCGGGGTCGTAGCTGGCCTGGATGTGTCTGGTGTCTGGCATGAAGCCTCGGTGTCGACCGACATACGTACGCGGAAGCCGACATTGCGGCCAGGTGCTGCAGCCGTCCATCGACGCGGCGGCAGAAGCGTTGTAGCTGGTCGCCGTCCTGGAGGGAGCGCCATCATGTCCACCGGCCGGCCGCCATTGCCGCCGTTCACCCGCGACAGCGCGATCCAGAAGGTGCGCGCCGCCGAGGACGGCTGGAACACCCGCGATCCCGAGCGCGTCTCGCTGGCCTACACCGCCGACAGCCGGTGGCGGAACCGCCACGAGTTCTTCGAGGGACGCCCGGCCATCGTCGCATTCCTGACCCGGAAATGGCTCGCCGAGCGGGAGTACCGACTCATCAAGGAGCTTTGGGCTTTCACCGGCGACCGCATCGCGGTGCGCTTCGCCTATGAGTGGCAGGACGGCTCCAGCAGCTGGTTCCGCTCCTACGGCAACGAGAACTGGGAGTTCGACGCGCACGGCCTGATGCGCTCCCGCCACGCCAGCATCAACGACCTGGCAATCGCCCCGGCCGACCGCAAGTTCTACTGGGACCGGGCCGGCCCGCGCCCGGCCAATCATCCCGGCCTCGCCGACCTGGAACTGTGAGCTGCCGCGTGATTTGAATGTAATCCGTCCGGCGCGGCTGCCGGCCGGCGGCCGCGTGCTATATAGGATTGATGATCCCTCGCGCCGTCCTGCCGATCCTCGCCATCCTGCTGACGGCGGCGGCTCCGCTCGAGGCGGCGAAGCTGCCCGCGGTCACCGTGGTCCGCGCCGCCGCCGGCACCCTGGTCGACAGCCTCGAACTCACCGGCACCCTGGCGGCGCGCGAGGAGGTGCTGGTCACTCCGCAACTGGACGGCCTCGCTGTCACGCGCGTCGCCGCCGAGGAAGGCGACCGGGTTGTGGCCGGGCAGGTCCTGGCGGAACTGTCGCACGACGCGCTGGACGCCACGCTGGCGCAGAACGCCGCCCAGATCGCCCACTCCGACGCCGCCATCGCGCAAGCGCAGAACGCCACCGAAGAGGCAGTGGCGACCCGCACCCAGGCCGACGCGGCGTTCGCCCGCACCCGCGAGCTGACGTCGAGCGGATCGGCCTCGCGCGAAACCTTCGAGCTGCGGCAGCAGGCGGCGCAGGTGGCGCTCGCCCGTGTCACCGGCGCGCAGAACGCTGGACGCCTGGCGGTCGCGGACCATGGGCTTGCACTGGCGCAGCGGCAGGAATTGGCCGTGCGGCTGAGCAGGGCCACCATCCGGGCGCCGGTCGCGGGCGTGGTCAGCCGCCGCGTGGCGCGATTGGGCGCGGTGGTCGGCATGACCGGCGAGCCGCTGTTCCGCATCATCCAGGATGGCGTCGTGGAGCTGGAGGCGGACGTGCCTGAAACCCGCCTGGCCCGCCTGCGTCCCAACCAGCCGGCGACGGTCGACGGCGTGGCCGGCCATGTCCGCCTGGTCGCCCCGGAAGTGAACCGCAGCACCCGGCTGGGCCGCGTGCGGATCGCCTTCGACGGCGACGGGCCGGGCCTGCTCGGCGGCTTCGCCCGGGCACGGGTCGAGGTGGCGCGGCTGGCCGGAATCGTGGTGCCGCTGTCGGCGGTGCTGTTCGAGCCGGACGGCGCCAAGGTGCAGGTGGTGCGCGACGGGCTGGTCGAGACCCGCGCAGTCACCGTCGGCCTGAAGGACGCGGGCCGGGCGCTGCTCACCGCGGGCCTCGCCGACGGCGAGCAGGTGGTTGCGGTGTCGGCCAGCTTCGTGCGCGGCGGCGACCGCGTCAACGCAGTGGCAAGCCGCTGACATGGCGTTCAACATCTCAGGCACGTCGATCCGCAAGCCGGTGCCGGCGACCGTGCTGTTCGTGGTGCTGCTGGTGCTGGGCGTCACCTCGTTCCGCAGTATCCCGATCACCCGCGCGCCGAACGTCGACGTGCCGATCGTCTCGGTCACCGTCACCGAGACCGGCGCCGCCCCGGCCGAGCTGGAATCGCAGGTGACGCGCAAGGTCGAGGACGCGGTCGCCAACGTCGCCGGCGTCAAGCACGTGTCCTCCAGCGTCACCGACGGCGTCTCCAACACCACCGTCGAGCTGCGGCTGGAGGTCGGCACCGACCGCGCGCTGAACGACGTGAAGGACGCGGTGTCGCGCATCCGCGGCGACTTGCCGCGCAGCATCGACGAGCCGGTGATCGAGCGCATCGACGTGGTCGGCCAGGCGATTCAGACCTTCGCCGCCGCTTCGCCGGGCATGACCCTGGAGCAGCTGTCCTGGTTCATCGACGACGTGGTGCTGCGCGACTTGCAGGGCGTGCCCGGGGTAGGCCGGGTGGAGCGGATCGGCGGCGTCACGCGCGAGGTGCAGGTGCTGCTGGACCCCGACCGGCTGGCTTCGCTCGGCATCACCGCGGGCGAGGTGAACGCCCAGGTCCGCGCCACCAACGTCGACCTCGCGGGCGGGCGCGGCGAGGTCGGCGGTCGCGAGCAGGCCATCCGCACCCTGGCCAACGCCGCCGGAGTGGCGGCGCTGGGCGCCTCGCGCATCGTGCTGCCGGGAGGGCGGGAGCTGCGGCTGTCCGACCTCGGTCGGGTGGTCGACAGCTACGAGGAGCCGCGCCGGTTCGCGCGCGTGGACGGGCAAATGCCGGTCGTGGCCTTCGCGGTGTTCCGTGCCAAGGGCGCCAGCGACGTCGAGGTGGCGGGCCGCGTGCGAACCCGGCTCGACGCGCTGGCCGCCGCCCATCCCGAGGTCTCGACGACGCTGATCGACGACAGCGTGCGCGGCACCTACGGCAGCTACGTCTCGGCGATGCACTCGCTGCTGGAGGGCGCGGCGCTGGCGGTGCTGGTGGTGTTCCTGTTCCTGCGCGACTGGCGCGCGACGTTCCTGGCCGCCGTGGCGCTGCCGCTGTCGATCTTGCCGGCGTTCTGGGCGATGTCGATGATGGGCTTCTCGCTCAACTTCGTCAGCCTGCTGGCGATCACGCTGGTCACCGGCATCCTGGTCGACGACGCCATCGTCGAGATCGAGAACATCGTCCGCCACATCCGCATGGGCAAGTCGGCGTTCAACGCGGCGGTCGAGGCGGCCGACGAGATCGGCTTGGCGGTGGTGGCGATCACGCTGACCATCGTCGCGGTGTTCGCGCCGGTCAGCTTCATGGGCGGCATCGCCGGGCAGTACTTCAAGCAGTTCGGCCTTACGGTCGGCGCCGCCGTGGTGTTCTCGCTGCTGGTGGCGCGGCTGGTGACCCCGGTGATGGCGGCCTACATGCTGAAGTCGCACGGTCATCGCCAGCCGCGCGAAGGCGTCGTCATGCGCGGCTACCTCGCGCTGCTGCGCGCGACGCTGGCGCGGCCGTATGTGACGCTGCTCATTGGGCTGGCGCTGTTCGGCGTGTCACTGTGGTCCACCACGCTGCTGCCGACCGGCTTCATCCCGCCGCAGGACGACGCCCGCATCGTGCTGTCGCTGGAGCTGCCGCCGGGCGCCATGCTGGAGGACACCAGGCGCAAGACCGACGCGGTGGCGCGCAGCTTCCTGCAGCAGCCGGGGGTGACGCAGGTCTACGTGGTCGGCGGCAGCACGCCGACCGGAGCCGGGGCTGCGGTCCGCACCGCGGCGATGACCGTCAACCTGACGCCCAAGGACACCCGCGCGCTGACCCAGAAGCAGATCGAGGAGCAGCTGTCGCGCCGCCTGGCCGACATCCCCGACCTGCGCGGCTGGTACGTGAACGACCGCGGCGAGCGCGAGCTGTCGGTGACGGTGCTGGGCGACGACCCGGTGGCGTTGTCGCACGCCGTCGCCGGGCTGGAGGGGGCGATGCGCCACCTGTCCGGGTTCGCCAACGTCGCGGCCAGCGCCGGCGTGGACCGGCCGGAGCTTCGGGTGACGCCGCGCAACGAGGAGGCGAGCCGGTTCGGCGTCAGCACCGAGGCGATCGCCGACGCGGTACGCATCGCGACCCTCGGCGACGCCTCGGAAAACCTCGCCAAGTTCCGCGACGGCAGCCGCCTGATCCCGATCCGGGTGCAGGTCGACCCGGCGCTGCGGCGCGACATCGGCGGGCTGGAAACGCTGTCGGTGCCTGGCGCCAACGGCCTCGCGGTGCCGCTGCTGGCGGTGGCTGACCTGGATTTCGGCTCCGGCCCGTCCTCCATCGAGCGCTACGACCGCACTCGGCGGGTGGTGATCGGCGCCGACCTGGCGCGCGGCGAGGCACTGGGCGCGGCGCTGGCGCAGGTCTACGGGCTGCCGCAGGCGCACGACCTGCCTAGCGGCGTGCGGCTGCAGAACGGCGGCGACGCGGAGATCATGGCCGAGGTGTTCAGCGGCTTCGCCAGCGCCATGGGAGCCGGGCTTCTGATCGTCATGGCGGTGCTGGTGCTGCTGTTCGGCAGCGTGTTCCAGCCGATCACCATCCTGCTGTCGCTGCCATTGTCATTGGGCGGCGTGATCCTGGCGCTGCTGCTGACCGGGCAGTCCATCAGCATGCCGGTGGTGATCGGCGTGCTGATGCTGATCGGCATCGTCACCAAGAACGCCATCATGCTGGTCGACTTCGCCATCGAGGCGCGGGCGGCCGGCGTGCCGCGGCGGCAGGCGATCACCGACGCCGGGCGCAAGCGGGCGCGGCCGATCGTCATGACCACGGTGGCGATGGTCGCCGGCATGGTGCCGAGCGCGCTCGGCCTCGGCGACGGCGGCGAGTTCCGCGCCCCGATGGCGACCGGGGTAATCGGCGGGTTGATCGTCAGCACCGTGTTGTCGCTGGTGTTCGTGCCGTCGTTCTACACCGTCATGGACGACGCCTCCGGGCTGCTGCGCCGCCTGCTGCGGCGGCGCGACACGCCGACGGCGGTGCAGCAGCCGGCGGAGTGAGCGGCGCGCCTTTGTTGCCGCACCGGATTTAGGGTAACCGTATCGTATGGTGTCCTTGTTCCTGGCCGGGCTGTTCTTCGTGGCGATCCATCTCGGGCTGTCCGGGACGACGTTGCGCGACCGGGCCGTGGCGCTGCTGGGTTTGCGCGGCTACATGGTCGCGTTCTCCGCCCTGTCGCTGGTCGGCATCGTCTGGCTGGCGTCGGCCTACAAAGCGGCCGCCTACGTGCCGACCTGGGGCCAGCTGGAATGGTGGAAACCGTTCGCCATCGCGCTGATGCTGCCGGCGTTCGTGCTGGTGGTGGTCGGCCTGACCACGCCGAACCCGACCTCCGTGGCGCAGGAGGCGCTGGTGGACCGGCCGCCGAGCGGCATCGTCCGCGTCACCCGCCACCCGTTCCTGATCGGCGTGGCGCTCTGGGCCACGATCCACCTGATCGGCAACGGCGACGTCGCCTCGCTGCTGCTTTTCGCGGCCATTTTGGCGGTTGCCGTGGCCGGCACCGCGTCAATCGACGCCAAGCGCCGCCGCGTGCTCGGCGGCACGGCCTGGGACGCCTTTGCCGCGCGAACCTCCATCGTGCCGTTCGCGGCCATCATGGCCGGGCGCAACAGCTTCGTGGCGTGGGAGTTTGGCTGGTGGCGGCCGGCGGCAGGGGTGGTCGCCTACGCGCTAATGCTCGGCGGCCACGCCCATATCGTCGGCGTGTCGCCGTTCCCGGGATAGCGGCCGCTATTCGGCCTCGGCGCCGCGGCCGCTGCGGCGGACCAGGTAGATCGAGATCACCATCACCAGGATCAGGCCGCCCAATACGCCAAGTTCGATCATCGAGGCGCGGAACACCTGTTCATGCCCGACATCGGTGGCCTTGCCCGGAGTCGATTGCGAGGACTCCAACGTGATCACCAACACGCGCCGGATCGAGGCGATCAGGCCGACGATCAGGAACGGCTCGCAGTTCAGCGTCCCGGAGCGGATCGACACCCGTACCGTGTGCAGGATTTCGGCCAGCATCAGCACGAATAGCAGCCGGTCCATGATCAGCAGCAGGCCGAGGCTGCTGCTCCAGTCCAGCATCGCGCCCCACAGCGAGGCTGCGGCGCTGCCCAGCGCGATCAGCGCGGTGAGCGACAGCACGATGCCGATGGCGATGTAGATGCCGTGCTCAACGTTGAGAAAGATCGCCGACGAGGCGCGCAGCCCACGATCCGGCTCCCGAACCATCTTGTCCACGGCGTCTCCTTCCTTGCCGTCCGCCCCCTAGACTGCCGTTTCGTCGGCGGGCGGTTCTGGGAAGTCCAAGCCCTCGTGGAACTCCGCAAGGGGTATCTCGATGCCAATCTCCGGCATGTGGACGACGGCGTCGGCGGTTAGGATATGGCCGACCCAATCCTCGCCGATCCGTTCGAACACAGTCGCCGCGATCTCGTCCTGCTCCAGCATGACATAGCGCCGGACCGAAGCCGTCGAAGCGTATTCCCGATTCTTCTCGATCCGATCGATGCGGGCGGCGCCTTTGCTGAGGACCTCGAAGATCGCCACGGGCTCCTGCGCCGCCGTGGCGTCGAGCCGGATCGGCGCGCAGCTCACGAAAGCATCCGGATAACGAATGCTGCCCATCACCTTGATCTTGAGGTTGCTGCCATGTGGCCGGCAAGACTTGCCGCGAAGACGAGGCACCAAGGCGGCAGCAAGGTTGAGGTTGATGGCGTCGTGCGCGAAAGTGCCGCCGGTCATGGCGCGCCGTAAAACCGTTGAACTCGCAGCGTAGTTCCTGACGTTCCTCCCACGCGAGGAACTGCTCCAAGGTCATGGACTGACGAAAGGCGACGTTCATGGCCGGAAGCCTAACACCGGTTTCGACAATCGGCTACGCGATCCGGCGTGCGCCCTGCGTCACGTCCCGCACAGCGCCACGCGCGGCGCTGGTGGTGAACGCCGCATAGGCCAGCAACGCCCCCGACACCTTGCGCGGCCGTGGCGCCGCGGGCCGCCAGCCATGCGACGCCATCGCCGCGCGCCGCGCCGCCAACACGTCATCCGCGACCGCGAGGTGGATGCGCCGCGCCGGGATGTCGATCTCGATCGCGTCGCCATCCTCGACCAGCCCGATCGCGCCGCCTTCCGCCGCCTCCGGCGAGACATGGCCGATCGACAGCCCGGACGAGCCGCCGGAGAACCGGCCGTCGGTGACCAGGGCGCACACTTTCCCCAGTTTCTTCGACTTCAGATAGCTCGTCGGGTACAGCATCTCCTGCATCCCCGGCCCGCCCTTGGGTCCCTCGTAGCGCACGATCACCACGTCGCCCGGCGCCACCTTGCCGCCCAGGATGCCGTCCACCGCCGCGTCCTGGCTCTCGAAGATGCGCGCCGGGCCGGTGAAGCGCAGGATCGAGCTGTCGACGCCGGAGGTCTTCACGATGCAGCCGTCCTCGGCCAGGTTGCCGTACAGCACCGCCAGGCCGCCATCCTTGGAGAACGCCGCCGACGCCTCGCGGATCACCCCGCGCTCGCGGTCGAGGTCGAGTTCGTCCCAGCGCGAGGACTGGCTGAACGCCGTCTGCGTCGGCACACCCCCTGGAGCCGCGCGGAAGAACTCGCGCACGCCGTCGCTGCCGGTGCGGCTCACGTCCCAACGGTCCAGCGCCGCGCCCAACGTCGCCTCATGCACCGTGGCGGCGTCGGTGTGGACCAGCCCGGCGCGGTCGAGCACGCCCAGGATCGCCATGATGCCGCCGGCCCGGTGAACGTCCTCGACATGCACGTCGGCGACCGCGGGCGAGACCTTGCACACCACCGGCACCCGGCGCGACAGCCGGTCGATGTCGGCCATGGTGAAGTCGACCTCGCCTTCGTGCGCCGCCGCCAGCAGGTGCAGCACGGTGTTGGTCGAGCCGCCCATGGCGATGTCGAGCGTCATGGCGTTCTCGAACGCGGCCTTGGTGGCGATGCCGCGGGGCAGGGCGGTGCTGTCGTCCTGCTCGTACCAACGATGCGCCAAGTCGACGATCAGCCGCCCGGCCTCGACGAACAGCCGCCTGCGGTCGGCGTGGGTGGCCAGCGTGGTGCCGTTGCCGGGCAGCGCCAGCCCCAGCGCCTCGGTCAGGCAGTTCATCGAGTTGGCGGTGAACATCCCCGAGCACGAGCCGCAGGTCGGGCAGGCGGAACGCTCGATCACCGCCACCTCGCTCTCGGTCATCGCCTCGTCGGCGGCGGCGACCATGGCGTCGATCAGGTCGATCGAGCGCGAGATGCCGGCGGTCACCACCTTGCCGGCCTCCATCGGCCCGCCGGAGACGAACACCACCGGGATGTTGACGCGCAGCGCCGCCATCAGCATCCCCGGCGTGATCTTGTCGCAGTTGGAGATGCAGACCATGGCGTCGGCGCAGTGCGCGTTGACCATGTACTCGACGCTGTCGGCGATGATCTCGCGCGACGGCAGGCTGTACAGCATCCCGTCATGGCCCATGGCGATGCCATCGTCGACCGCGATGGTGTTGAACTCCTTGGCGACGCCGCCGGCCGCTTCGATCTCGCGCGCCACCAATTGGCCGAGGTCCTTGAGGTGGACGTGGCCCGGCACGAACTGGGTGAACGAGTTGACCACGGCGATGATCGGCTTGCCGAAATCGCCGTCCTTCATGCCGGTCGCCCGCCACAGGCCGCGCGCGCCGGCCATGTTGCGGCCATGGGTGGTGGTGCGGCTGCGGTATGCTGGCATCATGTTCTCCTGCGTCTGGATACGAGCTAAACGAGCGTTGTCCGGCCGCGTCAAGCGTGCGGCACACGCAGGGGACGCGAGGCAGCGATGACGCAGGGCGTTGCAGGATCAGCCGGCGATGCCGTCGAGCGGCAACTGCGCGAAGCCGATCTCGCCTGTGTCCGACAGGGCGCGCGGCTCACTCCGGTGCGCCGCGAGGTGCTGGAGCTGGTGCTGCGGGCGCCTGGGCCGGTGGGCGCCTATCCGCTGCTGGACCAGCTGCGCGAACGCCGCCGCGGCGCGGCGCCACCGACGGTGTACCGGGCGCTGGAGTTCCTGGTGGCGCAAGGGCTGGTGCATCGGCTCGAACGGCTCAACGCCTTCGTCGGATGCGCCGGGGACGGTCACGCGCACCGCCATCCGGCGCAATTCCTGATCTGCCGCGTCTGCCAGGCAGTGCGCGAGATCGACGACAGCGCCGTCGCGGCGACGCTGCGCGGCATCGCGGCGGCGCAGGGCTTCAGCATCGAGCGCGCCACGGTCGAGGTCGAGGGGGTGTGCGCCGCCTGTGCCGCTCAGTCCCTGCCCAGCGCCGTCGCCAGCAGGTAGGCACCACCGCTCAGCGCGGTGATCCAGAAGCTCGCCGGCCAGTCCGTCCAGTAGGCCAGCGCCACGCCGAGCCACGCCTCGGCCAGCGCCAGCGCCGCCGCCAGCAGCAGCCCGCCGCCGACCCGCCGCGCCAGCAGCTGCGCCGTGGCGGCCGGGCCGACCATCAGCGCGAACACCAGCAGCACGCCCACCACCTGCACGCACAGCGCCGTCGCCAGCGCCACGATGCCCAGGAACAGCACCGACAGCCGCCGCGGATCGACGCCGCGCGCCTCCGCCAGCTCCGGTTGCAGGCTGGCGAACAGCAGCGGCCGGGCGATGGCGCCCAGTGCCGCCAGGCTCACGCCGCCCAGCGCCAGCAGCGACCAGATGGTGCCGCGCCCCACCGCCAGGACGTTGCCGAACAGCAGCGCCGAGGCCTGGGTGGCGAACGCCGTGTAGAAGTGCAGGAACAGCAGGCCAAGCCCAAGCGACATCGCCAGCACCACGCCGATGGCGACGTCGCGTCCCTGCAGCCGCGGTCCCAGCAGGCCCATGCCGATGCCGGCCAGCAGCGTCACGCCGACCAGTCCCCACAGCGGCGCCACGCCGACCAGCACCGCCCCGGTAGCGCCGGTGAAGCCGACATGCGACAGCGCGTGGCCGGCGAACGTTTGGCCGCGCAGCACCAGGAAGTAGCCGACCAGCCCGGACACCACGGCCACGATGCCGGACGCCGCGAAGGCGTGGCGCATGAATTCGTACGACAGCATCAGTGCGTGTGGCCGTCTTGTCCATGTCCGTCTTGCCCATGTCCGTCGTGGCAGGGACCCTCGCGGCCAAGGTCGTGCTCTCCCGCCATGACGAAGATCCGGCCGTGCGTCCGCACCACCTCTATCGGCGCGTCGTACAGGAGCGACAGCACCGGCCCGGTGATGACCTCGTCGACCCGGCCCATCGCGGCCCGCCCGCCACCCAGGTACAGCACCCGGTCGAGCGCCCCCAGCAGCGGGTTCAACTCGTGCGCGCTGAACAGCACTGCGACGCCAAGCTCTCGTTGCAGGTCGCGCACCAGCGCCACCACCTCGCTTTGCCGGCGTGGGTCGAGGCTGATCAGCGGCTCGTCCAGCAGCAGCAGCCGTGGTTCCCCGAGCAGTGCCTGCGCCAGCAGCAGCCGTTGCCGCTCGCCGCCGGACAGCGTCCCGAGCGGGCGTTCGGCCAGTTGCCGGCTGCCGGTGAGGTCGAGCGCGCGGTCGACCTGCCGCCTGTCCCCGCCGCTTGCCAACGGCAGCCCCCAGCGATGGCCGCGCATCATGGCGGCCACGTAGTCGCGCCCCGACAGCCGGGCGAACCCGGCGACGCTGCGGCTCTGCGGCATGTAGCCGATGGCCGGGTTGCCGCGCCGGGCCGGCTCGCCCAGCACCTCGATGCGGCCCGCCGCCGGCGGCAGCAAGCCAAGCAGCGCCCGCATCAGCGTGGTCTTGCCGGCTCCGTTGGCGCCGAGCACGCCGACGAACTCGCCCGGCTCGACCGCGAGGTCGACCTTATCGAGCACCACCCGGCCGCCCAGTGCCAACCGCACCCCGGCCAACCGTGCGACGCTAGCGGGCGCGACGCTCACGCCGCCGACAACGCGGCGTCGAGCGCCTCCAGCTGCTGCAGCATCCAGTCCTGGTAATGGGTGCCGGAAGGCTCGGTCTCGGTGACGCCCACCACCGGCACCCCCGCTGCCTGCGCGATGTCGAGCATCCGCTGGGCGGTCGGGCCGGTCGCCTGCCGGTTGTAGAGCAGCGCCCGCACGCGGCGCTGGCGCAGGTCGGTCTCGAACGCCGCGATGTCGGACGCCGCCGGCTCGCCGCCGTTCATCACCGCGAGCTGGAAACGTTCGTTGTGCATGACCAGGCCGAGCGCCTGCGCCATGTAGCCGAACACCGGTTCGGTGGCGGTGACGGCTTGGCCGGCGTGGCGTGCCCGCATGGCGGCGATCTTCCGCGTCAACGGCGCGAGGCCGGCGACGAACGCGGCGCGACGCCGCTCGTAGTCGACGCTGCCGTCGGGATCGAGTTCGCCGAGTTGGCGGGCCAATGCCGCGGCGACGGCCGGCATGGTGGCGGGGTCGTACCAGACATGCGGATTGTCGCCGACCTTGTGGCCGACCAGTTCGGCGGCGACGATGACGCGGCGGCCAGGCGCCGGGTTTGCCAGCAGGCTGTCCATCCAGGGGTCGTAGCCGGCCCCGCTCTCGATCACCACCTGCGCGCGCTCGACGTTGCGTGCAACCGATGGGCTGGCTTCGAACAAATGCGGGTCCTGGTCGGGGTTGCTCAGGATCGCCGCGACCTGCGCGCCCGGCCCGACGACCTGGCGGGCAACGTCGGCGTAGAAGTTCTCCGCGGCGACGATTGCCGGAACCGCCGCGACCGCTGGGGCCGTGGTCATGGCAATGGCGGCAACGCACAGCCAACGCGTAGGCGAGTAGCGAGTCACGGTGCAGCCCTCCGGTCGTTGCTGCCGACGGTAGGTGTTATGTTATAACATTTCAAGCGCCGGTGCGATGGGTGCTTAGCAGCGTCGGGCGAACCGGCTACACCGCAAGCCGCATTCGGAGGTAACGAATATGGAACGAGTCCCGCTGACGGTTGGCAAGCATGAGTTGGTGCGTGATTTGGCGACCCTGGCGAAGCTCGAATTGGATGCCGGCGACGCTTCCAAGTTGGACGCCGGCTTAGCCACCGCACTCGCGCACCTGCCGAATCCCGCCAATCCGCAAATTGCGTTTGCCGACAGCGACAAACTGCCTGGCACGGCGGCCCGAACCCATCGGCTCGCCAGCGAGCACGAGGCGCCAGCTCCCGACCATCGCAACGGGGTTCCCACGCACTGCTCGGACCGCGGAGGCACCGAGTGCAGCCCGGCGTTCACCGTGCTGGAAGTGGCGGGCGGCTATCTCGCGCAGATCAGCCGCGCGCCGGTCGTGCTGCTGCCTACGCGCGACTGCGTCGTCGCCGATTACAGCTCGGGCTACGCCCGTCTGCTGCACGCCTACGACCTGAACCTGCCGCGCGTGCTGGCCGACGCGCGGCGGATCGACGGCGCGGCGCTGGTGCTGTGCGACGACGTGTGGCCGCTCAACTACTCGCATTGGCTGCTCGACGAGTTGCCGCGGCTGGCTTTCCTCGGCGCGCGGCGCGACCTGTCGGTGGTGATCGCGGGGCCGGTTGCCGGTTATCGGCGCGAGACGCTGCTGCATTGCGGCTTCGCGCCGGAGCGGATCGTGGCGCTGGAGGACTTCTCGGCGGTGCAGGCCGACCGGCTGCTGGTGTCGCGCGACGTGCGTCAAATGCCGCATCCGGCGTTCAAGGGCGCTCCGTGGGCGCTGGAGTTCCTGCGCTCGCGGCTAGGGCCGGATGCCGCGGAGACGCCGTGCAGCCGCAAGATCTACGTGTCGCGAGGAGACTCGCGCGGGCGCTACGTAGTGAACGAGGACGCGCTGATGCAGCGCCTGGAGCCGCTCGGCTACGAGCGGATGACGCTGGGGCTGCGGACCGTTCCCGAGCAGGCTGCCCTGTTCGCTGGCGCCAGCCACATCGTCGGCCTGCACGGGGCCGGGCTGGCCAACCTGGCGTTCGCGCGGCCCGGCACGCAGGTGATCGAGTTGTTCCCGCAGGGCTACGCCACTCCGGCCTTCTACGTCGTCGCCGCGGCCACCGGCTGCCGCTACGCCACCTACGTCGCGAAAGGCGAGGTGACGAAGCAGAAGCGTGACCAGATCTACGACGCCAGCCTCGACCTCGACCATTTCGCCAGCGTCTGCGGCGACCTCCTGTGAGTGGCGGCCAAGCACTGGCGGCCAAGCACTGGCGGCCAAGCACTGGCCGACCGGGCGCAGAAACCGCTTGCCCGGCCTGGCGGTTCGAGGCCAATGGCGCTGTCGACAACGCAAGCAATGGAGATTCTGCGGTGAGTTCCTTTATCGCCATGAACCGCTTCCGCGTGCTGCCCGACGAGACGGCGACGTTCGAGGAGATCTGGCTCAGCCGGGACTCCCATCTGCGCGACGTGCCCGGCTTCGTCGCCTTCCACCTGCTGCGCGGGCCGGCGCGCGAGGACCATGTGCTGTACTCGTCGCACACGGTCTGGGCGAGCCGCGCCGTGTTCGAGGACTGGACCAACTCGGAGGCGTTTCGCGCGGCGCACCGTGGCGCCGGGGCGGCGCGCCCGATCTACCTGGGCCACCCGGAATTCGAGGGGTTCGAGGTCATCCAGACGCTCGACGCGGCCTAGCTTCGCGTTGGACCGGGCATTCCCAGGGCACTTGCCCGCTGCGCCCGGTCAGCGAGGACGGCGCGCCGCTCGGCCTCGTCCGTGACCGTCCAACTGGCGATCTCGTCGTCGCTGCGTTGGCAGCCGAGGCACCAGCCGCTCGCCGGATGCAGTTGGCAGATCTTGTTGCAGGGCGAGGCGACGTTCATCCGGGGTTGCCGCGATGCGCCAGCAGAATGATGGCCGCCCCGCTTACGCTGACCGCTCCGCCCAGCGCGTCCCAGCGATCGGGGGGACGGCCCTCCACCGCCCAGCCCCACAGCAGCGCCGCCGCGATGTAGACGCCGCCATAGGCTGCGAACGCGCGCCCGGCAAATCCCGCCGGAGCGTGCGCGAGGAGCACGGCGAAAGCTGCCAGCAGCGCCATCCCCGGCGCGATCCAGGCCGCCGAGCGATCCAGCCGCAGCCACGCCCAGAACGCGAAGCAGCCGGAGATTTCGCAGCTCGCGGCCAGCAGGAAAATGATGAGCGCGCGCATCCGGCAGTGTTTCCCACTCGACCATGCGCGAGGAAGTCACGCCAGCGGCATCGCCCCGCAAATCAACTTGCCGATGGGGCGAGAGGCATCCGGGGCGGGGCGGTGGACCACATCAGGGCAACCTCGTCCGGCGTCAGGCCATAAGCCTGGTTCACCAGGTCGGACAAGCGGCGCTCAAGTTGCTGCGCTTCAGCGGCGGTCTGGCGGGCCGGGGCGATGGTGTCGGCGTACTCGCGCTTGAGCCGCCCGATTTCTGCGGCCGAAAGTTGCCGACGGCGCGGGAGGGCAGCGCGAACCGCAGCGACAAAGCCATCGGCATCCAGCCGTTCGGGCGTTTCCAGCGCGCGGCCGGGGCGGTCGAGCCCGAACTCGATGCGGAGCCAATCGTAAATGGTGACCTTGGCGGAGCTCACGGCAGCGGCCCGCATTGATAATTCATCAACGAGAGCTCCGAAAACAACCTCGGTCGGAGCAGGTGGAATTGGGTACTCTTCGACGTAACTTGTGAAATATCGAAGAGCATCGTCTTTACCTCGTTGCGCTTTTCGCCAGGAGCACCACCAACCGATTGGAGCATTTAATACCGCTGCGAGCCAGTCATTCGAGCCCGGTAGAAAGTAACTTGTATTGCTGACGGATCGCCCGCTCCGGTCTGCAAGGAACGAGGCAGTCCAGCATATGTCGGCATAGACAAGCTTCCGCTTGTTGAACGCTTCGTAATAGGCGCAAGATCGCAACTCCCACCAGTATCGACCGTGATCCTCGCGGTGGCGCAAGCCCCTCCACTCGCCAGGCTTGTCGCCCGGCAATGACTCGAAGCGCTTCATATGCGTGTGCAGGGCGGGGTAGGTCCTGGCGAACTCCGTCTCGGCTACACTTGCATCCACGGCGGCCGCCCTCACCATCCATCAGTTTAGCAGGCACTCCCAGAGCTTTGGCAATGGCAGGGCTCGGAGCATAAGTCTGAGAGCTTTGCGCAGTCCTCGGGTGAACCAGGAAAGCTTGCTCCTGGCGAGCTTTCT
>JAABUY010003964.1_pt1 | contig 15860 bp, 17 predicted proteins | sample 5560271 | NCBI WGS metagenome assembly JAABUY01 (sample SAMN10711886, study PRJNA513374) | rock metagenome | isolation source: Antarctica rocks | place: Antarctica: Victoria Land, University Valley
TAAAATAAGCAAGATTTACATACAAATTTCTGTCAAAAGCTGCTGCATATTACTGTTAAACTTATATATGAAGATTACTCAATAACATTGTTATTTCTCTATACTTTTCTATAAAAATTTAACAGTTAATAAATCTATATATATATAGTTATACTGTCTATTCAGTTTTATGCAAACTATTTATTTATTGTGATTTTAACATCAAAACACTGAATTTGAGTGTGATTTTCAAAAAAAAGTTGCAAAAAGTTCTGAGTGAACTGAGGAGCCAACATTCTAGGAATTGCTGTACCGACTTGCGTTTTCAGCCGCATCTGCTGTGGAGGATATCTCGACGATGCGATTCAATCAGAGTGATGACGGTAGCTGCCACCTGCACTCCGCATGCCGAACATTACCCTGTCTATTATGCAGTCTCCTGCTCTTGCGCCTGTCAGACCCCAAGGTGTCATATCGGATGTGCCTGATCTAACGATCCACGTACTTGTATGGCCCCAGAGAGTAGTAGCTGGTACTCTGTCGCAGCCCTACCAATGTTATAGGCCTATGGCCATCTTTACTTCTCCTGTCTACTTTGATCCATCTGGAGTTGAAGTAGGCCTCATTTCGAGTGCACTGAGAAGCACCTATGTTGGTCTCGTCTGATTGTCTTCCTTGTTGTGACTGTTTATGTTCGTCTTGTTTGCTTCATATTAGCGATGGATACGGTACACGACAGCCTGCAGTTGACGTGCATGCAGCACAGCACAGGCGTCAATGGACGTGGGAAAGGGACAGGGCAAGAACTCGAACATCACCTTCCACTTTCCCTCTTGCTCGACGTGTCTTGCTGAAAGGGCTCTACAATATTGGAAAGGTGGTTTGCAGGCGGTGAAAACATCTGGATGCGTCTTCTGCCTCATATCTATTCTCTTCGTTCTTTTACAGGATATATACTGTCGTACTCCAGGGTAAACTTTATGCTCAAAACTACCATATCACTACCCATGAAACGGAGATGCTGCCGGGTTCCTATATCCAATTGCCCCGATTACATGCATCCCAAAGTTGACATTTTCCTCCAACAGGCCCAAGCTCCCAGGACCTTTAGGAATGTGACGATCAATCTTTCGGTCTTGACTGATAAAAGGTCTCTGAAGTGGCAGGCAAGCAATGAGACTGGATTGGCTGGCGATGAACTCGTGTGGAGGTCAGTTCGATAGGTAATTGGAAACTCCGGGAAGGGTGTAATCGGTTCTTGTCGGTCGACTGGCGGCAGCTTTGATAATATTTGCTTCAGGTGAAAGGATAGCTCTCATTGCTGATAATTGCTGATAAAATGTAAGCATATCAGAGCAAGTCTCTTTCAAGCAATGAAGTCTATAAACACGACAACCAGTGGCCGTAACCACATCCAACTTCCCCCAACCCACACCAAACGCCTCGCTAGCTAACCCACAAACGCACCTTACAACCTCCACCCCTGCCCCCATAGCTCACCGCAAATACCGCACAACCACCCAACAAAACCCTACAAACACCACCACCCCGCCCCCAAAAACCCACTTATCCTGCCTCGCCCTCCTCTCCACCATGCGGATCGTATCGCCCGACACGCCCAACGTATTCGCCACACTGTAGAGCCGCCGCTGCGTCCCCTTCAGCATCTCCCGCTGCTGGCCCAGATCGCCCAGCACGGCGCGGCCCCGGTCCAGGAACTCGTCCAGCTGGGCGTTGGTCTGGGACATGAAGGACTGCTCGCGCAGGGCGTGCGTTTCGCGCGTGTGGTCTTGCCGGGAGGCGCCGAAGGATAAGGAGGGATTGGTGGGGGCGAAGGGCGAGGGGGTGGCGAGGGAGGCGTGTGCGTAGGGGTTTTCGGGCGTCGAGGTGTGGTGCGGGCGGCGGCCGAGGAGCTCGGTGCGGTTGTGGGTGGTTTGCTGTTTGGGGGGTGGGTTTGTTAGGGGGGTTGTGGGGTCTTTCATGGGTGGAGGTGGGAGGGAGGAGGGGGTAAGGGAGGGAGAGAGGGAGAAGTGGGGGGGGCGTACGCTTTCTTCCCGTTCTTTCTTCAGGCGGTCGAAGTGTTGGCGGTAGTCGAGTAGCTCGGAGCGGAAGGTTTTGAGTCGCTCGTAGGCCTTTTCTTGCTTGGCGGGGATGAGCTCCCGCTTGGCCATCTGGGCGTAGTCATCGATGGTGCGGGCGAGGGAGGTGAGGGATGCTGAGATCTGGCCTGTGCGAGGGTTGCTGTTGTGAGTTGGGGGGTTTCTTCGGAGCTGTTGGGCAGGGCGGCCGGACTTACCTTGGAGGGCGGGCGATGATGTTGAGGGGGCTTCGGCGAAGGCGTCGAGGTCACGTCGGACGGATGATGATTGCTTGAGTGCGGAGTTGAAGAGAGAGTTCTATGGAGGCTTTCAATGCGCGCTTTTGATGCTTGTGCTGCAGCCCTAAACATACCATCTTGCCTGGATTTGCTGATCAAGTCAAAATGACTAAGGTACTGTGACCGTTTCTGTTCTCAATAGGTATTGTAGCGAATAGTATTGTTAATTGATATACTGTGGTTGATGTACAGTAATTAGATGGTCTTGGATTATAGCGTGCTAACGTTATTGCTTCGAGTTTGGTTAACAGACTTCCATACGTGGCTAGATCGAGTCAGAGCAGTGATGGCAGATCAACTGAGGCTCTTGGCTGCCTCGTCACCGCCCTGAGACCCCGCCACGACTACAAGTATATAAGCACAGTATACAGTACATGTGAATGATCTCCCATTTATTTGTGAATCAGTCCGTAGAAAGTTGTTCCTATTCGTTTACGCTATGTAGAGTATATATAGGAAATGATGACTAAGACATAAATAGGGGCACTTAGTAAGAGATGAGTAAGCAATGATATCACATCCTCCTCTACTGCACAGTCACAACAGTTCACTGATGTGAATACAGAGATTTGCTTAACATTCTGTAAAATTTCTGTCTGCAGTTCACATTCACATTGTTTTATCTCACTTCACATCACTATTGTCATTCAAAAGCAGCTAGAAGTGCAGATCATTGTCATCATAACAGTAAGATAAATTATTCACTGTTCACACTGTCTGTCTATATCATCAGTTACAATTTCTTAAAAAAAATTCTCTTCTTCTTTCTTTAGTTTTCAATCACACTTCAACTTTTAATCATTACTTCATCAACTTATCAATTTTTTATTTGCTCTATCATCATGTAAGCTTTCATGATATGTTCACAGCATATTATTAATGTTTCATAAATCATTTCTTAAGATCTGTGTTTCATGTTGTGCTGCTGTCACTTCATCATTAAATGCAAATGACAACAACTCAAACTGAAAGAAGTCTACTTCTAATTGTGTTCACAAGACTACTGATCATTCTTATTTTAAAAAAAGCTCACAAAACTCTTCTCTTAATATGTTGTTGTCTTAATTTCAGTTTAAAGATTAACAATATATAGAATTAATTAAGCATTCTGTTTCTAATACTGCTTTCTCTTCTTTCTCTAATAAATTAACTGTCAATCAGCTCAGCTTCTCATTACTTAATGTTCTGACTGATCTGTTGTTAAAGAGTTGACTCAGAGCTGAGCTTAAGATGTTGTTAATAATTTAATAGTTAATTCTGTATATCAACATAAATCTAAATCATTTTTGCACTCACTGAACATATTGTGAAGTCACTGTCACTTATATTTATAAGAAATGTAAGCTGATCATCTGCAACAACTATGTACATAAAGATAAATCATTTACAGTGTGCATTTAGATTAAGTTCAATGATCATTATCTTCTCTGCAGTTTGTGTATGAACTGTCATTGAGATGCACAGAGTATTCAGTGCAGCTTTTATAAATATAAGTTTATATTAATATGATGACTACTTATTATTCTAAATCATGCAGAGTCTGAATTCTCTTTATCTGTTAACTTAACAACTTTTTATTATTGTTATATTATTGCTCTGTCTGCTGTCTCTGCTGTTATCATTAGTGACATTACACTTCTCATTAACTACAATTACTCATCAGCAGAGAATGTTTCAAGCACTGTAAATAAATTAAAAATGACTGCTGAGATTCTTTATTATTAAGCTGAAAGACTTAACATTGATGTGTTTGTTGCTTTGCTTACATCATTATCTTATCTGTGTCAGTTGTGTTCTCACTCACTGTTGCATCATTGCAGTAAATGATAGTTTTGCTTTGAATGCAGTTTATACTCAGCTTATAACTTTCTTTTTTTTTTTTTTAATAAATAGATAGTTAATAAAATTGCTTTGCTTCTGATACTATCACCTTCTAATCTATGAGAGCCTTTTTCTTGAGTCTCTCACATAAATTATATAAACTCATATTTCTTTCACAAATCATCATTAAATCACTGTCAATTCTTATTGAAGTTAAGACTTTTTGATCTTTCTTTTCAGCTTTACTACTTGTTCACTTTGACTTCAACTTATTGTGTTGTTATTGCAAGCCTTTACTAAGTTATTTTTAATTATTCAGTTTTTTCTCAGTACTATGTGATATCAGAACTTTCACTTTCTTCTAATTACATCTCTCTTCTATCATGAGTGTTGAAGTCAAGTCATCAACATTTCTTTGACTTTTAATAGTTTTCTGTGATGCATTTATCACATCATTCACTTCAGTCAAGATCAGTTCAGAAGAAGCAACACTTCAGTGTGCTTTCAAAATGTTCTGTAATGAAAGTACAGATAAGTTTACTTATTCATAACATTTTTATGTCTTATAAATTGTCTTCTGAGAAAAATCTTCTCTCTTCTTTACTAAGAGCTTATATAGTTCTTTCTTTTGTCTATGATCTCATTCAGTCTGAGATATGATCAAGAGTTCTTCATAAAAAGACAATGATGACTCTTTCTGTTCAAGAATCTTGTTAACTTTGAGACTTAATTGCTGCACAGATAGTTTAGCTCATTTCAGACTGCTTTGTAGCTCTGAATTAGCTCAAAATTCATTGACATCAAAGATATATGCTTTTACAAGCTAATTATCATGAATTAAATTTCATAAAACACACTCTGTGAATGTTTTTAATGCATAAGTTTCTAATGAATGAGTTTTCAATATCTTATAAGACTTAAATCATTTAGCTTTAAACTTCTAAGACTCTTTATTTTATATAAATACTCAGTCTTCTTTCTTTGTAGTGTTTAACTGCACTATTTCATCACAAATTGTTTTCAATTCAATAGTCTTTCATAAAAGAATTTCATTAACAATTATTCAAATTGTCTGTACCTACCTAACTCATTTTAACTGATCTTTAAAGTCAGTTTCTCTCAGCAATCAAAGGTTGTTCAAGTTGCCTGATAATTGTGAGTTTATCTTATACAGTAGATAGAATGAGCTCTGTTTAGTTGTATTATAAACTCAGATTTAGGTTGCAAAAAGTGCTTGTGATAAGTATTCATTTCATAGTTAAGTTGATTTACTCATAAAATATTTTGTAAACATGAAGCTCAACATTTCATTTAGATTTTCTATCTTTTCATTTGTACAGAAATGATAAAGAGTCATTGTTTTATGCTGAGTTCTGAGCTTTTTTAAATAGTAGATCACAATATAGCTGAGAAAGTTTATACTGTTATTAAATAGTAACTCTCTCAGTAAATCATAGTTTGTAAAGATTTTGTTACACAGAAAATCTGTAATTGTTGCTTTCATTGCATTCAGAACAGCTTTAGTCACAGATCAGCCTGTAACATAATTAATTGTCATTATAATTCAGCAGTTTTCTCAGAACATTCAAGATAATATATTTATCATGTTAATTCTTTATCTTTTAAACAGTAATAAGTTCTTGCAAGTTAAATACAAATGTTCTTTGATCTCTTAATGTTTTTAAGATCATTGAGCAACTTAACAGTTAAGATAATGCTTTATAAACAATTTAATATTCTGCAATAGTCTATGTCATCAAGCTTGAAGTCAAATGACTTTTAGCAGTCTTGATGCTTCTAGATGCTCATATTCAGTGTGTATATATTTCAAAAAGTCTGCATGATACTAAAACTGTAGAAATGACACTTTGTTGTCATTTTACTTTCAAATCAAATATAGATCATTTAATTCTGAATTATAATGCAGTCAAAATTGATTCATCACATCATTTTTGCATACATGCTTGCAAAGCAGTGACTTTTCAGATTCTGTATCATCTTTTAGATACAATATCATCACTTTCTCTCATTTTACATTGTCTAGCCTTCACAGAGCATTTAAGAATGCTTTATTTGCTGAGTCTTTTTCTATAAAATTAGATTGATGACTAATTGAATCTGATATGACAGTTTAAGCTTCAGATTGATATTGAATGTTAAGATCATACTGCTGAAATTCATTGACTCATTGAGCTAGTCATTTAGATGAGTGTGGTGTATTCTTTAAATATTGTAGATCTTCATAATTCATAATAATAGTTGTAGTATGATCATTTTCAACATAGTACTGCCAAGTTTAAAGTGCATGCTTAATGATCAATAACTTCTTTTTATAAACAGAATAATTGAGCTCTGCATCTTGTAACTTTCAGTCATCATAAATAACTGAATGAAATTTCTTATTCATTTCATTCTGCATCAGAACACAGTCAATTGCCTATTTAAAAGTGTCTGTTTTAATAGTAAATGATTTGTGTACAGCTACTTAAATAAGTATTGATTTGAATATAAGTGCATTCTTAAGTCATTGAAAGACACTGTTACATAATATGTTTCAGACAATGAGTCAATTCTTCTTCATACACAACTTAATGTTGTTTTTCTTAAGCAAATTCAATAGCAATGCTGTGATTTATGCAAATTCTTGTACAAACTGTCAGTAATACAAAGTCAGTTCAAGAAACTGTCATACATAATGTGCTGTCTTCAGAGCAGATCAATTCTTAATGACTAATATCTTGATAGAGACTGACTGTAGTGTGTCTTGTCTCATAATATGTTCACAAAACTTAAGAATTTTTACCTCAACAGTGCACTTGCTAAACTTAGCATATAGCTTATGTTTCTTTAAGATACTGAGAATGATTTATAAGTGTTTCTGATGATTCAAAATAGAGTCAGAAAAGATCAGTATGTTGTTAAGATATATTAGACAGAATTTGTTGAGTAGGTTCTGTAATATAGAGTTCATCATTGACTGAAATGTTGTCAGAGCATTGCATAGTTTAAAGAACATAGCTATAAACTTATATTTGCTGTAATAAGTGTTGAAGACAGTCTTTTTTGTATTGTTTTTGATTATACAAACTTGATAATAGCTCAAAGTAAGATCAAGCTTGATTAAATATCAGGCTTTGTCAATTCAATCTAGACATTTCTGAATTTAGAGAAGTGAATATTCATTTTTAACAGTAATGTTGTTTAACACTCTATAATCAATGCACATTCATTATGTACTCTTCTTCTTTTTAATAAACAGAATCAAGAAGCTTCATAAACTTATGAATTTACAAATTAAATCTTTATTCATTAGTTCTGTTATCTGTTTAGCCTATTCATTCAGCTGTAGCTGTGACAGAGAATAAGCATTTATGTTGACAGACTTAATGTCACTGATGTTAATGCTATGTTTAAACACTCATTTAAATGATAATTTGTCTGATAAAGTCAATCTAAATACAGATTGAAACTCTTCAATAACAATTTATAATTATTCATTTATAACAGTTAACAGTTCAGCTTCTGACTTCTTTGAGTTCTGTTGAATTACTAATAAGTATCTAACAGTTCTGTAATTTCAAAGTATCTTCATAGCTATGCACTCTTCAATCACATTTAATGTCAACTCATTTACAGCTTGTTGTCACTTTTTCAGAAACAGATAATGATGTTTTCATTGTCAATCTCAGACTGTTATACAGCTCATAACTTAATTAATCTGAGAATTAGTAACTTTCAGTCAGATTAATCTCAGAATGAGATCATGTTCTTAAAGATTCACAATTTATACTTTTAATTGTTGTCAAAAGCTATTTATCTTAAGATGAAAGATCAGCTTTACAGTTAATCAAATGATCTGTCTGTTTAACAAGAATATCTTAAGTGATTTGATTTCATATTAATTATCAATCAATATTTGATTGACAACTATCAAGAAGATATATATTTAATTTATATCTGAATTAATTAATACTTTCACATTTATTTTGTTCAGTTCATCTCAAATGTGATCTGCAAGAATGTATGCATTCAAATTGAGAACATTGATTTAATTAAAGATTATACTTAATAATAAGAATTCTGAGTCATTCAGTGTGAATGCTTCAACTCAAATCATTATTAAGTTAAATAAAAGCTTCTATTAACTTGTTTATGAACACTTCTATATCTATGAATAACTTTAGTTTTTCAAATTATTCAAATCAACTTCAACAATCTTCAGCTTCTTCTTGTCTTTACTTTTTCTCTTATTCTTATTTTTGTCCTTATCTTTATTCTTATCTTTATTCTTATCAGTGTTCTTGTTGTCTTAGCAGTCTTTAACTATATGCAAGAACTTTTCATAGTGAAAGTACACTTTATTCTTTTTACATCAGATTCAATAAGTTTTTGTATCTGACTTGTTTAATTTAGATATAATTAATCTTTCATAACTTTGAGATCAATCTTAAGAATTGATCAATAAATTATTATGATTTAAATTTGAGCTGTCAAAAATGTTAAGATAACTCTTATTATGTGCTTCTTGAAGACTTTATTCAATTTAATTAACTCATTAAATTAGCTTATTAAGAGTAGTTGCTTCAGTCTCTGAATACTTTCAGAGTTTAGATCAAATCTTTTGCTTTAAATTCTGAGTGAACTGCTGTCTCTGTTTGTATTTAACTGATATAGACTGAAGAAGTTGTACAATCTTTGTAAACTTTACTTCATATTGTCAAACTGATTTTGTTTGTTTCAATGCCTCATAACAGCAACATTGATGTTTCATTTCATTAATATTTTCAAAGATCAGTAAAAATGTTAAAAAGAAGTTATTCATATTTTAAGATTTAATATTTAACAGATCTTCTCTGACTTAAAGTTGTTCTTCTTTTTGAAGTCATCATACTTTGACAGTATCTTTTAAATAACTGACTATAACAATAATCTTTGCTTCATCACTCAGAAGTTGATTTGTCAACATTTTGTAAAATTGAAAGTAAACTTTCATTTTAAGAATTTACATCTCTGCAGTGTTCACTTTTCAACTATTCTTATAGACAGACAGTGTCTTCATTTTCAGAGAATTCTTGAACATCACTGCAGAGAAAAATATTATTACATTAAATATTTCTTGAGTCTCTGAAGCTGCACTAAATAGAGATGTGGCCTCAGGCATAAGAGCTGATTAATTAGCATAAATATTTCTTAATTAAGTCTGAAGAAATGCAATTTAACTTGTTATTGTCTTATAATTGACTTAAGAAGCTGTTTCTGACACTGATGACTAACTAATAATAGTGAGTTTATTCATCATCATAGAAATAGAGTTAAGCTTCATACTGAGAGATTGTAAATAATTAAAGACATTAATTAACAAATTAATTCTGATTCAGTTTGAATTGCTGTCAAACATGTCACAATATAAGAAAGATAGAACTTTTCTTCATACAACACAGCATAAAAATTTATTTCTTTATTCTGTAGTCTCAATGCTGAAGTAGTGATGAGCATTGAAGAGAAGATGAATATATAATTTATGTATTACTGCATTGAAACTTTCATAATTAAAATACAAATCAAATCAGCTCAGATCAAAGCTTAAGCTTCAGAGTTGCTTGAAAGTGTGCTTCAAATCTTTGATGCTACTAGATGTGAATCAGTTCATAGAAAGTTGTTTCTATTTGTTTATGCTATGTAGAGTATATATAGAAAATGATGATTAAGACATAAATAGGGGTGCTTAGTAAGAGATGAGTAAGCAATGATATCACATATTGCCATTTCTCATGTGTTGGATCGCCAGATCCGGCATTTACAACAGAGCAAAGTCGAAAGCTAAACCTCCGACACTACTCCGGCGATGAAAGGGTATTCGGTCATCAGTCATCATTGCGGGCAATGCTCCGCCACGCCTAAGGTAGTGAAGTGCCTAAGGAAGGAATCTAGCGAAACCTGAAAATGGGGCCATCCACTTCTCTGCGTCCGTCCGGGTTAGACAAGAAAGAGAAAGACATATAACCTCATGTGACGAATATAGAGTATTGTTTCACACAGTCTTGAGGACTGTCGACATCACCATATATTCACTGTCAACATAGAAGACTACTAAGTCATACATAAGGTGGTCATCTTATCGATCTCGTCTTATCAATTGTGAGGCCCAATACGGAATACGGTACCTTACGAGGCATCCAAGTCAGCTTTACAACACCCAACATAATTATTTCCAGCCATCATCGCAGCAAGTTCCTTACAATTGCGCAGTCTTTGCAATTTAGAGCAAAATCTCTGTGGACCCCGAATACGGCACGGCGTCGTACCTACCCTCCAGTGACCGAATCGCACCACACGGCCAACAGTACCGTCCGGCTCGGCCTTTATGTATCGTGGCTTTTCACATGCAAATCCACCTATACCAACATCAAACCCGACAAATGACAATATAACACCACGACCAGCTCTCCACTCAAACTCCGTCTCCTCCCTCGTCACCACTTAGACGACCCGACCAAACGCCCACCCACCACGCATTCCACACCATGCCCACCAACCTAACAACCACCTACCTCCTCCCCGCCATCCTCCTCAACCCCGTCCTCTTCCTGCACTCTCTCAACACCATCCTCTCACGACTCCTCCCACCGGTCCTCGCCGCAACGACGCCCCCGGCGCAGCCCTACTGCCATCTGGGCCCCTCGCCCACCTCCCCACACCTCGACATGCACGTCAGCGACAATCTCTGCTGGAGCTACACCGTCTTCATGGTCTTGGCGCAGCTGCTGGCTTTCGGGCGGGTGTCGCAGAGGAGGCAGACGGTCCGGGATCGGAAGGAGGCGTTGAAGTCGCGGAAGGAGGAGGCGCAGGACTCGTATTTTGCCTCGGAGCCGAATGGCTGGGCGGATTCGTCCGGGGGGGTGAAGGTCAATGGGACGGCTGTGATGAATGGAGGCAAGCGTGATCGGCTAGATGGGTCGTTGGATTTGAGTAGGGAAGAAACGGAGGAGACGGACGAGACGGAGGAAACGACAGAGGAAGAGGAAATGATGCTCTGATATCTGTCCATCTTTTCCCATCTGTTACGCCTTTGACGGGGTGGATATTTCAACACTGGCGCCGGCCAAGGACTGGTCGACGGCTCGAAGATAGGTTTAGAGACAGGACGGCGTACCAAGTAATTGGGGATCTTGGCGAAAACCATCGCTCGGCTTCTATGTTCTTCCTGTTCAGAACCGACTGCGACTAGGGTTGGGTGGCCAGGGAACCGAAGGCGGGGCTTTCTCAATATTATTGTAGGATACGTGCATTTACGGCTGCCTAAATCGAGTTACCAGATAGAAATCTCGATACATCGACGCAGAAACGCCTTCTACACTCGAATCCGTGACCAAATCACTCTTCCCCTAGCCCGACGATCCTGCCCCTGGAAAGGAAATCCCGGCCTGTCGATACCCAGCTCAGCGCCCATGCCACGTCACACTGTCCGAACTGAGTTCTTCCGACCCCTCCCCCTCCCGCATCCCACCTCCAGCGTTCGCAATCCCCTCCCATCCCCATCCCGCCCCTTCCCCCCTCCTCCCACCACACCGTCCCCCAAACCCATCCAAAACAAGTCCCCCCATCCCCCCACCCCCCCCAGCCCTCCCCTCTCTCCCTCCAGTCAGCGACATCCCCCTGTCCCTCCCCCGTTCCCCCTTTTCTTTCCCCGATTCCTCTCCTCACCAAACCGCGCCCGCCAACCCCAACCCCAATCCCAACCTAACACCAAAGACAAGACGAAGACGCCCACCCAGCAGCGTCGACGCAGAACCACAGGAAGTGACCGTTTGCACGTGGTAGAAGCAAAGCAGGGTAATGGAAGCAACGCGGGCGGGAGACGAGATCTGTCTCTTGGGCGGATGATGAACGGGTTGCGGTGACGAGGAGGGGTGGTGGAGCGGGGGAGGGGAGGGAGGGCGGATGGGGAGGGGAGAGAAAGGGCAAGCGGCGGGAAGGGCGAGAGGGGCGTAGAAATCCAGAAAGAGAAGGCATTGAAGGATGGGAAGGCAGGGAGGGAGGGAGTGATGTGGGAAAGGGGATAGATACCTTTGGTTGTCATAACGATAGGAAGGATCGAGGGCGTTGTCCGTGCTTCGCGAGTGGCTGCTGGACAGTGTTGCAAGTGGGGTGTCGCGGGAGGGAGCTGGATGGTCAGGCGGGTGTAAGTAACTAAAGTCAGATATGTACCCATACCGCAGTAGGAAGTCATTTGATGCTATGTACTGGATACCGACACTCAGAGGAGACCTGCAATGTCTCCCGATTCAAAACAGAGGAGGAGAGAGGACAAAGAAACTATAGGACATAGTCAGAGGAGCGATCTGGCTGGACTGAGACTAGACTGGGACTGAAACCGAGGCCGATCTTTCGGAGGCCGCGTTGTGGGTTGTGCCCTCCCCCGCAGGAGCTGTCGTCTACTTTCGAGGGTATTTGTTCCTAAAGAGATACCTATCACCCATTGTCAGCTGTACCATCTCAAGCATCTCCAATCTGCATAGGGAAACGTACTGGCTCAGATAATAATCCCCCGCCGCAAACAACCCCACCACCCCGGCCCACGCGCCTGCCACTTTCCACGTCAACTCGCCCGCCGCATACTTCCTGTACGCACCGAACCCCAAAGCCGCGCTCAGCGTCGCAATCACGACCGCATTCCCCACAACAATCGGGTTATCACTGTTCTCGCGAATGTCCTTCTCCGCTTCCTTGGCTTTGCTCTTGGCCTGCGCGGCCTTCTTGTTGGCGACTTTCTTCGCCTCTTTGTACTTGTCCTTTGCCTCGTGCGAGAGTTCATCATATTTCTCCTTCGCATCGTGCGAGACTTCGTCGTATTTGTGCTTCGCATCGTGCGAGACCTCGTCGTACTTTTGCTTCGTCTCGTGTGAAGCCTTATCGTACTTGTGCTTCGCCTCGTGCGAGACCTCGTCGTACTTTTGTTTGGTCTCGTGTGAGGCTTTGTCGAGCTTGTGTTCGGCCTCGTGCGAAGCGTCGTCGTACTTGCGTTTGGCCTCGCGCGAGCCCTTGTCGTACTTGTCCTTGGCTTCGTGGGAGATTTCCTCGTAGTCTTCTGACGCTGCGGTGGACAGCTCGCGGGCCTCGTCCTCGGCTTCGAGCTCGAGCCGCTGGGCTTGCGTCTCGGTTTTCACTTCTTGAGACTCGTAGTCGGAGGGAACGGAGGAGACGTGGGGAGAGTCGACGTCGACAAGTGAGGACGTTGTGCTTTCATGCGGTTCGACTTGAGGTAGAGCCGGAGCGCGGCTATGCAGTTTGTTAGCGAGGGCCACCACATTGCTGCATTGTAGTCTTATGAAGAGAGGCGAGTATGACATGTCCAGGCGGTACGGTCAAAGAAGCTCTGCGATACATTCGCACATGATTGGAGTGAAGATTGTTGGATTTCGGGATCCAGCATTCCGGAGAACATCTGCATGCCAGACCCATATAATGATGATTGGAAAACTTACGCCTGGTATAATGTTAGTAGTTTCTCAACCGACTATGATATTGCAATGAGAATACGGACCTCTTCAGGGGATTGCTTGGGCCCGCGCGCGGCCGCTTGAGCGTACGACATGTTTTTTGGAAAAGCACGAGACTGTACCAGTCAATGCTCAGATCGTTTGAGTGGTTCGAGGTTATCGTACCTTCTATTGAAACGAGTATACTTGACAAGGACTGAGCGGATGTGCAATCGAAGAACAGGCGGTCGTTGATGCGTTCTGGTGAGTCTGCCAGAGGATCCGGGTGCAACCAAGAAGTTCGGGACATGTGACGATGTAGCTCTGGGCAGCAAAAGATCGGATGGGCACGCCAAATGTGTGGCTGACACGCTAGTTTAGCGCTTCCTAACGTCATCGCAGGTGTGGCTGGAATGCCTCGTCAGTCACAGATCTATCAAACGAGTCCAGTGCCCATAGACTGTTGTAAGACACCAAAAGAAGGATGACGCCGGCAACCGGGTGGGACATCATCCCTGTGTCTGGCCACGATCACAGTCGTTGTACACATCGTTCTCAGTTGTAGTCTACTAAACCCTCTAGAGGTTATTGAGATACCATACTGTCGAGGTTTGAACTGATGTTATAGGTAGTTCTCTACGTTCAAGCGGACGGCCGAAACAAAGCACAGACGCCACATCATGATATGATTCTCGCTGTTCTTATCTATACAGCCAAACGATGGATAGAGTGAGAACAGAGTCAGAAGGATCAGAGAGTTTTGTACAATATCTATATATTACGCCATGACCGTGCCATAGAAGTACAACCTTACATGGTACACCCAATATTTCCTGAATCTGCGTTTCTCATTTCCCTTCAATACTGGGCGTGTTACCGTCATGCCATGCCTTCGGTACCAGACCTTCCGTTTCACTCTCGGGCTTGTGCTGCTCATGCACCTGCTTACTGGCAGCCTTCGCTCGGGTAGTCTTGGCAGCCTCATCATTACCGGAAGGGAGCGCTTCAACATCTGGACTCTGTGAAGAAGGCGTAGAACTTGACGATGCGCCGGGTGCACTGGTAGCGTCCGTACTCGACCCGTCGTGATCTTCTTCCTCGTCATCATCCACTTCAGAGCCGTAGACATCTGGGTGTTCGCGGAAGCAGTCCTGCATGCCTCTGTTCAACAGTATCAGCGACGGATATGCCAGAGTGACAGTTCAACCTTCCTGAACTGCCGCTGAAGCACTACTTACTTGAATCTATCGATACAGTCCATGCCCTTGGGCTCATCTTTCGAGTGCACGAAACAGCTAAATGCCGCTTTGAACTGCTCGCCACACGGACCGTGCGCCATCCCGCCTAGGCATGGACAGTCCCAGTTTATCTCCCCCGTCTCCGGATTAAACGCGCCTTCTTGACCGGCTTCGTCCTCATATTCTTGTGGAGTCCGTGGCGGCTCAGCTTCAGTGGAAGGGGGGGCCTCTTTGGCTATTGACAAGGCGGTGGAGGTTGAGGAGGAAGTGCCCTCAAGTTGTGTAAAGACCTGAGAGCGCTTCCGACGTTCTGCGGTTACAGCTTCGAGCGTTTGGAGGGAGGAGGAGTCGTCTTCGGGCCGAGGAGGGTTTGCCATTAAGTCTGAGAGTCATGAGTTGGTTTTCTGAAACCATTTTTCTCATCACTTACGGGTTGGCGTTTCAGCGAAGATGCTACTCGTATTGTAGTAATATACGCCACCGACCGCAAGAGCCCATCTTGCAGCACTGCTTTTCCAGCTTCGTGACTTTTGTGATGGGGGCGCTGTGCTCAGGAATCTTCCACGGCCTGAGGCCCGGATGCATCGGGTTGGTATCGACTGGAGAAGAGGTCTTGCAGCTGTTCCAAACATATTGGTTCTAATTGAACAGGATCCAGAAGACAGAACGACGTGGATGAAGTCAAGACAAAAGAAAGCAATAATGCTCTTTACAATTACTTCACCATAAGGCTCATGTAAGCAAAGCCTTTAGCCTGGGCCTACTGTAATCGCACTAACCCCGATTAGTCGATTTGCGCCCCGCAGGTCAAACCGCAACCTAACGTATCTCTTATGAAGACGGCCGGCGACGACTCTCACCTCCACGTGGTGCCGGCTGGGAACCTGTGAATACTGTTGCTCCAAGTATTTGCAGAGCTAAGAAGAGTCAACACCAGCCAGCGCTGTCCGCAGGTTGGGGCTACGG
>JAABUY010003967.1_pt1 | contig 15856 bp, 19 predicted proteins | sample 5560271 | NCBI WGS metagenome assembly JAABUY01 (sample SAMN10711886, study PRJNA513374) | rock metagenome | isolation source: Antarctica rocks | place: Antarctica: Victoria Land, University Valley
TCAAGACGGAACTGGACAGCGACGGCCCGTTCGAAACCAGGCAGGCGGCGCGATCGGTCCTCTTTGGCTTCATCGAGGGCTTCTACAACCGCCAACGCCTCCACTCAGCAATCGGCTACACCACGCCAACCAACAAGGAACTACTCGCCGCGGCCGCGTAGGCCGTAACTCGTGTCCACTAAAATGGGGGATGGTCATTCCCACGGTCACTCGTTGCTACGGTCGGACCCTTGCCGAGGTGACGGTGCCAGCCTGTGGCGGAGGTCACGAGGAGCACGGCTCTGCCTCAAGCGTTACGCCGCTGGCCTGCTCGTTCGGAATATTTTTCAAAATGCTGGAATGAAATGCAATGGGCGGTGTCCTTCATAGTGGGGCCCCGTCCATCGTAGCAACTCCTGTCGACCTCACCGCCTAAGCCGGCAACTTCGCCCCACTGGGGATGCACCGCGAGCAATTTCCAATACTCGCGACGGCATCTCTTGGCATCCACGCGCGCCTCCAAGGAGACATCATGCCCAAATCCCACCGTCGTTTCGTACGGCTGCCGCACATCGTCGGTCGCGCCTGCCTCGGCGTGTCCTTGCTGGCGCTGGCGAGCGCACCCGCCCTCGCTGAGGGGCCGGACTTCGAGCACGGCCGCCCGTCGAGCTTCGAGGGGTTGAAGCCCATCGTGCGCATCGTCTCGCCGCTCGCCGACTCCGCGATCGCGCCCGGCACCTCCCGCGTCGGCAAAGGCAGTCCCGACGGCACCGGCTTCGTCGTCACCGTCGAGGTCGTCACGCGTGACAAAATTGGTCTCGAGGTGCGCGAGGCGACGCTGGCGACGCCGGTATTCGGCATCCGCCACGTCCCCGAGCTCAATCAGGGCAGCCGCAACCCCGATGTGCCGGGCCTGTTCGTGTTCTTCGACAAGCCGCTCACCACGCCCGACGGCCAGGTCCTGCCGGCGTTCAACAACTTCGCCGCCGCGTTCAACGTCGCAGGCAGCGACGACACGCCCGGCAAGGGGATCACCACCTGGCTGGGCTGGCACGTCCTCGAATCGCTTCCGGAGTCGGCGAAGAACGTCACGATGACGGTCGCTTTCGTCGACCGCGCGGGCCGGGTCGCCTTCGATCAGGTGAAGCTAAACGCGGCTGACAACGGCACGTCGGGCCAGGCGCTGACGCCCGCGCCCGAGACCTTCCAGCGCACGGCGAGCGCCGTCGACGACGGGCAAGGGCCCGAGGTTTCGCTGATCGCGCCGCGTGTGCCGACCTCGATTGCGATCGGCCCACAGGACGCCAGCCTCACGCCCGACAACGGCTCGCTGTTCTTCATCCAAGTGTCCGCGGTCGACCGCAAGGCGGTCGGCATCGCGGCCAGCGAGAACGGCTTGACCAGCGATGGCAAGCCACTCAACGCGGCGATCCCGACTGGGCTGATCTTCGATCCCAGCGTGATCGCGAGCCGTGGCGCCAACCGCAACTACCCGGGCATGACCGTCAGCTTCGACGTGCCGCTGCGCCAGCCCAACGGCAACCTGGTCCCCGCCGGCACCAATCTCGCCGGCCTGTTCGACGTGGCCGGGAGCGAGATCGATGCCTCGGGGTCGGTCCGCATCACCGCTGACTGGGTGGTCGGCGGCGCGCTCGTGGTTCCCGCCGCCAAGCACAGCGTCACGATCAACGCGAGCGTCACCGACAACGCGGGGCACACCGGGACGACCAAGAGCATCGTCGCGGTGAGCAACGTGACCAGCGGCCAGGAGCTCACGCCCTAGCCCTTGGTGCGCTGAAAACCAGCGGGAGCATGCAAGACAGCGGGGCCTGGCTCTCCGCTGTCGCACCCGGCCGCATCAGCCGTTGGACGCGCGGGCGTGGTTCAGAATCCGCCCTTTTGGGGTTACACGAGGCGCGCGGAAACGGCCGGCCTGTGAGGGTCGGGTTTCGGTTCGAAGAGTGTCCGGTGCGGGAGGCGCCTCGCCTCCCCGGGTCAAGCGCGCTGGGGCTGAAGCGGTCCCAAGCCCAGCAGGGTCAGCCAGTGCGGATGGCCAGAGCCTGTCATCAGTTCCCGTGGGCTTTTCCCCTGGCGCTCGGCACGCCGGCTGCGCAGGAACCGCCGATGATTTAGGAATAATCGCAGCAAGTCGAGATACGAGCCACCGACGTGGCGGCGCAGGGTGAAGTAGGTGCGCAGCCGTGAGTTGAGATTCTCCACCAGCGAGCTGCTGCGCGAGGTGTGCGCCATGGTTCGGCTCACGGCTTCGAAGAGCGTGTGGAACTTGCCGCCCATCGTCGCGCGAAGCCGGTTCCATTCCTGCCAGTATGCGGGGCGAGGTGCTGGGCAGGCGGTGCAGCAGGCAGGCCTCACGCACGAAGGGCTCGGCGATGGCGTGGGCTTGCGCGATCGCGGCCAGCTTGGCGTCGAGAGCACGCCGACGAAGGCGAGCAAGGTGTCGCGCTGGTTCTGCAGCGCGACACGCACCGGGCGGATGCGTCGCGCATCCCCGGGCTCGCAGCGCGCCAGCTCCTCGACGATGAGGTCGAACAGCATTTGCCGGGTGGCCAGGGCTGGGCCCGCAAGCGCCAGAACGTCATGGCTCAGCCATTGGTTGAGGGTTCGGATGTCGCGGGCCAGCTCATGCGCCTGGGCATCGGTCTGCCGCGCAAGCGCCGCCTGGGTGGCAAGCTTGTCGTCGGGACCACGCTGGCCGACGCGGCCGGTCTTGGCTTGCAGCGTCTTGCGCCGGGACGTGGTGCCCGTGGCGAGGCGCGCCAACATCTTGGCGAGGCCTTCGCACTGGCGCTGGATGTGGAACACGTCGCCGTGGCACGGCGTGTTGCCCCAGGCGGCCCTTTGTCCGGCGCGCAAGCCTTGCCCGGCATCAGCGATCGTGTAGTCAGGATCGAGCCCCTGCTGGGCGGCGTCAAGCAGGTGCACGCCCCAGGTGTCAGCGTCGCGGTGGCGCTCCGCAGCCAGGAAATAGCAATACATCGACGCGGCATCGACGCCGGCCAGCACGGGCGTTCTCCGGCAGCTTCGCCGCTGCGCCAGCACATCGATCCATCTCGCACCGTACCTGAAAACGTCAGGGTGCCATCGTCCCTCCTGAAAGCGTCAACCCGGCTTCACTTGTAAGCCGGCTTTGAACCGCGCCGCCTTCAGGCATTTGCGCAGCAGCGTGCCTGTCCGCCGCTCTCCTGGATCGGTGGGCAAGGCACAGTCCCGAACGAGCAGAACACGCAGCAATCGCCAGGCTTGGGGCGCAGCAGCGCGCCGCAGCCTTTACAGTCGTAGAAGAACTGGCAGGCGTCCGTCGGCATCGTCTCGGTCGTGAAAAAGCCGCAGTGCGGGCAGGTGATCGTGGAGAACGCAATTGTGGAAACCTCATGCATACAGGTAGCCGATGGTCAGCAGGGCCAAGCCGGCAACCAAACCAATAGCCGTAAGACCCCGCACGGCTGGCTTGGAGCAAACCGCACCTGGAATGCAGACTGCGGCCGACCGTCGCCAGAAGAGGGCCGCAGCAGCGGCAAGGCAGAGCGCACCAACCCAGAGGAGCAAGGGCCGGTGCGGTGCGGCCAGCAAAGCGATGCCGCCCAACCAAGCCGAGCTGACGCCCGACATTGCCAGCAAGAATGGCAGGCCGCAGCAAGACGCTACTCCGAACGCCGCTGTCAGGCCGCCCAGGGTCAGCAGCGTGGCGCCCGTATCCCGGAGTGGCTGGCCGTGCAGGGCCGGGTCTGTCTTGGATAGGCTCATGGGTGATCTCCTTGCTACCAGGTCGAGCGCACCCTACGGTCTGTAGTGACTACAGACTCAAGCACAATCTGGAGGCAGGCTCGATGGCGGCCGACGACATGCCCATTGGCGAGTTCTCGCGGCGCACGGGCTGCGCCATCGAGACCATCCGCTTCTACGAAAGGGTCGACATACTACCGCAGCCGCGTCGGCGCGGCCGGTATCGTAATTATGACGCCGGCGATGTCGGGCGTCTGGTCTTTGTGCGCCGGGCACGCGAGTTGGGCTTCACCCTCGACGAGGTCCGCGCGTTACTACGTTTGGCCGCTTCGGGTGAGGCTGCATGTGCCGAAGTGCGCACGCTGGCGGCCGAGCATCTGACCGACGTGCGCGCCAGGATCGCCGATCTGCGATCGATGGAACGCGTCCTTGCCCAAGCCGTCCGGCAATGCGACGCTGGCAAGCAGGCGACCTGTCCGCTCATCGATGCTCTGTTTGCGGCAGCGGCATAGCGGTGTCTAGCTGTGGCGACGTGAGATCATCCGCGCTCCGCCGTGCGATCATCGGCGTTTCGCGCCCTCAGCCGCAAGATTGTAGAGAGCGCTCGGCCCACATTACGCAGGGCTAGACCCAACACGGTTCAATTAGCGCCGTCAGGTGCCCGGCGATGGTGGGCAAACCGCTTGATAAGGGCCATCCGATGGTCTGGAAAGCGGCCTAACTGAACGGTATTGCCCCTAGCCCTTGATGCGCTGAAAACCGGCGGGAGCATGCAAGACAGCGGGGCCTGGCGCTCCGCTGTCGCATTCGGCCGCATCAGCCCTTGGACGCGCGCCCTTCGTACATGAAGGTAAACGGCCTCGGCCCCGCCATGTAGCCTACCTGCAAAGCAGGGATCTCGAAGCCGGCGCGCCTGATCAACGTCTCGATCGGCCGATTGAGATGGCATCCACCGGCGATGGGCTTCCACAATGGCGTCAATCGATCTTGCCAACGGGCCACGCCGACATCCGGGGCGCTGCCGTGCTCAACGAACAGGAGGTTACCCGTCGGTTTCAGAACCCGGCGAACTTCGGCCAAGGCGGCAGTGGCATCGCGGATCGAGCACAGCGTCCAGGTGGTCAGGACGGTGTCGAGGCTCGCGTACTCCAGCGGGATGGCCTCGGCCGAGCCCTCAAGCATACTGACCCCTATCCCGCTTCGGGCCGCCTGCTTCCCAGCCATCCGGAGCAGCGACGCGGAGGGGTCAAGCCCAGGGCTCACGCATGAGATCGCCCAAGTAGCTCAGCCTGGTCTGGCGCGTTTGTCGTGGTTGAGAAAACGCGCACATGCGGAGCGCAAATGACTACTTTCAGTTAACATCACACCACTTGGTTCAACTAAAAGTTTCTCATGCGTAGCCCCTGGGGTCAAGCCCGATCAGCTCAACGACGCCAGGGCCATAGAACGGCAGGTTCAGGCCCGAGCCGATCCCGATCTCAAGCACCCGTCCCGCCGCGGCTGGAACCAGGCGACCGCGATAGGTCGCCAAATCCTTGTTCCGCATGGCGAGGCTCAAGAGGTGCGGCAACACTCGGTCGTTGTAGAGGCCCATCCACTCAGGGTTCCAATGGGACACCGGCAACCCGGAGTGCCGGGAAGCCGCCTTCGACATGCGCCACCCTGTCGATCCCCATGTCCTTCAGTGTCTTCGCGGCAAGCGCCGAACGGCCGCCGGAACCACAAAAGAGGACCAGCTTCCTGTCTCCCCCAAGTTCCGGTTTGTGGGTGGGGCTGCTCGGATCGGCCTGGAACTCAAGCAGGCCGCGCGGTACGTGAACCGCGCCCCGGAGCCGTCCGGTCTTCTGCAGTTCCTCGCCTTCGCGCACATCGACGAACAGCACGCCCGGGTCGCCCACGAGCTTTGCCGCTTCCTGTCCGGAAAGAGCCTCGACGGACCTGCCCGCGTCCCCCACCAGCTGCTTCACGCTTTTCACCGCCATGCTGACCTCCCTCATACCGTTTAGAGTGTTTGTCTCAGACGATTTTGGCAAAGACTGCCGCCCCGGCCAGCCGTGTCGCGGTGGGTCTCGGCTTCGGTTGTCCTTTTAGAGCCTCCCCCAACGCTTCTGCGACGTCGCGCCCGCTGCCGAACATCGCCTCGATGCTGCGCATGCATAGCGCGACATCCTCACTGGCGAGGCGGTAATAGACCTGTTTGACGGCACGGCGAGTCTGCACCAGCGCGGCGCGGCGCAACTCAGCCAGTTGCTGGCTCAAAGCCGGCTGGCCAATGCCGGTCGCCTCTTCGATATCGCCGACCGTGTGTTCGCCATCCAGCAGGCGGGACAGGATCATGAGCCGTTGCGGCTGGGCGTAGCTTTTGAGCTTCTCGGCTGCCTCGGTGGCGCGCGCGTGCGATTGATAAACAGCGGTCATTCGTCGTTCCGCGTTTGATAGAACCAATCGGCCGGCATGGCGCCCTGAGCTCGGCCTCCAGCGCTCTGCATGGGCGGCAGCAACAGCTCGCCGCCGGGCCGCCAGCCCTCCGGCGTCATGACGTCGTCCGTCGCGGTGCGCTGCAGGGCTGCAACCATCCGAAGCATCTCGTCCACCGAGCGACCGACGGTCATGGGATACCAAGTCATGGCGCGGATCACGCCCGCCGGATCGATGAAATAGGTCGCACGCACTGCGGACGAATCCTGCGCGGCCTCATCCAGCATGCCGTAGGCCCGACCAATGGCCATCGACGGGTCCTCGACGATTGGAAACGGCACGAGGACGTCAAACACCTCCTGGATCGCCCGGACCCAGGCGACGTGCGCGTACAGGCTATCGACCGAGAGGCCCAGCAGGACGCAGTTCATCGCCTCGAACTGCGGGGCGGCGCGCGCCAGCCCGACGAACTCGCTCGTGCAGACCGGCGTGAAGTCCGCAGGGTGCGAGAAGAACACCAGCCACCTGCCGCGATACTGGTCGAGGCTAATCTCGCCCGAGGTCGTGCGTGCCCGGAAAACCGGGGCTGGGTCGCCGATCCGCAGCGGCCGGGGTGCGCCTGAAGGCCTACTCTCAATCATGTCTGGTGCCATGCACGCCTCCTTGCCGGCGAAAAGTCATTGACGCAATCACAATACACACTTACACGATATATGAAAGTTTGATACTAACAATGTGGAGGCCGTCAATGTCCGATCCAAACCTCACCTCAGCGATCGAACAGGTCCGCGCCGCACAGCACAACGCCAAGCTCATCGTCGAGAGCTTCTTCGATGAGCCCACCAACACCGCGAGCTACGTCATCCATGACCCGGCGACCCGACAAGCCGCGGTAATCGACAGCGTGCTGAATTTCGACGCCGCCGCCGGCCGCACCTCGACCAGTTCCGCCGACGCGATCGTCGACTACGTGCGCCGCGAGGCGCTGACCGTCGGATGGCTGCTGGAAACGCATGCGCATGCCGATCATCTGTCGGCCGCGCCCTACCTGCAGCAGAAACTGGGCGGCAAGCTCGCGATCGGGCGGGAGATCATCACCGTGCAAAACGTGTTCGGCAAGATCTTCAACGTCGGGACCGAGTTCGCGCGCGACGGCTCCGAGTTTGACCGGCTGCTCGACGACGGCGACCGGTTCTCGGTTGGGGATATTCCAGCGATAGCATTGCACGTGCCGGGTCATACCCCAGCGGACATGGCCTATGTGATCGGCGACGTCGTGTTCACGGGCGACACGCTGTTCATGCCCGACTACGGCACGGCGCGCGCCGACTTCCCCGGCGGCGACGCACGCCACCTTTACCGGTCCATCCATCGCCTGCTGTCGCTGCCCGGTGAGACCCGTCTGTTCCTGTGCCATGACTACAAGGCGCCGGGGCGCGACCGGTTTGTCTGGGAGACGACGGTCGGCGCGGAACGGTCCAGCAACGTCCACGTGCATGAGGGCGTCGGCGAGGACGCGTTTGTCGCCATGCGAACCGAGCGCGACGCCACTCTCGGCATGCCCAAGCTGATCCTGCCCTCGGTGCAGGTGAACATGCGGGCCGGGCACCTGCCGCAGCCGGAAGCGAACGGGACGCGATACCTTAAGCTGCCGCTGGACACGCTGTGATGAGCATCATGAAGCTGACCCCGAACTTCGCGGCGTCTGCCCAACTCACCGAGGCCGACGTCATCAAGGCCGCCGCTGAGGGCTTTCGCACCATCATCGACAACCGGCCCGACGGCGAGGATGCCGGCCAGCCGACGGCTGCAGACATGGCGGCGCAGGCCGCGCGGCATGGCATGGCGTTCGAGCATATCCCCGTCGTCCCGGGCGCGATCGCCGACGCCGACGTCGCCAAGATGGCGGACGCGCTCGGCCGGGCATCGGGGCCGGTGCTCGGCTATTGCCGCACCGGCATGCGCGCCGCGACGCTTTGGGCGCTGTCCGAAGCTGGGATAACCGATCCGGAGACAATCCTGCGCACCGCGGCGAGCGCCGGATACGACCTTGGCCCGCTCAGGCCGCGTCTCGCGGCGCGGGCGGCGAAGGCCGCGGGAGGCGTAGGCACGACGCTAAAGGTCTTCGATGTCGTCGTCGTAGGCGGCGGCAGCGCCGGCATCGCAACGGCGTCCAGTCTGCTGAGGCGGCGCCCGTCGCTGTCCATCGCCGTCGTCGAACCGGCCGCGACGCACGACTACCAGCCCGGTTGGACGATGGTCGGCGCCGGCGTCTTCGCCCCCGAGGTGACGCGGCACAGCATGACCGCGGTGATGCCCGACCGGGTGACCTGGATCAAGCAGGCGGCTACAGGATTTGCACCGGACAGCAACGAGGTCGTGCTCGCGGATGGCTCGGCGGTCCGCTACCGCGTGCTGGTCGCGGCACCCGGGCTGAAGCTCGATTGGAACGGCATACCGGGACTGAGCGAGGCGCTCGGCAAGAACGGCGTCACCTCGAACTATCGCTACGACCTGGCGCCCTATACCCGTGACCTCGTCCGGGGGCTCAAGCGGGGGCGGGCGCTGTTCACCCAGCCGGCCATGCCCATCAAATGCGCCGGTGCGCCGCAAAAGGCGATGTACCTCTCCTGCGACACCTGGCGCGAGGCGGGCGCCCTCGGCCAGATCGACGTCGAGTTCCACAATCCCGGCGCCGTCCTGTTCGGCGTGGCCGCCTACGTGCCGGCCCTGATGGCCTATGTGGAGCGATACGAGATCGACCTGCGGTTCGGGTCAAAGCTCGCCGCCGTGGACGGACCGGGACGGGTCGCAACCTTCGAACGCACAACTGCCGACGGCACCTTCGAGCGAGTTGAGCGCGCATTCGACATGCTGCACGCCGTCCCGCCGCAGGTCGCGCCGGACTGCGTGGCCAACAGCCCGCTTGCCGGCGAGACAGGCTTCATCGCCGTCGATCAAGGCACCATGCGCCACGTTCGCTACCAGAATGTCTACGGCTTAGGAGACGGCAGCTCGACACCTAATGCCAAAACCATGGCGGCCGCCCGGAAGCAGGCCCCCGTCGTCGCACTGAACGTGCTGGCGACGCTCGATGGCAAAGATCCCGTCGCTGCCTATGACGGATACGGTTCATGTCCTCTGACTGTCGAGCGCGGAAAAGTCGTGCTCGCAGAGTTTGGCTACGGCGGCAAGCTGCTGCCGAGCTTCCCAGCCTGGGTGATCGACGGGACCAAGCCTACCCGCGCCGCCTGGGCGCTCAAAAGCCGCATGCTGCCGGCAATCTACTGGAACTGCATGCTCAAGGGCCGTGAGTGGATGGCCAGCCCGCATATGATCGAGCGGCCCGCCGCAACTCCCGCAGCATGACGCTCGAGCCCCTTCAGTATCTGTTGGGCGTTGGCTCCGGCGGGTTGGTCGGCTTCACCCTTGGGCTGGTCGGCGGGGGAGGCTCGATCCTGGCGGTTCCGCTGATGGTGTATCTCGTGGGGGTCAACAACCCGCACGTGGCGATTGGCACGAGCGCCTTCGCGGTCGCCGCCAATGCCGCGACCGGCCTGCTCAACCACGCCCGGGAAGGCACGGTGAAGTGGCGCTGCGGGGGCATGTATGCCGCCGCTGGCATCGTGGGCGCGCTCCTGGGCTCGACCGCCGGCAAGAGCTTCGATGGGCAGAAGCTGTTGCTGCTGTTTGCCCTTGTCATGATCATCGTCGGCGTTCTCATGCTGCGCGGGCGAGGGAACGTCGGCACGCCCGGGGCGCAGTGCACGCGGGAGAACGCGCCGAAGGTGCTGGGCTACGGCCTGGGCACCGGGGTCTTCTCGGGCTTCTTCGGGATCGGCGGCGGCTTCCTCATCGTCCCCGGCCTGGTTGGTTCGACCGGCATGCCGATCCTCAACGCCATCGGAACCTCGCTCGTCGCGGTCACGGCATTCGGCTTCACGACCGCGCTGAACTACGCCCTGTCCGGGCTGGTCGATTGGCCGCTGGCATTCGTGTTCATCGGTGGCGGCGTGATCGGCAGCGTCGTCGGCACCCGGATCGCCAAGCGCCTGGCGGGAACGACCGGCCGCCTAACGACGGTCTTCGCCGTGCTCATCTTCGTCGTTGCGGCCTACATGCTGTTTCGCAGCGTGTCGGCGCTCGCCTGATCTCCAAGCAGAGAGTAAGCCGATGCGCTCCAACCGCACCCGAGTTTTGCTTCACCTCCCGAGTAGCATCATGGGGCCGAAAGAATGATCTCGAGGCGCAATCTCGGAATGACCGCAGTGCTGGCCTCAGCCGCGATCGGCCTTGCCTATGAAGTGGCCGCGCAGGCTCCTCATGCTGCAATGCCTGCACAGGCCGAAGCGCTTCCTGCCGACCTGCTTCGTCGGATGCAGGAGGACCCGAACACGCCGGCCGCGGGCAACAGCTTGGGCGCGGTCACGGTTACCGAGTTCTTCGACTACCGGTGTCCCTACTGCCGCACGATGCAGCCGGTCCTGGAGAAGCTGGTGACCAAGGACAGGCGCGTCCGGCTGGTGTTCAAGGATTGGCCGATCTTCGGCGGTATCTCGGTCTATGCCGCACGGGTCGCCATCGCCAGCCAATGGCAGGGGAAATACGCGGCCGTGCACAAGGCGCTGTTTGCCCTGCCACGCGCCATGGACGAGGCGGCTGTACGCAAGGCGGCCTTGGACACCGGCGTGGACCTGGCACAGCTCGACCGCGATCTGGCTGCGCGCGGCGCAGAGATTGAAAGCGCGCTCAACCGCACCCGCGAGGAAGCGCACGCGATCGGCTTCCGTGGCACGCCGGGCTTCGTGGTCGGATCGATGGCGATGCCAGGAGCGCTGACCGAGAGCCAGATGGCAGCATTGGTCAAGCAGGCCGCCGCGCCTTGATGGGGCTTGAACAAGGGATGGAGGCAGCATGGCCAATATGATGGCGGTTGCATTCGGCACCGTGGCAGCGGCCGGGGTGGCGCTTGCGGCCTTTGGGCCTCCCGGATCCCGGGCCCCCGAAGCAGCGTCTGCCTCCTCATCGCCAGCGACCGCCAGGCCGGCCGCTGCCAACATCCCACCCGCGGCCGCCTCCGCCGCTGCACTCCCGGCAACAAGCCCGACGCCGGTCGCGGTCACGACGGTGAGCGGTCCCGCGCAAACTCCTTGGGTGATCCCGGATGCTGACAAGCTGCCGGACGATGCGTGGGGACGCACGGTGCGTTACGGCCGTGACCTCGTGGCGAAAACCTACGCCCTGATCGGCCCCGAAGTGGCCGACACGGCGCATCGCTTCGCAGGCAACAACCTGGCGTGCGCGAGCTGCCACCTGGAGGCCGGCACGAAGCAATACGGCTTGCCGTTCCAAGGCGTCTATGCCGACTTTCCAAACTATCGCGCCCGCTCCGGCGCCGTCGGCACCATCGAGGACCGGATCCAGGGCTGCATGACGCGCAGCATGAACGGCAAGCCGCTGCCGCCGGCCGGCCCGGAGATGACCGCGCTCGTCGCCTACATGAAGTTCCTTTCGGACGGACGCCTGGTTGGCGCGCCCACGCCGGGCCGGGGCGCCGGCCGCATGACCGAACTGACCCGCGCCGCCGACCCGGCGCGCGGCAAGGAGATCTACGAGCAGAACTGCGTCGCCTGCCACGGCACGAATGGCCTGGGGCAGCGCGTTGGCGAGGCGGGCGATGCCCAGGGCTACACCTTTCCGCCGCTCTGGGGCGACGACAGCTTCAACGACGGCGCCGGCATGGATCGCCTGATCGGCGCGGCGAACTTCATCCACAGCAACATGCCGAACGGCACGACCTGGCAGGCGCCGGCGCTGTCCGAGCAGGACGCTTGGGATGTCGGGGCCTACATGCAGTCCCAGCCGCGGCCGCAGAAGGCCAACCTCGATCGCGACTACCCGGTGGCGCTGCAGCGCCCGGCCGATAGCGGTTATGGACCCTACGCCGACAGCTTCAGCCAGCAGCAGCATCAGCTTGGGCCGTTCGCGCCCATTCGCGCGCGCATCAAGGAGCTGCTGTCACAACCCTCGAAAGCGGTGACGCAGTGATGCCGAGCGCAGGGTTGGCCGCCTACTGGCCGTCGTTGGCCGGAGGCATCTTGATCGGCCTGGCGTCCGCAGTGTTGCTGCTGCTGAACGGGCGCGTAGCAGGCATCAGCGGCATTGCCGGGAACATGCTCAGGCAACCGGATCGTGATACGCCGTGGCGCGCAGCTTTCCTTGTCGGCCTTTTGGCTGGTCCATTGCTGTTCACCGTCCTCGCCGGCCATCGCCCGCCCGTCCACATTTTGGTGTCCTGGCCAGTGCTCGTAGTCGCAGGGCTCCTGGTCGGGTTTGGCACACGGCTGGGGTCCGGGTGCACCAGTGGGCATGGCGTATCGGGCTTGGCCCGCCTGTCTCCACGGTCCATCGCAGCGGTTGCAATGTTCATGACGTTTGCGATTATTACTGTATTCCTGGTGCGCCACGTCTTTTTGGACGGCGTGTCGTGAAGATCGCCGCGGCGCTGCTCGCGGGCGTGCTGTTCGGGCTCGGCCTCGCCCTGTCTGGCATGCTCGATCCCGTGCGGGTGCAAGGTTTCCTGGACGTCACGGGCGCTTGGGACCCAAGCCTAGCGTTCGTGCTGGGAGGCGCCGTTGGCGTGTCGGCGCTGGGCAATCTTCTCGCCCGCCATGTGCATCATCCGCTGCTCGCGGCAGCTTTCGACATCCCGAGCAGCCGGCAGATCGATGCGAAGCTGCTGGGTGGGTCCGCCCTGTTCGGCATCGGCTGGGGGCTGGCTGGCTTTTGTCCGGGCCCGGCCTTGTCGGCGCTCTCGCTCGCGCTGCCGAAGGCGTTCGTGTTCGTTGCCGCCATGCTGTTGGGCATGTGGGGCTACAAGATCATGATCTCCAAACCAAGGCTGCCTTCCGAGCGATAGCCTCCGCCCGGCTCCGGTCGTCACAGCGGCTCAACGGGCGCCTGTGCGGTCCAGACCTTTGACGCTGTCGAGCCCGATCGCGTTCTTGATCTCTGCGGCTTCGAAATTGGTGCCAGTCGCAATGGCGCCCGTGAGATTTGCTCCGGCGAGGTTGGCGCCGATGAAATCCGCCTGATGCAGGTCGGCACCGGTCAGGTTCGCGCCGGTCAGGTTGGTGAAGCGCAGCAGTGCGTTGCCGAGTTCCGCGCCGGCAAGATTGGCGCCGGTCAGGTTCGCACCGGGGAACTCGGCGTGCATCAGCCCCATCGACTGGTTCTTCATGTCCGCGCTCATCTTGGCGCCCGACAGGTTGGCCCCGGTCAGGTCGGCGTGGCCAAGGCGGGACACCACCCGCGCCCCGGACAGGTTCGCGCGCACCATAATGGGTGCCTCCCGACGCGACGTCTCCATCCCGCTCGACGTGACAAGCCCGAACATCTGGGCGACGGACAGGTTCGCGTCGGTCAGGTCGGCCCGGATCACGTTCATGATCCCCATGCTGGCACCAGACAGGTTCGCGCCGGTCAGGTTGGCATCCTGGAACTTCGCCGCGAACAGGTTCGCGCCAGAAAGATCCGCCCCGTGCAGGTCGCCGCCGGTGAAATCCAGCCGGCTGAGGTCAAGGCCGCCCAGTGACTTCCCCGCGAGATTGATCCGCCTTCCAGCCGGAAGGGCGGCCAGCTGGTCGGCCACTTGCTCCCGCGTGAAGTCCGCTGACAACGCCGGAAGCGGCGCGAGAAGAGCTAAGGCGGTTAACCACGCCGCGGCCCGACATCGAGTGCTGCTCATTTCTTAGCCCCGGCTTAAGGATGGGATTGATAGCACCTCGTATAGACCCTGGCCGGCAAGTTCAGATCAGCCGCACAGTTTGACCAAGGATAATCGTGTCAGGGTGGCCGATGCGCCTTACAGCTTCCGCGCGGGCGATTCGTTCGATGATTGCGGCGGCCTCAGCGGCGAGTTGTTTGGCATTCGAAGTTGGCACTCAGAGCCTCCTGTGAGGACCGCCGACAATATCGTGGTAGTTATGAGCCCCTTGCACCCGGTGGACGTGGGTGGGTTCAAGCTCGATCGGCCGGGTATGTGGCTGCCGGCCCGGCGTTATTTCAGCACGCGACCATCGGGACCCCTGACCGTCACGGTAAACGGAATTCCGGCTCGGACGCTCTGAGACACCGTGCAGAAATCCTCGAAATGCGCCAGAGCCCGCTCCAGATGGCCTAGCGATTCCGGCTCCAGGCCTAATTCGATGCTGATCTCCATTCCCGTCACGCGCAGCCTGTTGTTCTCGTTCCGGCCGGTCTGGCACTTCGCCGTCGTCGTCAGGCGTCCCGGATCCTCCTTGAACTTGGTGCTGGCGAACAGAAAGCTTGCGGACAGGCAGCTCCCGACTGCGGCTACCAGCAACTGCGAGGACGACGGACCGCTCCCGTTGCCAAGTGGCGCGGGCTCGTCCACTACCGTGTCCGCGATGCCAGGCCCGAAATCGACCAGGAACCGGTATTTGTCCTGGCGTGTGATGGTGACGGCGGCTTCGTCGCTCATCGTGGAACTCCCAGTGTCCGTTACGGCGCAGCCTTCACCGCCGCGCCGGCGGCCAGCGTTTCCGCCTCAAGATCGAGGAACACCCGATAGGCATTCCCCCGGTTGCTCGCGGCGAAGGCCGGCAACGATTGGTAGGCGCCCCAATCCGTCGATGCGTATGCGTCATCGAACTCCGTCCACTGCGCGACGGCCTCCCCCATCGCCCGCCGGACGAAGCGGATGTAGCCATCCGTGAAGGCAATGGCCTCCGTGGCGCTGGTCGCCGGATTGCCGTGACCGGGGATGATGAACCGCGGCTGGAGTTTGGCGACTTCGTCGAGCCCGGCCAGCCAGTTCCGTGTGTTCACCGCGGCGCTCGCCATGAACGGGATGCGCCCGTTCTGCACGATGTCGCCCGCGAACAGCACGCGCTCCGGCAGCACGAACATCATGACGTCGCTCATTGAGTGGGCGGGGCCGGCATAGATAAGCTGGATCTGGTGGGCGCCGATCCGCAGCTCGGCCGCCACGCGGAATACCAGGCCCGGCAGCACGATGCGGGTCTCGGCGTTCACCCACGGAGCCAGCGCCTCCCGCCGTTGTGCCAGTCGAGGCTCGGCAGCCTCGTCGTCGAGGTTGCCAGCTGCCGTGTAGTCCAGCGCCTTGGCCTGGGCCAGGATCACCGCGTCGGTCTCGTCGCGGAACGCCTGCAGGCCGTAGATGTGGTCGGCGTGGTAGTGGCTGACCACGACGAACTTCACCGGCTTGTCGGTGATGCCGCGGATCTTCTGCAGCAGCGCGCGGCCCAGGCTCGGCGTGCCGAGCGCATCGAACACCACAACCCCCTCGTCCGTCACGACGAAGCCGGCGTTGGAGGTGTGGCCCTGGTTGGCAGCGCTCGGGACGCCGGGATGGCCCAGCGCGTAGTGGATCGGGGCGGCTGGCACCTGCTGCATGGCCAGGTCCTGCGCCAGCGGCGGGTAGGCCTCCGCCCGAGCGCCGCCGCTGACCCAGGGCGCCGCCGCGGCACATGCCAGGACGCTACGCCGTGCGACGCCGCCTCGCGGGAGGAGCCAGGATCCGCCGTCCTCCCCGCAGCATCTGGCACTCTGCCTACTGGGCAAAGCGCTGGAAACCGAAGGGGGCCAGAATCGCGAACGCCGCGTCCGACCGGATGAAGTCCAGCCAGTCGCGCGCCGCCGCCGCATGGGGCGCGCCAGTGACGAGGGCGGC
>JAABUY010003968.1_pt1 | contig 15853 bp, 24 predicted proteins | sample 5560271 | NCBI WGS metagenome assembly JAABUY01 (sample SAMN10711886, study PRJNA513374) | rock metagenome | isolation source: Antarctica rocks | place: Antarctica: Victoria Land, University Valley
ATAAATCCGTACCTCGCATACATAGTCCATCTCGACACCTGTGTTGGACTCATCGCTTCTACGTCAACTGAGTCCAACCAGGTGAGTCCATACTCATTATGCATCGCTTCTACGTCAACTGAGTCCAGCCAGCGATCTACTCAAACAACTCTATCACTTCTTCATATCACCGACTGCGTGATATTCATCAAGACTAACTGAATATTGTTTGCTAGGTAGTTGACATGCCTCCGTGATGATATGAAGCATTAGGAGTTACTCTAAGACAAGTAATGGGACTAAGACCGCAAGAGGGTGGGTGGGAGAAAGAGAAGAGTAAAATGCCACATGCGGAATTAATCAGCGAATAGGCAAGAGCTGCGCTGCAGCCACCCGCCGCTCTCATCACCTTGCGGTTTGACTCGGTTAAATGGTACAGGTGATATTCGGGTGAGCCCGGCCGAAGTCGAGGGCTCCTTTCGCTATCGCAAAGGGAGAGAGGGGGTTGTGCAATTCTAGATGCTCAGGACCATTTTGTCTGATGACTGGCCTACCCAATCTTACGCGATGCTACCCGTGAAAGAGTCGACTGTCGCTCTCCAGCCAAAGCGTGTGCTTGATTGACTCCGTCAAGGGTCTCCATTAGGTCCGGCCGCTGCCTTACGCGTCTGATCGATCAACGGTCAAATTAGCTGGGAGGGTCCTTTGGATGATGTTGTGACTTCAGAATGCCGATGCGATCGAGCGAACCGCACTCAAAGTGCCCGCACACCAGGACTTCATGCGTACAGCTGATCGTACGATCGGGAGCGTGTCTCGTTAATCGATGGGTATCGTAGCACACTCGGTCTTCGGTCTGACTGAAATTCTTGTACGTACCATCAGGTACCAGCGTCATCAGAAAGGAGGCTATCCAACTCCACCGCCGGATCAGCTGATCCGAGAAGGCATTAGATTTGACCCGCGGAGAAGCTTGGACCATCGTGTGCGCTTCATTTTCCTCTGCTTGTCTTTGGCATACCTCGGCGAGGCTAGAGGGCCGCAGGTATTTCAATCCGGAGTAGTAGTGATCAACCCAAAGCAGTATTCCGCCTTAGTCCGATTCCTTGAATTTCAGGGCAGCTCCGACGCGAAATTATTATTATGGATTTGTTTCCGCTGCGATCACCAGACTAGTCAGAACCGTCTTCTTCCACTTTCTCCTCCATTCTCCATTCCATACAAATACCCTTCTGATCGTTCTTTGGCCTTTGCTCTGAGCGAAAGTCCTAAAATCAGCGCAACCGCCCACACATATCTCAGTCTCGAGCCACGGTGAGCTTCATCCAACCCGCATTATCCCCTTCACCACCTAGCCAACTACCTTCACGCCACCCACACACGCTGACGAGTCCGCGAACAGCTCGGGATACCAAGCAGCCAGGCAAGATGGTTCCGCCTAAGGGTCCAGATACGGTGAGTACCGACCTTCCTCTAATTTACCTTGTCGCAGCACCACCTCAAACCCCCGACCCCCGCGCACAGACCGCTTCTTCCTTCCCACATCTCTGTCGCGGTTCTCGAGCTCGTAAGCTGATGTTGTACCGTTTCGTAGGCGATGCCTGGTCTGGAGGGTGCCTTCAGCGCGCTAGCGGAGCGCGGCAGGAGCGAGACTCTCACCGGCGCGTCTTCCCATAACTGGATGGCTGCGCTGACCAGTATGCGTAGAGTACCACCCGCGTCCTAAGGGTAGCTGATTAAATCGCTCCAGTTTTTGCGCACATGCTGATGAATGATGCAGATTTTGGTTCGGCGGGCAAGGCAATCCAGGTGTACGCAAACATGTACGCCGCTCGGTTCAACAAGGCTGGGGGTGAAGCGCCGTCTGTCTTGTGAGTTCGCCTTCCTTATCTCCCGTCTGTGTTTGGTCTTGGCTGCGTCTCATCTTATCGCTCGAATCTCCGCCTTTCCTGATAATCTGGATCTCGAAATTTGCATGCTTGAGGCGCGGAGCCCATTGCGGAAATGCCCCCGATAATCGCGCTGACACCATGATCTCCAGCCACTACGATATCGAGATCAACCCCGTCGTCAAGGTCACGAACCAGAAGAAACCCAAGGAACTCATGTTGAAGATCTGGCACCAGCTCTGCGCAGAAGCAACTGGTGCACTCAAGAAGGCTCTCGATGCTGGGGCTTACGATACTGTGTTGGTTGGCTGACCTTTCTTACGGAACACGCTAATTTGAAACAGCAAGAACGTCTACACGCCATTCGAGATCTGCAAAGAGGGTCAGAGGGTATGCCCCCACACCTGCGCAGTCGCAAATCTGTGTTGACTTGTGTCTCACAACAGAAAGAAGTCATTGTTACACTTCGCGAGGAAGGTCGCGAAACCGACGACGACAAGCGTCGTTTCAAAGTCGTTTTTCAGTATGCAAATACACTCGATCTGGATACGATCGTCCAGTTCTGCAAAGGCGACCGCCAAAACGAGGTCGCGAAAGAGATGATGGTAAGTCGCCTTTGTATCTCATCGGTCATTTGGCTAACCAGTCGATAGCTCACCGCGACTCAAGCTATGAATGTGCTCTTCCGCCAAGACCCAACGGATAAATTCAAGCCGGTTGGTGCGCAGGGCAACCGCTACTTCGGTCTCGGTAATTCATCGTATCTCTCAACCGATCTAGGCTGATCTCTGCTTCAGAGGGTGCCGTTCCCATTAGCAACGGTGGACAGATCCTGCTTGGCTTCATGCAGTCAGTCCAATGCGATCAAACGTGCTTCTTCAGCTCACACAACCCAGGTCATTCCGCTTCACCAACTCCGGGCTTCCCGCCATGCAGGTCAGACGAGCTCTATTAAGAGACTCCCCTTGCTTATCGTGTATCAGCTCGACACGGCTCATTCCGCGTTCGTTGCTCCCGGTCTTTTGCACGTACGTCTTATGCCAACACCTTCTCCTAAACGCGCTGACTCCATCTCAGGAGGTCGCCGCTGCGCTCCTCAGTATGGGCGGCGGCGGCGGCGGCGGCCGTGGTGGTGGCCGTGGCCGTGGCGGTACAGGCTTCGACCGTGGGGGATTGGGCCGAGGTGGTCCTCCCGGTCATCAAGGCGGTGGCGGCGGAGGTGGTATGACGAGCATCAATCCCTCGCAGCTCAGGAAGCTCAACGAGATCCTTCGCAACGCGAAATTCACTGTCACTCACAGGCGAGTCACTCCAGTCACTGATCCCGGAGAGGCTGACTTCTACAAAGGAAAACCGAGAGGGTTTTCACCATGCGGTCTCTTACCACTCAGCCGGCTTCGGATCTTAAGTTTCTGCTTACCGGCCGGGACGGCGGTAAGGACAGGATGGTCACTGTGGTTGCCTACTTCAAAGGTGAGCATGTTCAAGCTCAACGTTTCACAATTCATTACTGTTGCAGAGCAATACAACGTCACTGTCACCAAGCCCCAGCTGCCATGCGTTGCTTATGGTCAGAAGAATTACGTCCCGTGAGTTATGCTATGAACGTCCTTGAGTTCCCGATTGACGTATATTTAGGATGGAGTTCGTGAGGATTCTACCGTTCAACTCCATCCCCATGCGATCCCTCACCGCCGACCAGACTGCGAACATGATCTTGGTTGCCGCTAAGAGGCCCGATGACAGGCGGAACATGAGTAAGTCCTGCGTTGCTGCCCCTCACATCTGAAGCTGAATCTCGTCCTGCTCAGTCACGCAATGGCGCCAGAAGCTGAACTATGCCAATCTCCCCAAACTCAAGGCATGGGGCGTGGAGGTCCAGAACAACATGTCGGAGGTCAGGGCCAGAGTGCTTCAGCCTCCCGAAATCACATATGGCGCCAACAGGAAAATGCGTGCGAACTTTGGGTCAGTGCCTCTCCGTCACAAATGTCCTTGTGCCAACCACAAGCAGCGGGTGGAATCTGAAAGGCGTCCGCTTCACCAAGCCCGGTCGTCCTCTCAAGTCTTGGTCTGTCGTCAGCTTCGATCGCTACTGCGGCATTCCGGATATGGGTAGGTCCTGCAGCATCCTCACGGCTATTGCAGCTGATCAACGGCTTGCAGACAAGTTCATCAAATAGTAAGGAAGCTTTAAGTCCAGAGCAAACACGCTGACAGCAGAATTAGCCTCGTTTCGGCTCTCAATCAGTCAGGTGTGTATCCAGCCTATTCTATCTTCCTTTTCACTAATACGCTTTGTCCAGGCTGTACTGTCGAAAATTCCAGTCCGAAGCTGCTGCAATTCACTCCAGACCAGATCAAACCTGGTCTGCAGAATGCCGCGAAGGAAGCCTATCTGCAATCCAAGGCCGACCCGCAGCTGATCGTCGTCATCTTGCCTGTAAGAGGATCATCGACCACTGGAGTGGCGTATTTATAGACTGTGTAAGGCCAAGGACGCATTCCTATACAGCGAAGTCAAGCGCATTGCGACTGAGGGTCTGACGAAGGTGGGCCTGTTATCATGATATCTGCTGGCTTGTACTGACAACGAGGTAGCCGGTCGTGACCCAAGTGCTCCAGGCGGCCAAAATCAAGTCAGACCGCGGTATCGACCAGTACTGCGGTAACGTTTCGATGAAGATCCATTGCAAGCTCGGCGGTGTGACTCATCAAGTCCTCATCCCGGCTCTGGACGCTAAGACGATGATGATCGGAGCGGATGTTCGTATTTTAGCAATACCAGTTTTCCGGACCTTCCTGACTGGGCCTTTCAGGTGACTCACCCGCCCCCTAAGGGTGGACCAGTACCTCCTTCGATTGCGGTGTCGGTCAGCACGATTTCGGGCGAGAACGTGAGGGTCTGCGCAGCTATTCGTCTCCAAGAGGGCCGAAAGTGAGTCATCCCAGCATCCCGTAACTGCCCATTTGAGCGAACTGGGATTCAGAGAGATAATTTCGGACTTCCAAGACATGATCTATACTCATATCAAGGTCTTCGAGAAGAACACCAAGGCAAAACCGGAGAAGCTGCTTGTCTTCAGAGATGGAGTATCTGAAGGACAATATGGCCAAGTGGTTGAGTGAGTACTCATCATGTCGCTGAATTCGCAGCTGATCGGGATTCGAGGTTTGAGATGCAAGCTATTGAAGACGCCGCGGCTAGGTGCGGCGGAGGCTACAAGCCGAAGGTTACGTTCGTCGTCTGCGCGAAGAGGGTGAGGTTCACAATCATGGTGGCCATAATAGCTGACATACGTCGTAGCACCACATGCGTTTCTTCGCAAAGAGCCCGTCGGATGCCGACAGGACCGGCAATCTCCCGCCAGGTATATCATTACCTTTTCGTCTTGTGTAAATCTCATCAAGCACAAGGCCTGGTTGTCGATCGCGATGTCTGTCACCCGCAAGTGATCTCTCTAGATACTCTCTGCACAACTGACATTGGCGGGCTGAAAGATACGCGTTTGACTTCTTCTTGCAAGCGCATGCTGGACTGCAGGGCACCGCTCGCCCCACTCACTAGTGAGTCTCTTCATGTATGAGAGGCCTGCTCCTTGATGTCTGTTACAGCATCGTGTTGGTGGACGAGAACGGCGTGAGTCATTCCAGCTCCGGATGACCTCATTTTTCTGATGTCGAGACTTGCGATCCAGTTCACGGCCGACAAGATGCAGAATCTGTGCAATCAGCTTTGTTACACCTACCTCCGCGCCACCCGGAGTGTCTCTCTGATTCCCGTCGCCTACGTAAGTCATATCGCCTGTCTACTCAAGCAAAGGATGATGCTGACTATTACTGCCTCTTCAGTATGCCGACGTGAGCTGCAGGAACGCAATACTACCATTTTCCCAGCTGACGACCCATCATAGATCATCGCTGAGAAGTGCCGTTCTTTCGTGTACTACGATGATTCGGAAAGTCAAGTCGCTCAGTCTGTCTCGTCGGCTATGGGCCCTCGCGAATTGATGGAGTTCGATCCTCTCAAGCTTAGTTAGTGAAGATCATCCTTGAAGCGGCTGAATGCTGATGGCTTTACTCCTTCCAGAAAAGCGCATTGAAGACAGCCCGGAGTGTGAGTCCTGGGTTTCCAACATTGCTCCATGCTGATTCAACATAGTCAACTCCGTCAACTGGGTGCGTGTTTCATCTTATCTCACAGCAAAGCTGACCCGACGTCATCACAGTTCATGTGATATCCAGCACCTTCCCATAGCCCTTCGGCTCGCAGTCTCCCATATAACATTTTCAAGTTCCATCACCGAAACTCTCTCTCGACAGACGGCTTCGGATGATGATCAGCTGGTGTTCAGCTCGCCGATGCCTTTCCGCAGTTTCTTGTTCATTTCCGCTTCCACCTTATCTTTCCGTACATCGAGTTCACGCTATCGTGTCGATGCAATTGGTTGCCTAGTGACAGACAGATCACAACGAGATCGCCAAGTCTCAGCGAAGCATATCCTCCAGTGAAGCCTTATTTAAATCTCGCAATCAATTACATATCACAGAATACGTTTCTGTGCTATGTCCCGCCAGACGCTACGACAATGATCAAATACTGCCAGCCAATCACAGGATACATGCCAAGTGTACAAAGCGATGGCAAACAGTTTCAGAACGCAGATGATCTAAGCATTCTCCCTCGCACCGTTCATCCCACACGCTCCTTCCTCGTCCACTCCCTTGCTCACGACCGTCCTGATGGATACCCATGATCCACCAGTCCTCCATCCTCACACACCACTCACACTTTCACCCGTTTCCCCCTCTCGTTCCCTTGCTTCTGCCCATTCTACGCGCCCGTCTCATCTACTTCCTCCTGTCCTGAAGGGTAGCGTTGTTGAATGCTAGTAGGTTCGGAGTACTGGTCGGGAGATCCGTGAGCATCCCTGGACTCGCAAGGGCGATCAGAGCCTTCTTGAGTGCCGCCGGGCTTAGGGTGCCATTATTCCTCGGCGGGACAGGGCGTATGAGGTCGTCTCCCGCCGGAGAAACGCTGAGCGTCGAACTCAGACTCGCCGGGACGGGGAGTACCGCCTGGACCAACCGCGGAAGAAGGGAGTACGCGCGGGCATACACACCGGCAGCCACGCTGGGGGCGGTGGAATCGTCGAGCATGGTGAAGGTGGTCGTACCGTGAATGGAGAGAAGGTAGGCCAGGAGACCGCAGATGTGGGGGCTGGCCATGGAGGTTCCGGAGATGGTATTGCTCGTCTCGTTACCCGCGTTCCAGGTGGAGAGGATGTTAAGTCCCGGGGCGAAAACGTCAACGCATTTCCCGTGGTTGGAGAAGTAGGCGCGTTCGTCGCCGAGAGTGGAGGCACCGACGGTCACGGCGTTCACCGCCGCGGCGGGTGAGTAGTTGCACGCGTCCTTGTTGTCACTGCAGGGATCAGACTTGGTATGTGAGGGAGGAAAAGCAGGACTTACTTGCCCGCGGCGACTGCAAAGTGGAGACCGACTGCGACGGCGGCGTTGACAGCGTCATCGAGCGACTTGGCTTTGCCACCACCGAGAGACATGTTGGCGACGGATCCCTTGTGCTTGGTCTTGCCAGTGGCCATGAGCTCCTTGGCAGCAGCAGCGGCAACGGCAGCAGCCTGCTCGGCGGCCCACCTTCAAGACAACTCTGTCAGTTTGCGCTCAAGGCATATCAAGGGCAGGCAGGAAAGTGGTATGGAGAACTCACACGACCCCAGCGACGACATCGCTCATGCTCCCACTTCCGTTACTAGCCAGCACCTTAACCGCAATGACCTTCGCCGCCTTCGCCACCCCATATTTCTTGCTCGCGATCGTTCCTGCACAATGCGTCCCATGCCCATTCCCATCCTTATCCACATCATTTTTCGGGATCGTCTTTCCCCACACTGCGCGACCCTCGAATTCGACATGGTCAACGTTGATACCGGTATCAATGACGTAGGCATCCACACCCTCTCCACCCTCTGGGTCGTACGCGTATTGAGTCATGGTAGACAGGCGGAGTTCGGGACGATGGGAGATCCGCGCGAGACCCCATGGAGCACCGCGTTCGGTGGTGATGCTGGTCTGGTTGGACGGGGCGGCGAACGCATCGTCTACACCCTGGGGGACATCTTGGGTCCGGATGATCTGGTCATGCTCGACATAAGCCACATCGGGGGAAGAGCGGATGGTGTTCAGAGTGTTTTCTGTGAACTTTCCGGCTAAACCGGTGTCAGACTATCGTCGCGCATAGGAGGGTTTGAAGACTTACCGTAGCCATAGTAGCCGAAGTTGGAGGCGGAGGGTGCGTAGACGTGGTTAATACCGCCAATGTCGACTTCACCATTCGAGGTGAACGAGTAGAGTGGCTGTTCGCGTGATCAGCGGGAGCAGAACAAAGGAGCGCGGATTGACGGGAGAAAGAGATCCCGGACGTTTGACGACGAGGATCACAAGGGAAAGACAGAATCCTGGACAGGATAGGGATTGTGGTTCGAGGTTGCAGCTTTATGGTCCCCAGGTAGATCAAGGAGACACCCACATCAAGCCCGTGCCATTTCTCCACATCGCTCAAATGCAAGGCGATCTGATCCAGGTTCACGCCTTGCTTGAAGACGACGATATACGAGTCCTCGATGAGCTCGCCTGTAGTCGAGAGAGGTGCGAGGCTCATCTGAGCATCTTGTCCGGTGGCGGCTGGGGTGGCTAGCGGGGATGCGAGGGCGAATGGAAGGAGGAGAGCAGCGACAGCGAGACGCATGATGGCAGGGACACACAGAAAGGCTAAGTGATGTCAAGATGATATCCGGATGATAGATAGATGCTATCTCAAACCCCAATCGACCAGCCCCTGTGGCAGTGACCCACGGGGACTCCCGAAAATGGCAATTCCACCGGAAGCAGCTAATACTTACGTAAGGCTTCGCGCCTGACTTTCTCGAGTCTTCTGTGTCACTTTTTTGTTCCTTCATCTTCATTCCCTGCTGCCCGGGAGTTGCCAAAAGGTTGCATCTAAGCAGTATGCCACCAAAGAAGATCGGCGTATCGGTCACCGATATCGGAAAGGTGGTGCAAAAGATCAGGGGATACATTGATGCTAGCAACGATCCCGGTTGGACCGAACGAAGGCAGTCTTGGATGAAGGGTTGGAAGCTCATGAAGGATCTTCTGGTGTGTTGTCATGATGCCTGATTTTTGCTGAAATATTCATGAGAGCCTCAGGAGGATCCCGGATTCCCCCCTGAGAAGGTAGCGGCATGGAACCAATGGGCTGAGGAAGAAGTGGGTGGATCATGACCGCTTCCACCTTGAGCCAGTACCCTTTCCCTGCCCTCACGGTTAAATTTCCCCAAATGATACTTACACAGAATCAAGCTGATATTGATCGTAGTTCTATTGCATCCGGGACATCCTCAGCCGTCCCGACTTCTTCAGACATCATTTCCTCGTCCTTACCTACCTCCATCAGACCTTCATCCTTCCCATGTCGACCGCGTTGTCTGACGATACTGCGGCCAAGACTCCCGATGAAGGCGTGATGGAACCCGAGACAGGAACGAGGCATGTCACCTTGTCGCAGAAGGGCCCAAGCGCGGTGCTGGGAAGGGTGGTGATTGTCGTCGGCGCTCTACTTGAGAGGTACGTGCTTCCTCGTTTGATTGTGACCATCAGGTTGATCATGTAACAGCATAAGGGTCCGCATCATTCGCTGAAGATCCTAGCCTGCTAACGATGTCAATCAGACCCTCGAGACGGACAATGACATCTGTAAGGCGTTTCGCCGCTGCGAGGACAAAAATGGCTGATCATGCTTCTCCTCGTCTCGCCTTGGCTATGGCAATCGTGACCTCACCTATACAGCGAGTGCAAAGGAGCTCCACGACACAGGTTGGCTGAAACTCCTGATCGACCTGCTCGATTGCTGCCGAGGCGGTCTCGTCGGTACCGGCGATGTGTGCGGAGCAGTAAGCAAACCTTTCTTTCGCAGACGTGGTATATGCTGACAATGAGTGCTTCTGAAAACCGCCGTGCAGCTCAGCGAGCTACTATATACCGTCTATCTCGATGCGAAGAATGACAAAGGGAGAACAACTCTGCTCAAGAATTCCATGCTTGGCCTGTACGTCCAGAAATCAACCCCTGTCTTGGCTCGCTCTGACCCACTTCATCTGCAGAGAGAAGCTTGCCCAGCTTTTCCGTGATTCGCGCAGTCAGTCCATCTTCTAGATCAACAGGCCGATCTGACGATCGAGGATGCAAAGGTTGTGATATGTCGCTCCATATTGCCCGTCTCATCAGCGCACAACTTCCCGCAGAAGTAAACCAGCTTGAGAGGATAGCCGCGGTGAAAGTGGCCTTCCCCGAAAAATTCTGGACTGCCGGACAAATCGCGGGTTTCCTCAGAGTCCTTAACCAAAGAGGGCAAGCGAGCAGGATTCTGGCGCCAAAAGTAAGACTACATCGTCGTGGCCTCGCATGCTTCTGGCGCGATTGCTGACCTCATGCCTGACGATTTCAGGCTTATTACAACATCATCAAAATAGCCAATTGGACAGACAGAGACCGACCTCTAGGTTTCAAGGTCCAAGCATGCGTGAGGAACGGCGAGGATCAGCTGAACAACAAACACGCGCAAAACCGGTGTCACAGTGGTGAAGTGATCGTTTATTCTGATAAATGGGCTTTTACTGTCAAGGCAAGGCGTTCCGAGTACGAGATTGCGAGTTGTGCTGAAAGGTGAGCGAAGACATTCGATGAGCGTGGTCAAGAGTGCGATCTCGCCTTTGCGCAGAAGCGCGTGACCAAGTTTCAGCGTCTGGCGAAGCCAGGAGGTCAGCTTACGTCCGGGTGAACACTCTAATTCTCGTACTGATCAAGTTGACAGAGTTTCAGTTCGAACAAAAGAGCATGGCTGGAGGTCGAGCAGCTTCGGTCATGATTGAGATCGTAGTCCACCAAGCCGATGACTTTATGCTGGAAGCGGGTATGAGACTCCCCGCCGTAAGCGAGATATGTACAGTCTAATGATAACGCTGATCTTGTGTGACAAGGATCGCATCCTGACAGACGCAGACAGAGGCATCGATCACGACAGTGAGAGCGAGCAGGGGACGTCATCTAGAAACGGTCCCAACAAGCTAGGACTGGGAGCCAAAGGGCTTGCAGACATGCGGAAGGCGGTAGGGCAAGCCGAGCCTTTAGGTGAGCGAAGCGCTCGTTCTCTCTTTCTGCTGAGACTGCTGTTCAGATGAAGCGAGCTCAGACGGAGGCCAAGATCAATCCAAACGCATTGTCCTTCCCGGAAAGACAGCTGGACAGACCGTGGCAGCAGACCAAGTGGTACAGGATACCGGCAACCAAGTAATAGGATACGAAAGCTCCTTGACCCCCGAGGACGAGGAGACTCGTCCCTTGCGCGTCAGTGACACTCAGCAGCCTCAGACCGACGCGGAGATACCGAGACCTCTCGACGATCCTCAGACCGATTCAAGGAGTAAAATGACGTCCAAGAAGTCAGATATGGCTGTTCAGCCGCAACACGCTCGGATCTCGAACACGAAGAAGACTAGTGATAACATCAGCGAGCCCGCTCCGCTGGTGACATCTTCGGCTCTCGCTCAATTTGCTTCGGCTGCTGAAGAAGAGGAAGAGATTGAGTCAATCGTCGAGGCTTCTCCTCATATCGAGTCGACCAAGACCTCCCGTCGGGACCGGCCTTCGAAGCCAAAAGTCTCAGCTAAAGCCGAACTTTCAAAGACCGCGAAAAACGGCACTGTCGAGGCGGTCTCTGTCCCAAAGGGATGGATTGAAAAGCAGTCGAAAGGCGTCGCGGAGCAGCCTGCTACGAACCGCAACCCCGTGGGCTCGGACGAATCGCAAGGCAGTAAGGCTTGCAATCTCAATACTCGGACCACCCGACGTGGAGCTGCTGCAGCCGCCAAGGAGGCAAATGTCGCTCGAGGAAAAAGCAAAGGGCCATCTGCCGCGGAAGCGAAGCGGTCTTCACGAACGACCCAGAAATCGCTTGTGGAGCAGGAAGACCAATCGGAAGAGAACCGTATAGAACCGGAGGATGAGGAGGAGGAGGTGACATATGATCCTGCTGGTCCTGCCAATGAGACGAAGAGTACGCAAGAAGACGATGATGGGGAGCAAATCGAACCCGTCGAAGAAGGCGAGCAGGATCTTCAGGCCCAGGAGGATCATCAGGCCGGACAGGCCGGACAGGCCGAAGAGGGGACGCAGACGCCGGACGGTATGGCGTCCGAGCAAGTCGAACCACCGACGCAAGACGATGAGGCAATAGATGATCTAGTAATGGAAGCGCAAGTAGGTGTTCCTATGCAGCTCCCGGCGGCGTCGCAACAGCTTCCTACCAAATCCAATAACGCGACCTCAAGATCGTCCAAAACCTGTACGTCTAGACCTTGACGGTGCTTCCGGAACTTATCGGTGAATTTAGTCGGCAAGACGTCCAAAGCAGGCCGAAGCCCTGCGAGCGTCGCGGAGGATGCTAAGGAGTCTGAAGCTGATAATGCTTCTGGAAATGAGGCGGTACCCTTCTCAAAGCGTGCTCTGCCTCCAAATTGCTCCGAGAAACCGTCACAATGGAGGTTACCAGTCTCCAAAGCTAAGTCCAACTTCAAGGCCCCGAAAGTGATGATCACGGATACAAAGAAGACGGATTCTCCGACCCTCGGCAGCTCGGTCAAAAAGGGAAACGATCTATTTCCAGTATCCAAGGCCGTTGATCAGAATCAGGCGAGCAAGCCCACGCCTGTAAAGGCAATGATTAAGGTTTTGATGGCTCCAGCCGAAATGGGCGAGAACCAAGATGTCCTGGTATGAGCTTCTAGCCGTCCGCACGTCGTCATTGACCATCGAATAGTCCGGGACTATTCAAGCCACGACAGCTGATGCGCCATCGAAATCGAAGAAGAAGGCGAAGACTGATGACGACGAGGATATCAGTGACTCGATGGCCAAAAAGCGAACGCTGGTGTCGGCCGAGACCAACACTTCGCCGGTCAAGAACAAAAGTCCAATATCGACAAAAGAAGAGAGGCGAGGAAAGCCGCGAGCTTCTCAAGCCGCCGCCAAGGTAGAAGAGCCGGAGACACCGGCCCCAGCAGAACCTTTGCCCTGGAAAAATGCCCGCAAAGTCCGGCCGAAGCCTTCAGGGAAGCTCAAGGCCAAACAGGCGACGAGGTCGGAAAACAGCAGGCAGACGGATCGTTTACTTCATCCGGAAGAAGCTGTGAAGGATGCAGAGAATGCCAAACATGATGATGTCGATCTAGCGCCTGCGATTGATGAGGTGATCCCTGTCCTTCGAGAAGGTCAGGCTAACGTCTGCGGCCTACTCAGATGCCTACCGTCAACGAAGAACCTGACGACTTCGACGGCCTGATGGCGGCTCATTTCCCAGATGGCGGTACTCTTGCCACAAGCAAGCTGAAAGGTCCCTTTGCCGAAACGGCAGAATCTGCTTCGCCACCCAGAAAGGTCCATGGCGCTCAGAAGTCGCCTTCACCAGCTCCAGTCCCGGAGATATCCGTTTCAGCTAGATATGGAGCCAAGAAAGAAGCAGGTCGCGCTCAGGCTTTGAGCCTTATACGTGCTCCTCATTCCGCGGTGAGTTTCTGACCGCTCAGCATGCGAAAATACCGACTGAAAGCACAAATTGCAGCGACAATCGACGTCAGAGGACGTCGAGCGGCGCCAAGCATCTCGAGAACCCCACGAATCCAAACGGCATGAGCAGAAATCTGGAGACGATACGCAAGAGCGAGCATCTGAAGCAGTGACGTCGTCCGTCAAGCACCAAGTCGTTCATTCTCAGCTGGACAATGTGATCGTCGAGGTGCCCGAAAGCGCTCCTTGTCATGAAGTCAATGACCAGCGACAGCTTCACAAGGACGAGGAAGATCCCGACGTCGAAGAGCATGTTCCTGCCAAAGCCGTTCCTTCCGACACAGCAGACAAGCAGTCAGTGAAGACAGCTATGGTCGAATCAGGTGCGCTGCGCCGATCCCCTTCGAGCTCGTCTGGTGATCGGGCTCAATTGGGCGGTACAGACGCAGAGATAACCGGTGCATTATCTGATGCAAGGATATCTCATGATGTGAATTCCGAAGAACGCCGTGAGAGGTCCCTCCGTGTCAAGTCTATGTCAAGCGCCAAGCGCAAGCAAGCGACTGAGCCAAACCTTCCCTCTTCCGGGCCAGACCGGAACCCCCCGCATCTCGGGCGATCCGTCAAAGCAGCAAGGTTTTCGCTCGAGAAGAGTTCTGAAGACCATAGCCAGACGATACATGCTCCACGAAGCGTCAAGAAGCCGGTGCCATCCGACCGGAAGTCTGTCACCGCACGTTCGAGGGTCAACTCGAACGAGGATCAAGCCGATCAAGAGCTCCCGATAGCACCTCGTACCCGGAAACGATCCCACTCGCAGGGAATTTCAGAGGAGAACACCGCGAAACGAAGCAAACAGACCAAGGTTGCGCATGCGGGTCAGGCCAAGATCGGCGGATCGCAGGAAAATGAGATCATGATGGTAGGCCTGTCACTGCTGGAAATAAAGCTAATGACCTCGCAGAGACTCGACGAGATCAGTATTGTGCGCGTATCTGCTTTGACCATTGAAGACTGGGATTGACCGCTTCACCAGGCCATCAAGGAGCGCGTTAAGCACCGTATCGATCTTCCCGACAAGCAGATCCGCGTCGCTCGTGCGCAACTTGCGCTTCTAGCGTCCACTCAAGTTCACGAGATGTATAAGAGCTCGTCAGTATCTCTTTCCTCTTCCCAGCTACGGCGATCGCTCCTACTGAAATGTCAAATCTCAGTCACGATTCGGTCAAGTACTTGTGGCGACTTCAAGCTGACACCGCGGAGAAGTATGGAGCTGTCCAAGCGACTTCGACTGCCATGCTCGAGAAAACGAAGAAGCGATCAAAGATCATCCAGGACGTGGTGAAGGCGGGAAGGAAGGCGTCGAGCAGACTTCCGAAGGCTGTCTTTGCTTAGCTCCTGTACTGATGCTCCCATTCCTCTCCTCTCGACTGCCTTTGCTTCCCTTATGGTCGTGGACTAGAACTTTTCGGCCATGTGTCTCGTCTATACCTCTCATCCACGTTCTTCCCTTCTCATCACCCTTCTGCGTGATTATCTGAGACAAGCCGTGTGCGGTAACGATTATGCATGTGGTATAAATGTAAAATGTCCCCAGGCTCTGCGCTCCATCTCCGAATCCTTATGCCGGTGACTGCTGGCGAAACCAACCGGAATCCAATAGCAGAGATGTACATTGCTTCTACTCATCTATTCCGATCTAAATCCTCTCCGTCGGAAACTTTTGCTGCAAACTTTCGAACGTCCATTCCAAGCCCCCGATATCGCCCAAAGTCAAACACGACTCCTACCAATCCCGCGCCGGCCTCCCCATCGACTTGACCGGACTAGGCGGGTTCGCCGGCAAAGTCAAACTCTCCCCTTCCTCCCCTTCCTCCCCTTCCACCTCCACCTTCTTCTCCCCCTCCATCTCCCCTTCCGTCTCACCTTCACTCTCAGGCGTACCCAGTTTCTCCAGCAACGGCTGTTTCTCCCCCTTGCCCGATTTCGTGTCCCCGGAGAGACGGGCCATGGTCTTGCAGAACATTTTTGAAAACCAGAGCCAGTTTAGGGCGTTGAGCGAGAGGTTGCCGATACAGTAGATCACTGCGCTTCGTCAGCTTAACGCTTACCAGAAGGGGAGAAGGATGGGAGGGCGAAGACTGGGGAGGAGGTGGTGGAGGTTGTTGGGAGGACGAACGGTGGAGGTGTAGAGGTATTCGGTCGCGCTCGGTCCACATGATTTGGAAGAAGGCGATACTCTGGATCCTCGCGTCAGCTAAGATCTCGGGAGGGGCGGATTGGGAGTGGAATGGCGGAGCGAGCGAAAGCGGGGGGGGGGGGGGGGGGGTTTTTAAAAAACT
>JAABUY010003970.1_pt1 | contig 15842 bp, 4 predicted proteins | sample 5560271 | NCBI WGS metagenome assembly JAABUY01 (sample SAMN10711886, study PRJNA513374) | rock metagenome | isolation source: Antarctica rocks | place: Antarctica: Victoria Land, University Valley
AAGCGCTTATCTCTAAAAGAGATGTTGTTTTTTGGTGTAGTTGTGAATTTTGGTTTGTTTTGAACAGTTGTCCATGTGAAGGCTTCTAGGTTCTTTTCTAGTGCAGCAGTGTAGGATTTTGGTTGTTGTTGTTGTTGTTGTTGTTGTTGTTGTGGTATAGCTATTTTAGCTACTTTTGAGTGTGGTGTAGCTGTTTTGAAGCTATTTGCTGGAAAGATAGGCTGAAAGGTGAACTTCTTTGCTGTTTGCACTGTTTGACAGAGAATTTGATCTAGTTTGGTGTCAACTTCTTTCTTGAATTGATCAAGTTGTTGTTGAACTGTTTGTTGTTCTTTGCTGAAGTTTTCCTCTTCAGTAACTAAAGAACTAAAGCCTTCTGCCTGTCATACTTCATCTATAGCATTTATGCTGGTGACTAGTTTTGGCTGATTTGCTGCTTTGGTTTTCTGAAAGGCTAGTTTTAGAAGAATTCTAGCTTGCTGAAGTAGCTGATCACTGTTTTGCTGGGTGAATGATGATGCAATGTTGTCTTTTAGCATGTTGATGTGACTGCTAGGTGTGAAGTTGAAACTTATAAGTTAAGCTAAGTTAGAAATTTTGACTTTAATCTGACTCAATGATTACCTTAATCTTCATATTAAATTAATTAAGTCAATACTTTAGTAATTCTGTAAAGCATCATAAATATACACTTAAGAAATTACTACAACATGTAAAATTAATTATTAATCTCAGCATTATATACACTCTCAATAAGAGTCAAGCAATAATTAAATATTTTGACTTTAACTATATATCAGATAAGCAGAATTAGAAATTAATTTTAAAATATTTTAATATGTTTAAAGATGAATTAATATTGTGAATAAGTTAAAAATAAAGATTTGTTATTATTTTAATCATTAAGACTGAATACATAATTATATTAATATATATAAAGACTGAGATCTGACTTGAGCAGATATTGAGAAATATAAGTGTAAATAAATATTTTGAAGTTAACTTATATTGTATAAATATTTAAGAGAATAAAGCTCATTAAAAAGTTTTATTTATTTAGTTTAAAGAAGACAATTAAGTCATCTTGACTCTGATTAAGAACATATATATATATAAGTAATTAAAATACATTAATATCTTTTATTATGACATCTGTAATATACATAAGTGAAATTAGATTTAGATAAACTTTATGTTTAGTTAAGAGATGATTGTCAATGAGTATATTAAGTTTCTGTTTAAATGAATGTTTAAGCAATTCATTAAACTTATAAAATTCATCATTAATGATTAATTAAACTCTTAAATGATTTATTGAACTTATAATAATGTATTAAGTTATTTAATTTTTACTGTCAGTGAGAGTTAATAGATGCAGTCTCATTAAGTAAAAATGTTAAGAATTGATGTTTTAGCTATTTCTATTAAGTCAGTTAAAATTAATGTCAAAAGAAGCTGAGTAAAGTCTCTATCAATATTAACTGCAGTTAACATTCTTAATTACAACAACATAGTCATATAATTTCATTAAACAGCATAGTATAGCATAAGTATCTTCTTTCTTTCAATAATATTGAATTTTTAGTTATCAACATTCTTTAAGTTTACATTTAAATCTAAATACATTTAAATATCTTCATTAAGTTCTTTAATTTTAACTTTTTTAAAAATAGCTAATTCTTTTAATTCACTCTCTATAATATAATCATCATTATATCTCTTCTTAAGCTTCTATAATCATTATCTTACTTAATCTTTACTGCTAAAGTGACTATCAGATCAAGTTAAAGTTAAGTTAAGTTAAAGTTAAGTTAATATATTTATTTATTCTTCATACATTGCATGCAGCCTATAAGGCTATGACGATTATGAGCATTTTAAGTACAGATCTTTTATAAGAAAATACATGTAATGTGCTTGTTGTTCACTTCTTTGTAGTCAGGCTGAGGCTGTGAATATTATTTATCTTTGTGTGATAAATGAAACTTGAGAGTTTTCATCAGAATAAGTAACTAATGAGTGTAAATTTAGTGTGTTTTATACATAACTAAGATCTGTAAAATTTCCTCACTTGTTCTTCTTATACAACTTGATTGATTTGGTCAAATGATTTGGCAACAGAGATGAGAATTGAACTTACTATCTCTTATTAAGTGAAAATTTTCTGAGTCATCACTCTCAAAAAAATTTGCTTAACTTAAAGTATCAAAACAACACACAATCATCTGTGTCATTTCTTTCATCAAAGTTGAGTTGAGTTACTTACACTAAATATAATAGTATATATTAAGTAAATAAGTTTTCTAATCAGACTAGTATATCTCTTTTAAACTAAGATAATACATATGCAAAGTGACTCAATCATTGCATAAGACATTAATTATATAAGTAATAAAAATAAATAATATAATTTATTTTCTAAATTTCTTACTGTCACTCACATTACTGTTATCAGAATTGTCACTGTCTTCTATCAGATCAAACTGTCAGTCTTGTCTTTGATAAAGAAAGAAATTCTGATCAGAAAGTTAAATCTAAAATATTACAGAACTCATCAATTTCATTTATACTGTTTCTGATATATATCAGATTTCTGTTTATTTAAGTTAAAAAACAATACACAGACTCATAAATCAAAATATTTAGCTATATTGATGATGTGACTGTGATGATTGAGAATAAATCAGCAGAAGAAAATAGTATAGTGCTTAAAAAAGTAGTTAAATCATTATTTCTATGAGTAAAAGACAATGCAATTGTCTTTAATGACAGCAAAACAGAGCTTATACACTTCAATAAAGATAAAGAAATAGCTATTTTAACTGTCACACTTTTAAACAACATTATTATCAAATCTTCTAAAGTTATACAATGACTAAAAGTGTAATTTAATTAAAAACTTACTTTTAAAGATCATATTAAGAAGAAAATAGTCTTTATAACTAGAACTATACATCTATTACACAGATTGTTCAGTTCAGAATGAGATTTATTAATAGTCACTGATAAACAGCTCTATATTGCATGCATTACATCTATTAGTGACTATGAGTGTCAAGTGTGATTCAATAATCAGAAAGAATTTCTGAATTCTTTTCAGAAACTTTAAAATTCAGTACTCAGAAAGATTCTTAAGATCTTTAAAACATCATTATTTTCAGTAATGAAAATAGAAATGACTATTTGTTCTTTCATAGTGAGATTTCAGAAAACATGCAGACTATATGCACTCAGAATAGTCTGTATAACTGAAGATCATTATATTAAATAAAGAACTTTTATTATCTACTCATTAGAATATTAAACTGAATTGAATTTGAATGAAAACAGATTTTTAGACTGAAATGAAATTAGCATTTAAATTATAAAGAAATATTTAACTTAATTAATTAGAATTTTACACACACTATTTAAATTGTTATTAAACATCTTAAAATTGAAAGAATATAGCTTAGAAACTAGTCTGAGAAAATTTAATATGAGAGATTTCAACATGAGAGATTCTAACATGAAAGATTTCAATATAAGAGATTTTAACATGAAAGATTCTGACATAAAAGAAACATCTTTCAGTCAAAAGTCATGTGACATTCACATCAGCAACAAAGACAAAGATTAAACAACAAAAACTTATTTAAATCTGATTAAAAGAATTCTTTCAAACAATCAAAATTCACAATACACAGTGATTTACATGAATGAATTTAAAATTCAAGACAATGTGAGTGCAAAAATAGTCTATATGTATAAAAGAAATAGTGATGAAAAATCATGAAATCTTAAAAATAATTTAGAAATCTTTAATACTGAGCTATTTGCTATATTTCAGGCTTTAAAATGAACACAAAGCTTTGATTTAAGAAAAATTAAAGAAATCTGAATTTTTTCTGACAGTTAAGCTGCAATTCAAAGACTTCAGAACATCAAATTAGAATCTAAACAGCATTTAATGATTAAATGTCATTTAACAATGCATATACTTAAATCTCAAGATTTTACAACTCACATTCACTGAATTTCTGATCACAAAGACATTATTGACAACAAAAAGACAGATATAGCTGCATAAAAAAGTGCAGAACAGAAGATTAAAATCTGTTCTGAAAGATTTATCTTAATGAGCTATATAAAATGTCTTATAAAGACTGAAGTGCTTGTCAGCTGAAAAATTCACTGAAATTTAGTCAAAAAAGAATATATCTACATTAAAATGAAGAGCAAATCACACTGAAATCAGAATAAAAATCTTAAAAACATTAATAGACTTCAGTTTTTCACATTTATTCAGATGAAATTAAATTACAACTATTTTAAATTTTATTTAAATAGACTATCTGACTATGATTCTGATAAATATCATCTGTTATGTTGTCAAATATAGACATCAGAACATCTTTTAACTACTTGTCATCATTTTAAAAATGAACAATTAGTTTTAAAAAGAAAATTAAAAGATTTATCATTAAAAATTAGAAATTCTTTTTATTTTAAAAGAAGAAATTTAAGCTGTTTTACAGTTTCTGAAAGAAACAAGAGTAGGAATCAGAAAGTGATTGTTAGAAGAGAAGATGAAGAAATAGATTGATTAAATTGAAAGAAAAGTTGAAGAAAAGTTAATTAACAATTAAGAAAACAGTTTAACTGCAAAGTAGTGATTAAAAAGTACATTAATATGTAAATTTCTTATGTTAAGAGTTTTATGTGCTATTTTCTGTTTTCAATTGTCATAGCCTTATAGGCTGCATGTGATGTATGAAGAATAAATAAATAATTAATTAAACATCATATTGAGAACTTACATTATATTATTATGATAAACATTTATATAATATTAATATCTTAATGAAGAAGAATAATTCTTTATTGAAGTGAATATATCTGTAAGCTTAAGTTATTAAGTAAATTATTGAAAGAAAGAAGATACTTATGCTATACTATGCTGTCTAGTGAAACTCTATAACTGCATGTTTATGAGTTGTGATGATTGTAATTAGAAAAGTTAAGAATGTTAACTGTAATCAACATTATTAAAGACTTCACTCAACTTCTGATGCTAGTTCTAACTGACTCAATAGAAACAGCTAAAAAATTGTTTCTTAACATTTTTATTTAATGAGACTGCATCTATTGACTCTCACTGACAATAAACATCAAATGACTCAACACATCATCACAAATTCAACAAATCATTTAAGTATTTAATTAATTATTAAACAGTAAGTTTTATAAATTCAATAAATCACTTAAAGATCTGTCTAGACAGAGACTTCATAAGCTCATCAGTAATTATCTTTTAACTGAGTATAAAGTTTATCTGAATCTGGTTTTGCTTATGCAGATCACAGATGTTATGATAAAAGATATTAATGTATTTTAATTATTTATATATATATGCATTCTTGATCAGAGTCAAGAAAACTTAATTATTTTCTTTAAACTAAATAAATAAAGCTATCTGATGAGCTTTGTTCTCTTAAATATTTATACAGTGTAAATTAACTTCAAAATATTTACTTATACTTATATCTCTCAACACTTATCTGAGTCAGATCTCAGTCTTTATGCATATTAATATAATTATATACTCAGTCTTAATGATTAAGATAACAACAAACTTCTGTTTTTGACTTTTTCATAACACTGATTCATCTTTAAACATATAGATATATTTTAAAATTAATTTTCAATTTTGCTTATTTGATGTATAGTTAAAGTCAGAGTATTTAAGCATTGCTTAACTCTTATTAAGACTGTACATAATGTTAAGATTAATAATTGATTTTATATATTATAATAATTTCTTAAGTGTATATTCATGATGCTCTACAGAATCACTAAAATATTAACTTAATCAATTTAGTGTGAAGACAATGTCTGATTAAATATGAATTGCTGTATACATTAAACTTTTAATTATCTATTAATACTGTCTTTAATTTATTCTTTAATCAGTTAAGCTGATAAAACAAAAAGCATTATATTTATTAAATAAAATATTAATGACTCTATGCTTATCAAATTACATATAAAGATTCTTTAACATCTTATTTATATAATGAGTCTAATTTAAATGCAGAGTTCTCATTTTGCAATTATATATAATTTAAATGCTGAGAATTTTCTGTATCTTTCTTAAGTTCTTAACTTTGAACACACTCACAAGAGCTTACTTAAATCAGTAAATGTGTAATAGATTTGTTGAGATTATAATAATATTATTTATATAAAGAAGCAGCATGATTTCTTTAATGCTGTAAAGAAGAAGACAGAGATCAGTATTGCTTTAATAAAAATTTAATTTAATTAATTTAATAATACATTGTTTATATCAGTTCTGTGTGACTTACTTAAGATTATAGAGACTGTGCAGTATGTGTAGAACATAATTAGATGTGATATTGATTTCAGAAGAAGATGTTATATAGATTGTTTTTTTTAAAAAGAATTTTGTAAAAATGTTATTAACATTTACTTAATGACACTTTAAGTTCTTAAGTGTAACAATGACTAGAAAGACTTGCAGAGTGTTAAACTTAATAGTGAAAATAAAGATATTTTTATAATTAATATTATATGTCTATAAGAAGTCTCTTATCATAAATCTTGTCTTAAACTTATTTAAGAATTCATCAGTGTTTAGCTTAAATTTAAAGACTTATTTACTGATTACAATGTTAACTTTTCTTAATGATACAGTCTCTTTTTACATTTCATTTGCTGTCAAGACTGTCAGCTTTACATAAATGATGTTTTTTTACATTTTTCTTTAAATTAAGTCTCTCACTGCTTCAGCATAGATGACAAATGTAAAAAATTTATATTTAATTGTTGTTAAATCTTCTTTATCTGCAGTGAACATAATAAATGTCAATATAACTCTAAATATTTTAATTAAGAACTTATTCACATCTTAATTATTATTGTTATCTTTCTTTCATTTTAAAATCTCAACACACAAGAAAGTTTTAACTTCTCTAAGTGCTGCTATCTTAACTCTATTGATATTCAACTCTGACAGTTTGTTTAAGTTAACTGCAATTAACTTAATTTACTTAATCTTCAATTTTAACAATTTATCTAACTTAACTGCAGTCAACTCAGTCTCATCTTGTTCATCTTAAGACTTATTAATCTTAACTATAATTAAGTTAGACTGCATCTCACTGTTTTAAGTTACAGATATTTGATTTGAGACTGTAATCTTTATAAAGATTAATTTCTTTCATAAGTATTCAATGAGTCTTCTGTCTAAAGAATGTTTAATATTTATTATTGCAATTTAAGATTAATGATGTCTTTCTTTTCACTTTTAACAAACTTCACAGCATAACTTTTAATGATGCACTTAAGATCTGAAGCTTAAAGCAGATACTGTTTTGTGATTTTCTTAACATAATTTATAAAGACTTTCACTTATTCTCAATTCATAAATTTGTCATATCTGTCATCAAATAGTAACTTTAAATCAATGTAACTGTAGCATTTGCATTCTCATATATAAATATAATTAATGAATGACTTCACATCAGTGAAAGCTTTCTTAAAGATTGTTCACTTATCATTAATTATAAAATCAGTTGCTATTCAATTATAAAGATAAACATCTATCTATACTGTCTATACTCAGAACTTTATTGACAGCTGTATTTCTTTAATTATGATATACACTGAGTTCTCAATAATTTAAATAACTTTTTCAGCAACATTATTCTGAATTAATATGTAGAACATTATGTACTGCAGTATAATGTTAAAGAATTTGCATTAATCATTTAAAGTGAATCTTAACTTTATTTTATTGTCACTTTATACAGCAAAAATCTTTACATCAGTCTGAAGTTCAATCTTTAATTATTATTTCTGTAATGTTTATAAGATCTCATCACATCATTTTAACAATATTGTTTACATCTTTTAGAAATAATTATCTATTATCTTCAGAAAGTACTGATATTCAATAAATAACAAAAGTAATGAATTACATATATTAATGAAGATAAGAATGAGAATATTAATCTTTTTTTTATTTACAGTGTAATCTTATTTGTTGATAAACTTAATAAGAACATAAATCTTACATATATTCTTATTGTTCTCAATAATGAGAATTGACTTTTTAAGAATCATTATCTTGTAAAGATTACACAGCTTTGCAGAGTCAAAATAAATAAATTATTAATATTAAAGTTTATGAATCTTGATCTTTCTGTTCAATAGTATAATATTAATGTTTAAGAAATTAATCATTAAATTACATTTACAAGTCTAAATCTGCAGACTTATATTTAATACAACAGTAGAGAAAACAGTCTCTGAATGTGATGTATATACAGTAAATATTAAACTAAATTTACTGAGACTCTTTGCAATATACTTAACTATATAGATCTTTTCTTGCTTTAATGCTTTTATTATAGTTTTGCTGCACTTATTATACATTTAAAGACTGTATTAATTAAAGCTTTTATGCAATTTTATTTTGCACATTTACTTTCTTAAAAGAAGATTGACTTTAAGTTTAGATACATAAAGTGTTGAATTTAATCTTATAAAATTCTTTAATTTAATTTGCATAATGACTACTTCACAATAATGAGAGTATAAATGTCTTTTCTTAACTTTAATTTATTAATATCTTATGCATATCATGAGATCACTGAAGAGTTAAAGTTAATTAATTATGTATAAGAAGAATTTTAAGTCTACAACTTATTTAAATTTAAATATCTTACTGACAGCCTTTTTAAACAGAGCAGTAATCTCATTATTAAATTTTTTTTTATCTTTTAAGCTTAAAAAGAAGAAGATATTATCATTACTGATCTTTATATTAAAGATTTTATGTCTTTTCTTCTTATATTTAGATCTTAACTTGCAGTATAACTTAACTGTAATTAACTTATTTATCTTCTTTCAAATATTTCTTTGAGCATTAAGAAGATATTTGCAGTTCTGAATATTATAATCATTTTAATAGAGAAAACATTTAAAGACTTTATGATAAGAAAGTTAATCACTATTAAAGTTAAAAGATCTTTAATGATGTTTCTTGACATTAGTTACATAATGATTTAATGAATTACAATTATAATTTATTAAACATTTATCTTCTTACTATTTGTCTGCTCACAAAGCAGTAACAATCTTCTTAATTTTAAGTTATATTTCTTTTTTTAAAGCTTTTACAGATCTTACTCAATATTTAAAGTGATTTAAGCATTAATTGCATTACAGATCATACTATACTCATTTAATAATGCTTAAAGTAATATTTAAAATCATTACTTTAACTTAAATAAACTGATCATATTGAGCTAAGTTGTAGCAATCTTTCTGTTAAGTTTACTTAAATAAGTTTATACTTCTTTAATGAATACATTTTTTAACATTTTATATTTAATAAATTTCATTAAATATTGTCTTCTCATCATCTGCAACTTCTTCTTGTATTTAAATTTAAAATGTCTTACACATTTTTTGCATTAATCTTATCTGTTAAATATTCTTAATTATCTGTATTGATGTAGATAATGAGTCAATATAAGATTTTTACATTGATTTTTTAACTTTTAAAATCAAGATTGCTGAGAAAAAACAAGAATACACTGATGAAAATATTAACTGTTAAGATTTTAATAATATTTCATAGATCTTCTTCTATTAATCATTTTTGCATAAGAATGAATTATTGATTGCAATTTTGTGAATAAGAATTAAGATGAGTTATTGTTTTATAAAGATTGTTTTTTTTTGTTTGCTTCATACATTGCATGCAGCCTATAAGGCTATGATGATTTCTAGATAGATGTTTAGATATATGTAATAACTTATAAGAAAGATACATATAGATGTACTTATTAATCACTTCTTTACAGTCAGGCTGTTTTCTCAGTTGTTAATTAACTTTTATGTAGTAATAAATGAAATATTTGTGTCAAATAATGATTAAATAAGTGTAAATTTAGTGTATTTTATATACAATTAAGATCTATAAAAGTTTTTCATTGCTTGTTCTTCTTATTTAACATGACAGATTCAGTGATGATATTTGTGATGAGAGTAGAAATCAAACTTACAATCTTTGAGATTAAGCAAAAAATTTTAAGATTATTACTTCTGAAAATTTTACTTAATCTTTAAGATTATCAAAACAATGCACTAGTCATCTGCATCATTTACTTTAAGTTGTTGAAGTTTATGATGATGATAGTTGACACATAGTATAAGAAGTAAATAAAGTAAAATAACAATGTATATATAGAAAATAATGTAAATAAAACAAAAAAGTCTTATATTTCTTATTCTGTAAGACAGTAAATGCTTATTTGTTTTAATGACTCATATTAAGTTATTAAAGAACAGTGCTTTCAATAAGTAACTGTAAGTACTTATTTATCTATTTAATAAGATACAAATTAAGCTGTTAAGAGTGCTGATTTTACTTAATAATTTAAGCTTATATATTTAGCTGCTGCAGATGCTTATTTATTGATTTAACAAGATGTATATTAAGTTGCTGATACACTAAAAGTATATATTTTCTTTAAGAAGCTTCTTGCTAATCTGAGTTCATAATTTATTAAAAGAAAGAAGATACTTATGCTATATTGTGCTGTTTAATGAAACTCTATGACTGTGTATTTATGAGTTACAGTGATCAAAGTTAAGAAACTTAAGAATGTTAACTGCAGTCAATATTATTAAAGACTTCACTTAGCTTTTAATGCTAATTTTAATTAACTTAATAGAAGCAGCTAAAACACTGCTTCTCAATATAAATAATAATTAAAATACATTTAATTATACTTAAGTTCTAAATGTTTTATCACTTCATTATATTGCTTCAATATTGCATAAGTATATATATGACTTAAAGTTATGCAATTATGTATAACTTATATATAACTTATATATAACTCAACTTAATCTGTAAATTAAGTCAAAGTTAAGTCTTTAACTTTAACTTAACTTAATAAGTTAAGAATCTTAACTCAACTTAAACTAAGTATAAGTTAAGTTAATAAAATTATTAAATCAATCTGATCTAATAGTTACTTTATTTACTGCAATTTAGCTTAAATAGTTATGCATTATTATTTATATTTATTACTGCAACTTCTTTTCTCTATTATTAAGATTTCTTACAATTTCTGACAAAATATTTAGATTTATTACAGTTATAACATTTATAAGTTTTTTCTTATTAAAAATAAAACTTTAAAAACTTACTTATATATTATTTTTACTTTACTGATTTAACTTATCTTAACTTTTAATTACACTTCTTAATAAAATTAAAATTAAAATTCATTAAATCTTCTTGCATTCTAATAATAAATTGTTATTATTACATTCTTAAAGCATTATAAAATACTATCTTCTTTATTTGTTATTTTCATTGTCAACTATCAATTTCAATAAAGATATCTATTATTTTTTAAAGTTCTTTAAAATAATTTTGTTGTGCTATTTTATCTTTAATAAAATTTTATTTAATTCTTAATAATATTACAATATTAAGACATCATCATCTCAGTTTGTTAAGACTGCAATACATTAAAACTTTGCTGAATACTTAACTGTTAATTTATTCATTTTTAATGTATAAAGTTATTATTTCACTGCTATTTTCTTATTAATTACTTTTAGGATGACTGCTCAGGTCAGTATTAATCTGTGTGTTTCTTGTAATAGATAAATAAATTACATAGATTACATGTAAATTACCATTTTTAGGTTGCTCTCATCATAAGTTACCAAAGTGTGTAATTTATTTCTCAATAAATTACATAGCTCAGGTCAGGTCAAGTCAAAAATACTGATCTGAGCAGTCACTCTAATTACTTTAAAAATCTTTTCAAAATCTTTCTTAAACTTTTTAAAATTAATAAAGATTAATTCTTTATTAACTTTATGTTTTCTTAATAATTTATTTAAAAACTTATACAGTTTAAAATTAATTTAGTTGAACACTGCATTCTTTAAATAAATTATTATATATAAATCTTTATTTATCTTAAAGTTAAACTTCTGTTAGATATATAACCCACGATAGCTATGCTATTAGTGTGGTGCCACCTTTTAACAGGTTATGAGCCCGGGTTAGTGCAGTTGTTCTTGCGTAAAATGGCGCCTAGGCCACCTCTGCCGGTGGTTCAAGTCCATGGTGAGGGAGTAAGCCCAAAGGTCGCGAGTTTGAACCACCATCTGTGCGCACCCTTTACACCTGCGGGTCGGTTGCGGGCCGATTGCGGGTTAGAGAGAGTGTTAGATATATAACCCATGATAGCTATGCTATTAGTGTGGTGCCACCTTTTAACAACTTCTTCTGATTAAAATCTATATATAAGTTAAACTTTATTAAAAAGCTTTACAATTTCTTATATTTTTTACTGAATATATCTAATACTGATATTTTCAGTATGCTGTTCATTTTATATAAACTTTTAAAATCTTAAAAATTAACTATACTAATTAAAGCTAGTTTCTGTATGCTGAAAATCATAACTATATTGTAAAAATATTTATATATTATATTCTAATCAGAGATTTCTCTGAAATAGAGTTTAAAGATTAAAGCTTATGATATAGAGAGTTCAGTACATTAAAGTTAATCAGTAAATAGTAATATATTAAATAATAATTATTAATATATATGTTGAGAAGTACAGTGCTCTATTCACTTTCTTGACTTCTTTAGTCTTAGCATAAGAGGCTGACAGAGTCTTCTTCTACCTTAGATGATAGAGCTTCTATCATTCATTAAACTATACTTAAGTTGACTGCAGTCAACATTGACACATTAGATTTACTAAATAGATAGATAGCATAAGTACTCATTATTCTTTCAATAAATTATAAGCTCAAGTTAACAAGAAACTTCTCAGAGAAAGTGTAGACTGATTTAATGTATATGACTCTTAATATGCTGCTCATTAAAGCAAAACAAGTAGACAGTTCTTAATACACTGTTCATTAAAGCAAAACAAGTAGACAGTTCTTAATACACTGCTCATTAAAGCAAAATAAGATAGACACAATGAGCACAACAATTCAGCAGCTTAATACAAGTTAAATATTGACAAATAAGCATTCTTTACATTATTGTAAGCAGACAGTACATATACATATCTCTTTTGTTATTATATTTATCTTTACAACACATTCTTTTATCTTCAATTCTTATACTGTATGTCAATCATCACTATGAATTAAGAGCACAACTCATCATTCTTTATAAAGTGATGTTTAATTTCTGTTCTCACTTAAGAGAACTGTAAGAAATAATTTGTTCACATAAAAAGATAACTGACTAACAAGAATCTTTAATATGTAATAGAAACTCTTATTTAAGTCTTTATAAACAATATATTTATCAGTAATGTCTTCTTTTTCTTTTCATTAAGCAGTCTCGATTTTAAGAATTAATAAATTAACAGCAGAACTCTGTTCTGAATTATAGTCTGTATCAGTGTTGATGATGAGAACTATTTTATGAATAAAATTACAGTGAAAGAAGTTTGAAATGCTTTCTTTTTAAAGTATAAGAAGAAACTGTAGATAACTGAGAAACAATATTTGATGAAGTTCATTGAATATAAGATGTCACTAAACATAACTGTTAATGAGACATGAACTTAACTTAACAATCTTAATAAAAAGATCACTGCAACACAGTTAAGACTTAAAAACTTCATTATACTTAAATAGCAGTTTTAAATATTGCTTTAAGCATTGTCAGCAAAGTATGCTGTCATTTATGACATTATTGATGCTTAAAACACATCTAACATTAAGATAAGTCTACAGAAACTTTAGAAAAAGAAAATTTAACTAAAGATGTCTGACAATGCTCTATGAACTGAGCAGTAAAGACAGAATAAGAGTTATTAAAAATGTTAAATCTTACAGTATGATTATAGAAGACACTTAAGCTCAAATAGTAATTACTTATCATTATATAGAACTTTAATCTGCTATCTTTATAATGATATTCATTACAAATAAAACTGTAAATATATCTCTATAATTCACAAGATTATACAGTCAGCAAAGCTAGTTAAGATAGTTAAGAAGTGAGTTAAGTTGACTGCAGTTAATTTGTACAGAAATAAAAGAAGAAATTAAATTTATAATGTAAAGATTGTTTTTAAAAAGAAATTCAGCACATAGAAGTCTGAAGCTGCAGATAAGTCTAATAAGAAGATTATTGCTATCTTTAAAAATATTATCAGTAAGATTTCTTAATTAAACTGAGTTGCAGACTTTGATGTCTTATCTTATATAATTAATAAACTTTAGCTTTTCAGTAACTCTCTGATGCACATGTAACAACATATCATCAAAGTCAGAGAAAAAAGATTGTATATTAATTACTATGACACAGTTATTATGTAAAATAAGAATGAGAATTCAATTCTTTTAAATTCAATACTTTATATTCTGAAGCTTGAAGTCAACCTTCTGTCAGAAAAGAAGATGTGTAAGAAGAAATTATTTAAATATTTTGATTATAAGAGTCTCTACATGCAAAATAAGAGCAAGAAGCTCATATTAAAAGCATTTAAGAAAGAAGAAATCTATATAATTAAATACATTTTAAATGATTTTAATGAATTTGTCTTACTCTCTGTTATATATATATAAAGTAAGTCAAAAATCACTCTTTTAAAAGTATGTAAGAATTTACAGATTCAGACTTCTGAGTTTATTACAGACATATTTAATAAGAATGTGTAAATGAATGATGACACAGTTATGTTATATGATAATAAGATCAAGACATATAGACTTTAACATTATTGATTTGCTTATCTTGATGCAGCTAAGCTTTGTAATCTTTATAAGATCATTATTTTAAGTAAATTAACTCTTATTGTTAAGAACAATATCAATATGTACAAAATCTGTGCTTTAACTAAGTTTGTAAATCAATAAAAGCACAACATAAATAAATAAAAAATTAACATTCTTATTCTGATCTTCATCAACATATATAAATCTCTGTCTTTATTGTTTACTGACTATCAATACTTTCTGAAAATTGTAGATAATCACTTGCAAATGATATAAACAATATTATTAAAGTGATGAGACAATGCTTTACAGAAACTACAGAAATGATAATTAAATATTGAACTTCAGTTTAATGCAAAGATTCTTGCTGTATAAAGTAATAATACAACAGAGCTGAGATCTACTCTTAATAAGTGATATATATTTTTTAGCATTATATTACAGTATACAGTGCTCTACATATTGATTTAAAATGATGTAATTAAAAGAGCAATCAGAATTACTGAGAACTTAATGTATACAATGATTAAGAAGATTAAACTCTCAATAAAGTTTTAAGTAAAGACTGTATAAACTGATGTTTATCTTCATAACTGCACAGTAATTAACTTCTTAATCAATGACAAACAAGTCACTTCAGAGAAAGCTTTTATCAAAGTGAAATTATTTATTAATTATATATATATATAAGAATGCAAATGCTACTTCTATATTGACTTAAAGTCTCTGTCTGAGAACAGACAGAATAAGTTCATGAACTGAGAATAAGTAAAAGTATTTATAAGTTATAATGAGAAAATTACAAAGTAGTATCTGCTTTAAGCATCAGATCTTAAGTAAATCATTAAGAGTTATGCTGTTAAGTTTACTGAAAATAAGAAAGAAAACAGCATTGATGTGAGACTTTATAGATAAATACTTGTTACGTCCCGACCGGAGATTCCTCTGGTATAGGGGCTAGGGGTTAGAGCTTGTGATATAAGAGGGTTCCAGACACGTTGGTTTAACCGGTAGCTAGTAGTATGCTAAGTAACGATTGCATTGAA
>JAABUY010003976.1_pt1 | contig 15825 bp, 14 predicted proteins | sample 5560271 | NCBI WGS metagenome assembly JAABUY01 (sample SAMN10711886, study PRJNA513374) | rock metagenome | isolation source: Antarctica rocks | place: Antarctica: Victoria Land, University Valley
TGTTCACAACATTCAGGAGACCACGTCTGAGGTACTTCTGGCCGAGATTGCCTTGGAGCCCAGCCTTCCGCCCCGTTCGCTTCAGGTTACGAGCAAATGTGTTGGCGCGAAGGGGTTTGGTAGGTGAGGTCCCAAATCCCTCGGAGCCACGCATGGGCTCACGCAATACTGGAAGATCTAAAACCTCGCCTTTCCATTTCAGCGTGAGGGTTTGCTTCCCCGGTGGCATCTTTGTGCCGTTCCACTCATGAACACCTCGATTTCATGAATCAAGCCTGTTCTATTTGTGAAGCAGTGCACATTTTCATGAACGCCACTGTCATTCATGAACAGTACGAATGACCCCCTTCCTTCATGAAAAGAGGCCTTTTTTCATGAACATAGCAACGCCGCTATTACTTCGGATGAATACATCCTTAAGGCACCTTAGTTGCTATCACCCCTGATTAAATTTAAGGAAGATCAGATACGCTTCCTTGCCTACTGCCGCCCTCGCCTATTCTATTACTTTGGATGAACACATCCTCAAGGCACCTTAGCTGCTATCGTCCCTAGTCAGACCTAAGAAAAATTCATCCAGATTCTCAAAGTTATCCAGTCGCCCATACAAATATCATGGTAGATCAGACAATTTCAAGAAGATAGATGACCGAAGCGAAAATGCTTTGGGGAATCCTGGATTTAAGATCCTTTGTGTTAAGTAGGATCTGCCACTGAGTCTACTGAAATATGGTGTAGAAGCTGTTAAGATTTAAGGACTAAAAGCAAAACTTTTAATAGATTCCAGGAACCTTTATTACGAAATGAAAAAGATAAGAAAAGGCAACCGCTTTCTTTAATCCTCCTCATCCTCCATATCTGCATCGTCGTCGAGCTCACTATCAATAGATGAAGTCGCTGCCTTTAACTTCTCTTTACCTTTATTTTCGACGCGATCTACCATGGCATACTGGTTATAATCCTCCTCGGAAGCCTTGTTGCCACAGTCATAACCGTGAGGTCCATGACAGTAAAGAGTACATTTCTCAGCAGCCTTCTCGCAACCGCATCGTCCCTTGCACTCTCCTTTGCATCTGCAAGACACTCTAATATGAGTAGCACTAGAAGAGCGATGAGCCACCGCTCGTAAGGAAAGCTTAGTCTCGTTGTCGGGAATATTGATATGACGAGCCAAAGGGGCGGAGATGGGAGCAATATCTTTAATATGAATGCAGCGATTAATGATCCCATGCTCAGTTTGCAACTCATAGGTATTGCAACGACGACGTATAACTCGGGCATACACTCTTGGACTATCACAGGTTCCGGGTCGATCAATTTTTGGGATCATAACGGCAACTATATTATTCTTCTCGAAGACTCGAAGATCATGTCTCTTGCTGTGACGTGTAGCAAGCTTAACGCGCCAGCTAGCTTGACGCTTTCTAGCCTTGAGAACATGATAGTCGATGCCTTGCTCGATTTGAGTACCAGGTGGTTGATTGGAAAGGCGTGGAGAGTTGATGAAGCGAGTGAATCTAGCTTGCTCACTCTCGTCCCCGTCGTCGGCCTGATTGTCGCCATGCGCTCCGCCTTCCTCGTCGGAAGGATGATCAGTAAGATGCGAAGTCAAAGCTGCATCGACTAATATCTGAGCAGTTTGTGCAGACGACTCGGCTACATTTTCGTCCGATGCACCTTGATGGGATGAAGTAGCAAGAGCACTGTTAGATTGTTCAGCAATACGTAGTGTAACAGTACTGTTTTTAGACGGTTCGACAGTAGCATTATTGGAAGATCCCGCCCTGATGACTTTCTTAGTCTTCTTTCGAGTGCTTGCAGAGGGGGTATCAGTAGGATAAGATGCGGTGGCAAAGTCGAATGTAGGTAATTCCATGACTCTATTAAGAGGGCCGGACTTGATTTGACTGCATGGCAGTGCGGAGGAGCTTGGGACTGCAATTCCAGCGTCAGTGCGTTCGATTCGAACTTGAAAATCAATGGACTTCTCATTATCAGATGGTTCCCCATCCTCGTTGACCAGCTTTGCAGTGCCTCGATCCTGAAGTCCTAGCCATGTATTGTCGTCCAGATACGGCATCTTTCCATCAAACATGACTTGATAGGGACGCATTGACATAGCCTCGTGCACGGTAGTATCAATGGACCAAACCACCTTCAGCAGACCGAGTGGCCAGTTATTAGTCTTTCGGTCCTGCATCCATTTCCCAAGTCGATCCTCAATAGTCTTATTGGCTTGCTCAACAAGACCTTGCGTGGAAGGCTTTCGCGGATTGCCGTTGATGATTTTGATACCATGTCCACGGAGAAGTACTAGTAAAACTGACTTGAATTCTCCGCCATTGTCGCACTGTGCAATCTTGGAGAGACCCCAGGTCATCAACAAGATGTACATTGCATCTGCAACCCGCTGGGAATGTTTGCTTTTCAAGGGCCAAAGGAAAGATCTTTTGGATACCGCGTCCTGTTAGAAAGTTAGTTCTCTCTGAGAATATTTTCAGAAGAAAATTTACAAAAAGCGACGGCAAGATCGGATTACTTCTCGAGCATCCCGAGCATCTCGAGCATCCCGAGCATCCCGAGTATCCCGAGCATCCCGAGCATTAATAGCTTAAGGGGAATTGAATCAAAACTCACCTTCGCATGGAAGATATACTCGTAGCCGCCAGCAGGTAAATGGCGCATATCTATGAGATCAAAGTATACTCGCTCCAATGGAGTAGATGATACAATCATCTGAATAGGAGCCTGCACATTCATAGCATTCTGAGCTGCACATCTTCTGCAGTTGTTCTTGATCCAAGTCACCTCCTCTTTGGTGAGCCCATAGTATAATCGTCTTACCTCCCTCCAAGTCTTGTTGATGCCGGCATGAGAGTACTTTTCATGTATGTTCTTGATGCGCTGATAAGCGTCCTCGGCCATAATAGCTCTGAGAGGCTCTGTCATCTCAATCAAATCGTTATCATCGTCGTTCTTTTTTCGAACTTCAGATAAGGGAACTGGATTGTGAAAAAGCTGTCCTCCTATAAGCTGAAAATTTGTCCGAGCCCTGTTGCGATTGTTGTGCTCAGTAGGTCCTTTGGCCTTGCAATCCTCGTCCTCAAGGAAGAATTTGTAGTCTCTTCGTTGCCGATCGGTCAAGCGTGACCTGTTGGTGTGATTGGGGTCCTTGATATAGTCGAAGACTTCCGCCCCCAATGGATTGATGAGATCTCGAGGATTGCCTCCAGTGATGAAGCTTACTGGAGTGACCATGATAATGTAAAAGAGATAGCCGATGTAGATGCAAAAGTATCGGTGTTGATGGTTTTGCTTGCTGTTGAGATCTTAGGGAAGCTTTGGGGAAGGATGAGAAGTGAGCTCGAGGGCGCGTCCGATATCCATCCTCGAGTACTAGAAAAGCAAACAACATAGCAAACAATGCTTTCAAATGCCTTTGTTTCTGTTGGTGGCTTCGAAGAGCGGTGGAGGGGGGCGAGGTCGGCTCCCGAGGGTGGATGCGATGGGAGGGAGTGGGAAGGGGGTCGAAGTAGGCTCTGGATGGTGGATTCGAAGCGGTAGAGGGGGGTAATGTAGGCTTCCGATGATGGATGCGATGAAAGCGATCGAGATAGACTCGAGATGGCGGGGCAAAGGGAGGTGGGTTCCCGAGGCGCTCTAGCCCCGCATTGGCGCCAGCGAGCATCCGGCCTTGGCGATAACGATAATAGCGGCGTTGCTCTGTTCATGAATTAATGCCTCGTTTCATGAAGGAAGGAGGCAATTCGTACGGTTCATGAATGGTAGTGGGCTTCATGAAACGAGGCGTTTGGTTCATGAAGGAAAAAATTCATGAGGGGAACGTTTCATCTGCACCCAAAATATATTTTTGATATCGTGGGCCGACTCAGCTTCAAAAGCCTTGTCAATGAGCGCGAGAGATAGAAGATGATCGAGGAGACAGAACAACGGATGGTCGTTCTCTCCATCGATGACCAACGTTTTTCTATATGCACACACATCAGCTATAGACATGATACCTAGATGAATCGGGTATATCCACATGCGAGGGTTATTATCTTCGCCTTTAGTATGAAGCAATGTGATCTTCGTGAAGATCGTGTTAGGTTTTCCGGAGGTAGAGCTGGAGACTATATAGATTGTAAAATGTCGATACAGGAACGACCGAGTTTCTTCGGATCCTGCAGTACATTCATCATCTGTGTCGCAATCCTCATCGATATTGTTGCGCAAACTCAAGTCACTGTCGCCGTCACCGTCGCCGTCACCGTCGCCTTCTTAAGCGGTATTAGAATCGTTGTCGCGATCGCTGTCATAAGCGGTATTAGAATCGCTATAGCCTTCACCGTCATGATCATAAACCCTGGTGGGCTTGCTATCAACTCCGCAGTCAGAATCGACAATCATCAAGATGTCGTCTTCACGATTGCTGTTCGTATCGTGATCTTCAATCATTTTAGTATCGCTCAAACTAAGGTCATCGATGTTGGGAAGATTAAGCTTAACTCTGGTATCAAAGAGAGAGCACAGTCTACAACCGAAGAATCCGCCCATAAGTATCCCTGTGGAATGCTGAACTTGCTGACGCTCATCCGGAAATATCGAATCATCAATGACCCAGTGAGTATAGAGCCAAAGATACAGATCATCGCAATCTGCGACGGGTTTTTTCATGGGAAGTGTACGAAGACGGAACTGGACCTCGAGATGTTTGATATACTGCGGCGGGGTCGAGCGATCAGTTAAGTTCCTTCTGATCCCAAAATATATCTTACATTGCGGATGTCTCTCTTGTCGCTCTCACTGAAGACTCGACCAGTCTTATCAAGAATGTGCATTTGTAGAACCCGCCAGTAAATTTTCAGGCTTGAGGCTGCCCCTATCCTCTTGTAGTTATTCATAACCCATAACAAAAAGACTTTGATATCTGGCGTCTCTGCTTCTTTCAAGAAGGCTTCCGGGTGCTTCCCGAGTTCGAGACAATGCCTAGCGCCTCCATTAGTATTAACAGCCATGGCGCCTAGAAGATCGAGAGTATCCTACTTTTTGACCTTTACTATCACGGACGCCGGGCTCTTCTTCGTATTGTCGGCAGGCCTAGCAGGAGTCCGTCCCTGCTCTGCGAGTTCTCTGCACTGTTGGATGTAAAAGTTGGGGGGCAATCTGACAGTTTTCCGCCGTGTTTGCATGATGTATGGCTGCTATCGCTAAGGACAAATAGAGCATTTCGCGGAAGAGCGAGGTAGAGCGGCTGTGAACCCTGGTGACAGGCTTGCGATCAGAGAAAAGAACGAGTAGCGCTCAAGGTGTATTGTACAGATGAGTAGAAAAAGAGAAAAGCAGGAAAAGGATTGCACGGCCCTGAGGTCAAGGGTAGGGGAGGATCGAGGGGTCCAGAGGAGAAGAGCAGGTACAACATGATGGGAGGGTGCCATATCCTGTAATCATGTCCACGGGCCCAAGACCCGGTGGGCGGTAAGAAGGGCATGGACATCTTTGAAGGTGTAAACCAGAAATGGAGCGCAGTCTGGCGCCTGAGACTAGCAGATCCTTGTTCCCCCATCGAGTTCGGTTCAAACGGATTCGCCGGTCCGAGCCCTTTGGCCTCGGTGTTCTGGCACCGTAAAGCGGCTTCAAAGGCCCCCGGATTGGGATGCCCAAACACCTAAAAGTAGATACTGAGTGTTATTTGAATTCACATTAGAACGACTAAACATTTCATGTAACTCTTCACTCAGCATTTGTTTTCTCAGACATTAAAAGCTTACATTGAAGCTTTCATCAATAAAAGCTTTTACACATTTTCTCAGAAGAATCTCATTCAAATTCTTTAACTATCTTTACTTTCATCATTTCAATGACACTCACTAGAGCAAGCTCTGTGATAACGCTGCATCATCTGAAACACTTCATAAATGATCAAAAAGAACTAGTCGATTACTTGAACTCTCTGCGCACAGAACAAGAACGACAGACAGCAATTCATCAATTTCAAGATCAGATTATGCAATTACACGTCAATGTAAAGAATTTGATGTACAGCTTCGTGAAATTTCTTGATAACAACTCACTTTATTCAAGAATGACTAGCGAGAAAGAAGAATGAAAGATGATGAATATTGAGCATAAGAGAATTGAAAAAAATAGAAGAGATATAATTGAGACAAAAAGAATCATGATGAACAGATGAGATTCAAAACTACTGAATCTTTGAATTTCAAAGAAAGATTCTTCATTGTATTCAATAAAAAGAGAAGTGATGAATAAAATGCATGCAATCATTGCAAGAATTCAGAATGAGCATCTGATCAGAGCAATGATGAAGCAGATAATATATCATAGAGCGATGCAGACAACTATCAGCAGAGATCGAGTTTTGATCTTTTCATTCTCACAACTCACAGACTTCAACAAATTGATCACAAATCAAATTGAAGTTATGTTAACAAATGAGAAGTTAAATCACATAAACTGAAGATGAATAAAGTCTGACTTGTTATGTGAGCATATCAGCGACATGATCTTGAAAACAAATCATGTCGAGACTGTTTTTAACTCATCAGCAGTTTCGCAGTTCAATTTTGAAAGAAGATCAAGATCATTGATACTGTTGTCACAATCAAAATGCTCATCAGTAGTGTTGAAGAATGAAGACTCATACTTCATGTTGACTGCAAGCGATGTAGTAATGATCTCAGATCTTAATTCATCGATGTCAGCGATGCAAAGTCTGATGATAAGATTTCGTCAATCATCAAGAATTGTCACATCAATCTCTTTTGACACGATCACTTCGTTCACGTCGTTAAATTCTTCAAGAACATTACACGTACATCTTTTTATGTCTTCTCATTTTCTTATCTCGATCGCTTCAATGTTCTTGAAGCTAGCAGAATATGATGAGCAAAGACTTGCTCTTTCGCTAAATGTAATCATGAATAATGAAAAGATTCTTTTACAGTACAGCTTAGAAACAGAAATGAGTGATACTGTGAATGTCTGTGAGAAAGCTATCATTGTGACAGCGATAGAAAGTGTACAATCGAAAGTTCAACGATTGTGTTATCAAATCATCGAAAATATCTGAAAGATGAGAGAGAGTAGAGCATGCTCTTGCATATGAATGTCTCATACATGAAAGCAGAGACTTGATTATCTTGATTCAATATCTTTGATCGTGACAATGAAGTTGCTGAGAGAATATCGCTTCAAAACTAAGAGTGAAGAAACGTTTGTGTATCATTCACATCTTCAAAAGTTGAGAAATAGACTCAAGTTATTGACAAATGAGTTGTCGTTTGAAATACTTATTGATCATATAAATATCATATACGACTATAGATTTCGACTAAATTTCGTGAAAATTGATGTCACTTTCGCAGACTGATTTCGTCGAGATAGTCACTTCTTTCACTTCACTGACTCACTACAACTATTTCAACTATGATTGCATATGTCACAGAATTACAAGATTGATACATTTCTGATTCATAACATGTTCATAGAGAAGATCAAGTATCAGAAGTGAAAGAAAAATGATGCATTAGTGTTATCAAATGTGTTTGATTGAATATTGAATGACAATACATGAGTCTTGATAAGAGAGAAACTAAACATGTACTTATGACATCAGAGAAATAACTTAGATCTTACAAATCACAACTGATTGAGAACGACTATGTACATCATGTTGCAACAATTAGTACGTCAGAATATAGTGTACTATCTCATTACTGTGATTCTTCAATTGAATCATGAAATCAATCTTCTGACTTTCTCATATTTCATGAAGATCATTTTCAAGAACGATTCAGAACTCATAAGACATGTAAATCTGAATCTGAATGTCAATGATTTGATGAGTGATAGAGAACAAAGTTGAATTCAGAACACAATAGTGTTTGCAGATGAATTGATTGATAAAAACAATGAATTCATTCTTGATTTACATCTTTGTATGAAAAAATAATGAAAAGAAGCGATCAAGCGAAATCTAGCAACGAATGAATATACTCACTGCGTAGTACTCGAGATGTTCAATGAGAATGATTCGTGAAGATCAGATCTGAAATGAGTAAATCAGTCTTGCTTCGCAGACAGTGTTCATTTCTGAATGTCACATCTATCACACGATAATAAAGATAAATCTGATGAACAACGTATTGCAGTGCTCATCTATCACACAGCGATCTTCAAAGATGAAGTCAACATGAAAATTGCAAAATGTGAAACTAAGAATGAAGTGATCGTCGCACTATGAGATCAAAGACTCATCAACGTGATCTCTTCTGAACTAGAAAACGATAAACAAGAGAAAGTATCGTTTTGTCATTCTATCATCGTGAAAATTCGAGAAGTATGTTCGACTTCGAACGCGCTGATAGATTTTCAAAGCTGAAATTCGATGAAAATGTTGAAAGAGAGAAGTCTTTTGTTTGATCAAGATCTGAAGCAAGTAAAAGAATTTGTTGAATTTCATTGAAAATCTGCATTGAATCAGATGAGAAGAACTCATGAAAGAATGAAAGAGACAGAGATTGCAGTCTATGAATCTAAATTCTATTTCTACTGCGTCAAGAATGATATTAAGTCGATGAAAGATGATGAATGAAAGCGTTCGAGAGTAATTGCTCGGACGTTAATGATAGATTGTATTCTTTCTGTTTTCTCGAGCGTTGACGAATAGATTGTTCTCTTGCTGTTCTCTTTCTGTTTTCTTCTTGATTCTTTCTGTAGTGATTAAGAAACGATCACTAATTAGATGAGAAACGAATGTCGTGAGGCTGCCTGCATCATTCCCACGAGATAGTTAGTAAGAGGAAAGAGATCGGGGTCTGAGTCAATGATAGGAGAGTCGGAGGACGTTTTTCGAGTGTACATATAGATGTCATTGCGGCTTGTAGATAGAGAGAAGGGATATACACGTTTTACAGTACCTTTCTACTAGCACGATCATTGCACATGTTTGTTGTTTGCTTTCTCTGTTGCTTCGGTACGGCTTTCTATACCGCACCTGTACCCTATCTCTCGACAACAGCAGAATGAATCAAGAGCATCGATCTCAGAGCACTCATTTTATTAGAAGATGTGTGTTGATCGTATGTTTATAATCTAGCTCTGATTCTTCTGACAGTTTTAGCACAGACTTCTTCGACGTCGACAATGATCTCAGGCGACAGTTTCTGCTGTAGATGCACTGCTATCCGATCCTTCTGAGTGAAGGCAAGAGAAGAGATCATACTCTGAAATCGCGCTGAAATGCGCTGGAATCGCGCTGAAATCGCGCTGGAATTGATTCTGCAACACGTCAGATATACATGAAGGGATCGCATTTGTATAACCTCATATTACATACCGAATGGAAGGAATTAAAGGTCTGTGAGGTGGTGGTTAGGCTTCTTCAGCGAATTGGTTGGTTGCAGGGCAAAATTTGCAGAGGGTGGACCCTCGATTTTGGAAAATCTAAATTCTGGACAGCTCACTATGAAATAGGGGTAACTGCAAATAGTACTTTGTATTGCCAAATAACGATTTCTCACCTTCAAATCAAGGCATTCAGATATGTCTCTTTGGAGCGCCTCACGCCGAGGGCCAGTCTTATAACTAACCCAACCAGAAATCACTGACATCTCTTTCCATGGCTGTCTTGAATCCAATCATTCTTGAACTGCGCCGCTGCTGCCTGCTCCACGATCGAAAGATGCTACGACAATCGGATATGGGTATCCCTACCCTGCCCGTTCTTCAATACATCAGGTACCACCTTGGGGACCATTTTTACTGTTCATAGAACATCACTAGCGGAAACACATGCAGCCATCGAGGCTGTGGGTCGAGAGCTTTCAACTCGAGATGGGAAAGAATCGATGATCATACATATATGTCAATGATATCGTATTTAAGGACCGCGTATCCGAAAGATGGTATCGCTTGAGAGCATCAGGAGGTAGTGGGTCGAACTATTTGCGACTTTTACCACTTGACCATGCGGTGGGCAAAAGATTACTCCTAGGGACAGGACAAGTCCTGTCCAACAGCGTGCTATTCAAATGTGGTGAGGGGTCGCGAGGCTGAACGCAATCTTTCTGCAAAGTCAACAATTTGATTAGCTGTCTTTCGTCAAGGCGGCTCTAAATTCTCATCTCCAAGATTGTTTCAGACTCCGGACATTGAAACCATCGATCACCATGGCTCAGGAGAGCGCTTCCTTGCCCAGTGAAGAGGCTACTATTCTAAGTCAACGAAAGGTGTGTCCAGCAGCCATTCTTATCAGTCTCTAACGATCTGTAGAGGAAAGCAGATGAAGGACTCATGTCCGGACGTTCAAAGGCGTACATCAAATCCCACAAGCAAGTTTGGGACAAGACACTACGAGTGACAAAGATCCCCAAAGGATATGATAAGCAACGACTGCGACTGGTGATCGCTAATAAACTCGACCTTGAAGTCGGAAACGAGGTCAAGATTCACTCGTTGGCATTTGATGCAATAGATGAACAGGAACTGCAGTATAAAGTTGCGACGATTTCACTTAATTTTCGACCGGCGCTCTTACCCGAAACTTTGAAAGGCAAAATTTTGAAAGATTGGGATATTGATCTACCGAACGATGATAACGACGAGCACGGATGCCAGCAAATACATATTGATGAGCATTTCAACGTTTTCACTCCGTTATCGCCGGCAGAAGTGCAGGTGACACACACTATAGAGTACGGACATCATGAACTCCAAGAATAATTTTTACTGAGATTTCCAGTTGCATTGCAATACATGGCTGGGGAGGCCATGCTTTCGGCTCGTTTCGAGACCCCCAAAGCTCCTACATGTGGCTGAGGGATTCTTTGCCCAAACATTCTAGTCAACTGCGCCTCTGGATCTACGGTTACGAGTCGAACCTACTAGACAAAGATGACATTGGGGATATTTACGAAGCTGCAGAGGATTTCAGACAGCATCTGCGCATTCTACGCCAGAAAACAAAGGTTGGCATCTCGCTGATGTATATATTGAATCTGCTAACGAATCCTTTTTAACAAAGGCAAATCAAGCACCAATGCCAATTATATTCCTTGTACACAGCCTTGGGGGCTTGATATTCAAGGAGGTGCGTCTCTCTTGAGATAGTATACTCTGCTTCTACTAACTACGTCTCAAAAGGCTATGATAAGCATGAAAGATAGCAATGACCCAAATGATAGGCTAAACTTTCGATCTACTTATGGAGCACTGTTCTTTGGCGTACCAAGCAAGTCAAGGCATGGATGTCGACGCACTTGCAGCTATGATTGGAGACTTACCCCAGCGCTTTACATTAAATCTGCTGGATCAACAGCTCGGTCATCGACTAAGATCTCGACACCATGATGAATTCTGTAAGGCGTTTGATTACACTGATTCCAAGATTACTTACTTCTATGAAAGAAAAAGGTCGCCAACAGTACGTCAGGTAAGTGGTTCAATTTACAACTAAGTTGAAAGTATAATGCCAACGCTTCCGAAGGACAGCGAATCAAATTGGTCTCGCTGCGGCCCTCATGTATTGCTCGTTAGCTTTGACTCAGCAACTCGCGGAAGACCTTGGGAAACAACTAATGAATATAAAATCTCTTTAAAAGGAGATCATTCTACGATGGTTAAATTCTCAGAGAATGACCGTAGCGATTATTCTAAAGTGTGCAATGTTCTAAAAAGCTATGTAAACTCTGCAGTTCCGACAATCAGATCTCGAATGAACAAGGAGAAAAATCAACGTTTGTGATCCTTTCTACTAACACGCTTTGATAGAAAAGCATGAAGTAACTAATACAGCATTAGTCATAATCAGATCTAAGACGTCAAATGAAATGACACGAGAAGAAAAAGGTGTGACTACTTATCAGTTAACTTGTACTTTTTCTGACTCTTTTCAAAGATTGTCAGCAATCTCTCTTCTTTGAGGATATGAACCGGCGTATGAACGACATATCTGATCCAGTGGACAAGACTTGCGAGTGGCTCTCCAAACATCCAAAGTATTTGGAATGTTTCAATCGACAGCATGGGTTGCTTTGGATAAAAGGAAAGCCAGGAGCTGGAAAGTCGACACTAGTAAGACATGTGCTTGCGACCGATGAACGAACAAGACATGCGATAGTGTTCGCTTCCTTTTTCTTCCATGCCCGCGGCTCTGTGCTTCAGAAGAGCCCCCTCGGTTTGTTTCGGTCTTTGCTGCACCAAATTCTACAGCAGGTTCCTGAACTGCTTTTAAGATTCAGCTCGATCTTCCAAAAAAAAGTGTGAAACACAGGGAAAGATAGGAGAAAAGTGGCATTGGCATGAAAGAGATTTAGAAGACTTCTTCAAAATTCATGTCGCAGGTGCAGCGAAGACTTACAAAATGCGAATATATGTTGATGCGCTCGACGAATGTGGAAAAGCAGCAGCCAGCAACCTAGTTGGATTTTTTACGCGCCTTATGAACAAGGTTGCTTTCACTAATGCTTCTCTCAGTATATGTTTCTCTTGCCGACACTATCCTGACGTAGCCTTGGGAAACGGGCTTGAAGTCTGTATCGAGGACGAAAACCATGATGATATAGAATTGTATATTCAGAATACCATCGAGAACGCTGTTCACGATAAGGAAACGGCAGAAGTGATTCGAGATGAGGTTGTTCGAAAATCTTCTGGAAATTTTCAATGGACCGTACTTGTTCTTCCTAAAGTCGTCGACCTCTACGGAAACGGCTATCCTCTGAAGATTATTAAGAGTCACATACAAGCTATACCATCAGAACTGGAAGAGCTGTATCAAGAGCTGCTTAAAGAAATTCCTGATGAAGATTTGCCTCACTCACTGCGCTTAATGCAATGGATATGTTTCGCATTACGGCCACTTTCTTTAGAAGAGCTGCGCTTCGCAACTATCGTCGATGCGAACACGCCATACCAAAGCATTAGCGACTGCCAAAACGCAGAAGAATGCGGTTATGCGAAGACCGATGAGCAGATGAAGAAAAGAATTCGACATCTCTCCAGAGGTCTTGCTGAAGCCAAGCAACATGAGAATATATGGATTGCGCAATTTATCCATCAATCCGTCAAGGATTATCTTATTCAAAGCGGACTACAGATTTTGGACAAGCATTCATCGGGAAACGCGGCTGGTCGTGCACACTTTCAACTATCAAGATCTTGCATCAGATATATAGCCATGAAGGAAATAAGTAATCAGACTCGTCCATATGGTCGGAATCTCATACCTGACTTTCCCCTTTTGCAGTACGCTATCACGTCTTGGATTTCCCATGCAAAAGAGGTAGAAAAGAAGAACATGTCTCAAGAAGATCTTCTTGTTTTCTTCTATCCGCCGGCAAGTGAATTGTTGCAACTTTGGATTCATATATATCAAGGTATTCATGTAAATTCATTAGAGTGCCCCTTCTCGAACACAACGCTCTTACATGTTGCCTCGAGATATTATCTTTCTAGTGTTGTGAGCGCTATTCTTAATTTAGATAACGTCGAGGCGGATTTGAAAGATGCTAACGATCGGACGCCACTATCTTGGGCGGCCGAATACGGACACGAGGCAATAGTAAAGCTGTTGATCGAGCGAGACAATGTTGAGACGGATTCGAAAGATATATACGATCTAACGCCGTTATCTTGGGCGGCCGAACACGGGCACGAGACGATAGTAAAGCTGCTGATCGAGCGAGACGATGTTGAGACGGATTCGAAAGATATATACGATCGGACGTCTCTATCTCTTGCGGCTGAACGTGGGCATGAGACGATAGTAAAGCTGTTGATCGAGCAAGATGTTGATATGAATTCAAAAAACTATGACGGCCGGACGCCTCTATCTCTTGCGGCTGAACGTGGGCATGAGACGATAGTAAAGCTGTTGATCGAGCGAGACGATGTTGAAACGGATTCGAAAGATAGATACGGTCGGACATCATTATCTTGGGCGACTGAACATCAGCATGAGACGATAGTAAAGCTGCTGATCGAGCGAGATGACGTTGAGACGGATTCGAAAGATAACAACGGTCGGACACCACTATCTTGGGCGGCCGCGAGGGGAAACGAGACGATAGTAAAGATGCTGATCGAGCGAGACGATGTTGATATGAATTTGAAAAATGATAGCGGCCGGACGTCGTTATCTTTGACGGCTGAATATGGACACGAGACGATAGTAAAGCTGCTGATCGAGCGAGATGATGTTGAGACGGATTCGAAAGATATATACGGTCAAACGCCGCTATCTTGGGCGGCCGCATTGGAACACGAGAAGATAGTAAAGCTGTTGATCGAGCAAGATGTTGATATGAATTCGAAAAATGTAAACGGCCGGACGCCGTTATCTTTGACGGCTGAATATGGGATAGTAAAGCTGTTGATCGAGCGAGATGATGTTGATATGAATTCGAAAGATGATTACGGTCGAACGTCGCTATCTTGGGCGGCCGCACACGGGCACGAGACGATAGTAAAGATGCTGATCGAGCGAGACGATGTTGAGATAAATTCGGAGGATTATAACGGCCGGACGCCGCTATCTTGGGCGATCCTAAAGGAGCAGAAGGCGGTGGTAGAGCTATTACAGTTTTCCAGCTAGGTTTAATAACTACCAGACCTCCTCACCCACCATCGAAACGTTCCCGTTTCTTTTACATATCTAAGATGTTCCATCACTCCTCGATGACTTTGTCAGATGTGGCAATATCATCTATTACCCAGAGAGTTCTAGACCTACATAGGGTACAGTAATTGACCTCCCCTCCCCCCCATCTAACAAAACCTCACTAACCGCAAACTCCCCATGTCCCCTACTCCTCGAATGCCCCACCATATCCCTCCTCAGCTTCGGCGGCAACGGCGCACCTACACCACCCGCCGCAACCGGCGTACCAACCGGTACCGGCGCCGGGGTCACAGCCGCAGCACCAGGCGCAGCATTAGGGTCCGCGACCTTCATTGATAGAGGCTGGGGCGGCGGTGTTGGTGGCGGCGATGGCGGCACCTGAGAAGGGCTCATCGGTGCCTTGGAGGAGGGATTAGGTTGTGAAGGTTGGGGCGGCGGGAGGGTTAGTCATGCCAGGGATGTCGAAGGCGAGGCATTCGGTGAAGAGGGGTTGTTGGTAGATGGCCCAGAGTTTCTCGGTCAGGAGAGGGTTTTGGAGCCGCCTGAGGGGGTGTCTTCGGTGACGAGGTGGAGCTAAATATCCCATTGGCCGGTGATGGAGGCGCCAGCTGTAGGGGCTCTGGGGGTGGTGTCGCAGAAGCTGGACGCGTTGTAGCCGGCAGCTTTACCACAAGACCAACAGCGTAATGTCCAATCTGGGTGATGTCGACGCCAAAGGTTTAGTTTTGGTTGTGAGAATGCGGCCACAACGACATCGGCAGTAAGACTGGCGAGGTTAAAGATTGGTTGGAGGTTGATTGGCGCGTTGAAGCCATTTGCTACACTGTTGCTTGAAGTGACCGCGTCGATCGACACGCCTGTGCTGTTTCGAAGAGACCCCAAGACCCCGTAGTTGGACGAAGCAATGCCCTTGAAGGTTGTGCTGAAGCCAACTTCGTAAGCTACAGTGGCGCCGAGGCTGAAGATTCCGCTGACGGGGATGCCGGCTCCTGGAATGGCTACCTGTAAGAGCTCCTTGGTGTAGGAGAGCGAGTCGATCTTTTCGTCGAGTTCCAGGATGGCAGCGATGTTGTCCGGAGTGGCCGCTAGGGAAAGTTGCTTCAACGATCGGCCTTGGACCTGGTACTCGTCAGCTTGGGAACGAATTATCGTCAAGATTGTGTCTGGTTACTCAGAATAATGAA
>JAABUY010003977.1_pt1 | contig 15825 bp, 14 predicted proteins | sample 5560271 | NCBI WGS metagenome assembly JAABUY01 (sample SAMN10711886, study PRJNA513374) | rock metagenome | isolation source: Antarctica rocks | place: Antarctica: Victoria Land, University Valley
GGCCGGACCGCTTCGAGCGGCAGCGCCGGCTCGTGCTGTCGGCCGGCATGCTCGCCTGCCACGGCCGGGTGCAGCGCGAGGGCGAGGTGACGCACGTCATCACCGACCGGCTGGAGGATCTCTCGGAGCTGCTGCGCAGCGTGGGCGAGCGCGACGAGGCCCCGATCCGGCACGGGCGCGGGGACGGCGCCACGTATCCGGGAGTGCGGGACCTGCGGGGCGAGCTTGGCATCAGGGTGCCGACACGGGATTTCCGCTGATCCTTGTGAGCCCAAGCCGGGTCATTTTCACCGCAACACCAAGCAGATCAGCAATCAGAAAACAGCCGCAACGTGGACGGCAGCTTTGCGCTCATGCCGGTCGTTCAGTCGTGTCGGACGGGTTCCTGAAAGCGGACACGGGCCCACCGGAGCCGAACAGCGCGATGGGTGGATTCCGACCGTCCAAATTTCGGGTGCGTGGCATCGAAATCGGACGTTCGGCGCCCAGCGAGGCCTGCCCCGATTACACAGGCTGTTCGATTGCCGGCTTCGGCCACCCGGGGCATAAAGCGCGTCGGACTCCGTAGACATCGCTACAAACGGTGCGTTCACGACGTCTCGGATCATCCGCAGCGGATGATCTGTTCGGACCCGCCCCTTCAGGACCACGAAGTTGAACAATGACGCAGCCGTCGCGTCGCTCCCGCGTGTCTCCACCCACTCCAAAGCCAGAGCAAGGGAGTCACGTTCGCGCGCCGCGCCGCCACTCTATATTTAGCAGCCTGCTAGAGCCCCGCCCGCCAGGGGACACGCCCCTCGCGCCGGCCCGGTATATCCTCTATCCTGTGTGCCTCCGTGTCGGTATGGTGGCAGGCTTCGCAGACGATTAACCTTATACGCACCGATGCCCATCATTGCTCCTGCCCTGCGCATGTTCGCTCCCGAGCTTTGGGGAGAGGTCGACAAATTTCGGCACTTCTACGCGACGACATATAGGTTCGACGAGCGAGCTGCACGGGCTGTGAGAGGCGTCGAGGCGCATTTTATTAAGTATCAGCGGCTCACAGCGCTTGCTGAGAAGCTGCGCCCGAACCTGCGAATTGATGAAGCGCAACTAGACGAGCGCGGCTTCACGCCCGCAGATAACGCGGGCGAACTAGCGACGGTGATCGAGGCAGCGATTCTTGAGCTCTATTCGTCAATTGACTGCACGGTAAAGGTGCTGCGCGCGATCTATGGCGCGACGACGCGCGGCTTCAAAGATTCGACCCGGAGCCTGTTCCAAGGCGCCGACAAGCTGACCGGCGACTTTCCCGACGCGCTGAAGCCGCTTTTCGTCAATGCGAGCTGGTATCCTGAACTCCGGCTGCTGCGCGACGAGCTGACCCACCTCGCGACCGGCATCGTGCGGCGAGACGCCACCAACGGTCCGGTATCCTACATCCATTTCGGTCTGAAGCCGGGCGGCGAGCCGCTTGAGATTGCGGATGTGTTCGGTTGGCTGGAGACGATGGCGGGCCATGTGAACGCATTTCTCGGCGCCGTCTTTCAGCTTCTCAACGTTACCCTGAAAGACACACCAATCATGGAGCCTTGCGGCATGGTCGAAGGCCGCATTTTGATGCGCCAGCTGAGCCCGGCCAGCCAGATTACCTTTGACAGCGGCACCTGCATGTCCCGGACATGGTTCGACCGACCCGAAAACCCGACCTGTCCATTCAAGGGTCATTGCGGCGCTTACGGTCGCAGCCCCTCGCCGGATACGCCGGCAACTGTTCAAACTGAATGAGGGGCGGCCCGATGCTGCTTACCGAAGATCGATTGCAAGTGGCTTGTCCAATCGACGGGGAAAGACCGTCCGGCGCAGCCTGTCGTGAAGTTTGGCCTTCAGTTCGTCGTCAAGGTCCGCCAGATCCTCGCGCCGTAAGTAGTTTTTCGGGCCGAAACAGCTCGAAGGCTCGGCTAACTTCCTCAGGCGTCGGCGAGGTCAGCTTCACGGGATGGCCTCCGCCACACAGGCTTGAAGGATGTGCTCCCATAAAAAGCGCAGCTTGCTCAGATCGTAGTCTGCCATGGTGACGTTTCCGAAAAAGGCGGCGGCGTAGCGCTCCTTTGCGACGAGTTCGCCCTGATAGGCCTGGCGGCGCGGATTGAAGCCGGTCCAGCGGATTGCGCGGGGCTCGCGCGGCTCGAACGCGAGATCAAGAAAGCATTCGATGGCGACGGCGCGCCCGTTCACGTCCTCGACGGCTTCGCCGGACGGCCCAAGCGTCGGGAAGCAGCTGAACGCGTCAAGATATGGTAGTGACACCGTTCGCATGTTGCGCGGCAGCTTTAGGCTTTGCAGACCCTGCAGGGCCTCCTGTCCCGCTGTGTCATTGTCCAGGATAACGACGATCTTGTTCTGCGCGTTTATGGCGGCGAGGCCCCTGCAGAAATTCACCAGGTTGCCGGTGCCGGCGAAGGGATAGTTGTCCTTCATGTCCACGAATTTGAAGAAGTCCGCGACGTCCGGCGCGACGAGAGGCAACGCGGTTCTGAGAATGTTGGAATCCGACGAGCCCTCGGTGACAATCAGGAACTTGCTCTCGTCGGCCAGTGGCTCGAATACCTCGTCATTCTCGACCCATCCGCCTGCGATGACGTCGTGAATTCCCCAAACTAGGTTGCGCTCCAGACTGGCGGGATTTTCGCCCAACAACCGAAGAGTCAGGTAAGGATCGAGGTTTTCGAAAAAGGCGCCGTTGTCGCACGTCACTCCGCCTGAGAGGGCGGCCGAGACCCGTTTGAATTCCGGGTCACTCAAGACGTATTTTGCAAACTCGCCGAGATCGAAGTCGCCGTCATATTCGTCGTTGCGGACCCGGTCGAGATCGACAGCGCAGAGCGCCTGACGGAATGTGTCGAAGTTGATAGTCACCTTTGGATAATAGTGCGGCACATGCCGAAGCGCCTCGGCATAGGCCGTCCGGCAGCCGTCGAGGCTGAACCCTAGCAACTCAAGCCGCGGGATAACGCGGCTCAGTTTCCGGACATAGGCCGGCAGCACGACAATTTCGTCTTCCGCGTAAAAATATTTGGCTTCAGCGAGGTCGGCCTTGTCGAACAGCGGCGAGTGATCGCGGAAGATCGCGTTCTTCCCCCAATCCACTTCGAGACGCCCTAGGCGTAGCGTAATCATCGACCCCGTGGGCATTCCTTTGGGCGCGGCTTCGAACGTCGTGTTGTGCACCCCAACATAGAGCATCTGCCCGTTTGGGCGGGCAGGATGTCGTGCCAATCCTCATACTTCCGCCAAACCGCGACTGTGCCCTCCGTCAGCCGGGGTACCGGGCATTCCTCATTGCTCGGCAGGGAGACGCCCCACCGTCAGTAAGGTCTGTTTCTCCTTCCCGAACTTCCGATACCGAACGGGCAGATTTCGGCCATTGTTTTCGAAATCTATTGTCCTTACCGTCTTAATCTTGGCGACACTACCAGCCGCTCGGCAAGCCAAGTCGATGCAATGTTGGCATAGTCCGAGAACGTCATCTCGTCGCGACCGAGCCGCAGGTCGTCAAGTATGCCCGGTAGCGCTATGCTGAACTCAGCAAAGCGCCGGGCGATTTCCGCCCCGCCGGGCAATGGATGCCGACGCTGCCCAGCCGCAAGCCAATTCCGCACCGCCCCAATCGCCTGCACCGGCTCACCTCGATGGGTAGCGATGTCCTGCCCGGCAATGTCCGACAGGAACGCTTGGTAGCGGTATGGCTCGCAATCTAGCACAAGGCAGGTCTTGCGCCTTTGCGCACGGTCTCCGAACCGCTTGGCGCCGAGGAATAGCCCCAACTCGAACGGCATGTTGAAGCGCGGCAGCCCGGCAGTGTTCAGCTCCGTCCGCGAGATGTCGTGCACGCCCAAGCGGCAGGCGCGGACAAGGGCTACAATCTTTTCAATCCGGACCTCGCCGGCATCGTAGGCCTCCAGCGCGCAACGCGGGCGGTAGCCGCAGTCGAACACGGCAAAGACGATGGCCTCAAACATCGGTTTATAGGCGTCGTCAAACGGGCAGTTGACGAAAACGCTTGTCTCGAACTCGGCCGGAACGCCGGCGGATTCAGGCATTGAAGGCTGCGGGATGCTCCTTAAACGACTTGCGCACGGCCCGCCGAATGTCGGACAGGGTTGTCTTCACAGGTTTTGTCGCCGCGCTACGGATGCGGCTAGCCGTTGAAGGCGAAGGTGCTGCCTTCGACTGGGCTGTAGCGCCGGCCTTGATACTGGAGCGTGCCTTGGTCATGGGGTAGATATAGCACGCCTGACACACCGTTACAGCGCATTAGATGTCATCCAAGGCCATGTTGGCCGGGGTGGGGCCGCAACGGTATCCAGCAGCCTCCTCGCGTGCCAGCCGGAGCAGGATCGCTAAGATGCGCCACCCTTGAGCTCGGTCTGCCTAGCACTCGGTCCAGGCGCCCACCGACGTCCGCCCCTAGCTAGGTCAAACAACTTGATGCGTGCTGAGGGTTGATAACGGCGGACTGCCTGCCACCGGGCTACGACCGCTTCTCCCAGGCTGCTTCTCTGAAGCGGCCAGTCTGCTTCCGGCCAACTTCGGCGGAGTTAGCGCAGACCGAGCCGCGTAAGCTTCTTGATCAGTCCAACGCGCGAGATGCCGAGTTTCCTGGCCGCCTCACTCTGGTTACCACCGGACACGGCCAAAGCCTCGCGGAGCATACGAGTCTCAAGTTCGGCGATGGCCGCGTCCAGGGTGCCCACGGGCGTGATGGCCACGACATCGGCTGGAGCGTCCATCACCTCCGCCTCGCCCGCGGCGAAACGCAGCAGCCCGGTATCGACCAGCCCTGATCCGGCCAAAGCACCTGCAAGCTCGATCACCGACCGCAATTCCCGGACGTTGCCCGGCCAATCGCGTACGGCGAGCCAAACGAGCGCGTCCGAGGTGAGCCGGGATTGTGGCGCCGTCCGCCGCAGGAACATTGCTGCCAGCAACGGGACGTCTTCGCGCCTGTCAGCCAGGGCAGGCGTCCGCAGCACCATCCCCTTCAGGCGGTAGAACAGGTCCTCACGGAAGGCGCCGGCCGCTACCATCGCCTCCAGGTCGCGGTGGGTCGCGGCGACGACGCGCACCTCGGCCCGCCGCTGCGTTCGGCCGCCTACCGGCACGAAGCTACCCTCCTGCAGGAAGCGCAGCAGCTTGACCTGCATAGGCGCTGGCATCTCGCCCACCTCGTCCAGGAACAGCGTGCCTCGGTGCGCTGTCTCCACCAGCCCGGGCTGATCGCGGTAAGCACCGGTGAAGCTGCCCTTCAAGTGCCCGAACAGCTCGCTTTCAAGCAGCTCGGCCGGCAGCGCGCCGCAGTGCACCGGCACGAACGGCCCACGCGCCCGCGGGCTGGTGGCGTGCAACGCGCGGGCGACCAGTTCCTTGCCGGTGCCGGTGGGGCCAAGTACCACAACCCCCGCCCCCGTCGGCCCAAGCCGGCGCACCACCTCCCGCAGCCGCTCCATCACCGCGGAACGGCCGACGAGACCGAGGTCGTCGGCGTCGTCGCGTCGACGCAAATCCGCGAGTTCGGCATCGAGCTGCGCCTTGCGTACAGCACGGGCCACCACGACGCGCAGCATGTCAGGCTCGATCGGCTTTGCGACGAAGTCCCACGCGCCCCGGTCCACTGCCTGCAGTGCAATATCGTGGTCAGCGTGTCCTGTGAGCACGATGACCGGCGCCGGTGCGAACATTGGGATTAGGTCGAGGCCGGCGACCGGGTCCATGCGCGGGGGCATGGACAGATCGAGAAGCACCACCTCGGGCTTTGTATCCGCGAACGCCCGCAGCGCCGCGTCCGCGTCACCGGCCAGCGTGACCCGGTGGCCAAGGTTGCGTAGCCACGCTCCACCCAGCCGCTGAAAGGCGGGCTCGTCGTCGGCGAGCAGTACGTGGCCGCCTTCTCCCGCTCCAGTCACGGCGCCGCCGGCAACGTGAGCGTAAAGCACGTGCTCCATCCCGGCCTGTTCCCAAGCGTCACGGCGCCGTCATGCGCCTCCATGATCCGCGCCACAATGGCGAGCCCAAGGCCGGTGCCGCCGACGCGCCGCGACACGAAAGGCTGGAAGATGCGCTCCCGGATCTCGTCCGGGATACCCGAGCCATCGTCAAGCACGTGGATGCGCACCACCTCGCCCCCGCCTTCCACTTCAACCTCTATCCTACCGGCGCCACCCAGGCGGGCGTTGTCCAGGAGGTTGTCGAGCACCCGCCGAAGCTGCCGGGGATCGGCCAGCACGCGGCTGCCGTCCGAGCGAAGGGAGACGTTGACGCCGACCTCCCTGACGTCGAGCGGCATCGGCTCGACCTTCCAGGGCCGAGCGTAGTCCAGCAGGTCATCGGCGAGGCGGGCGACGCGGCGGACCTGCTCGCCCACCTCGCGCCTGACATCCGCATCGGTTAGGACGACCGCCATCGAGATGGTGTTCAGCGGATTACGGATATCGTGCGCCACCGTGGCGGCGAGAGCGCCGAGTTCCGCCAGCCGGCTGCGGTGCTGGCGCTCGCGCTCGGCCGCCCGCGACGCCTCCAGCCCTTCCACCCGCGTTGCCTGCTCAGCCAGCAGGTCGGCGAAGAAGCCAGCCAGGCGCCTGACACCGGGCGGCGCAGCTTCCCAGCCCAGAGGGCGGCACGTCCAGGCTCCATCCGCGCGCCAGCAGGCCAGGACCGGATCGCCAGCACCGTCCTCGTCTGGTGAAGAGCCGAAGCGCACCGCCACCGGCATATTGACCTCGCCTGACAGCAGGCGCCCCGCCGCCACCTGCAGCGCCCCGAAGTCGCCTTCTGCTGCCAGCACACCGCGCCATTGGCGGAAGTCCTCCGCGGATACGATCCGGCCCGGGTAGATGACCCGTTCGGCCAAGCGACGGACTGGCCCGCCCAGCACCAGCACCGCGCCGGCCGCCACCACGCCGGACACCCACGCGCCGCCGGGCAGTGCGAGCAGCGGCACGGCAACCCCAACTGCAGTGGCAAGCAGGCCGGCCACCGCCACCAGCAGCGTCCAGGCCAGCGCCCGACGCGCCCAAGCATTGGCCACCAGCACCCGATAGCGAAGGACGCCGTAGACCAGAATGACAGGGTAGAGCGGCAGCCCGAGCAGCGGCCACGGATAGAACGGCAGATGCAATGCCACGATGCCGTATCCGGACATGCAGGCGAGACCCCAGCCGCTGGACGCCATCAACGCTGCCATCTGTCGCCGCTGCAGGCCGTGCCCGCGCGCGAACCCCCGCGCGAGCACGAGAAGACCGAGTCCGGCGAGCCCGGCCCACACCGCACTCGTTGCCCAACCGACCAAATTCGGCACCGCTACCAGTGCGATGCCGGCAAATGGTTCGAAGCTGCCAGGCGGCACCACCACGGACAGCAGCATGGCGGCAAGCCCGATGGCGTAAATTGCGGCGAGTGCCGCCTGCGACACCCGGGCGCGGGTGAAGGCCAGGGCGAAGTGCAGGAAGGCGGCCGAAGTCAGCGCCGCCGTCGCGAGCAGCATCAGCGCTGGCCGCTCCGCGACAGGCCCGGTCCAGCTCGGCAGCTCGTTGCCGACGATCCAGACTGACACCCCGAGTAGGAACAGGATCAGCAGCCGGGCCCCGGCCACCCGGTCGGCCCAGTGCAATAGCACTCCCGCCAGGACAAGCGATTCTAGCAACGAGAGGGCTAGGGCGACGTGAATGGCCATGCATTACTCGACGGCAAAATCTGGCCGGGCGGAACCGGCAAACGATGCAGAACCTTACCCAGCCACGTTGTCAACTTCGTTAACAGACGCGTCCTCGTACTTCGTATCCCAAGTTGGCAGGTCGATTAAAGCCTAACAAGCTAAGTTATTGACAAGACGTGCTTCTTATCCTCAGCGCGGATTGGCATGGTCCCTGCGCTGAGCTCCTCGCCAATGAAGGCGAGGAGATACCACGATGCTGAATACCCTTCCCAATTCAACCGCCGGCATCCTGGCCGTCGACTGGCTACAGCTGATCATCGCAGCCGTGCTGACACTCGGCCTGACCATTGTCGTTGCCCTGATCATCCGCCGTTCGCTGTACGGGGTGCTGCAGCTCGTCTGCGGTACCGAAGTCAGCGCGCAATTCTGGACCACCTTCGCCCTCGTGCTTCTGGTGATGGGGCCGTTGTTCCTGGTGTTCACCGCCGCAGGTGGCGCCACCAACCTCGCCGATTTCGTGCGGCGCACCGTCTACCTGGTCTCCTTCGGCGTGATCGGCGCCTTCCTGGTGATGGGCGCGGCGGTGATGCTCAGCGCCCCGAGCCAAGCACTGGCAAGACGCCGGGTCGAGGACATCTCGGCCGCGCCCCGCGACGCCTCGGCGGTGGAGTGAGTCATGCAAACCCCAGGACGCGCGTACGTCCTGTCCGCGGCCATCGCCCTCGCGGCGATGGCCATGCGGGTGGGGTGGATTGATCGGCAGGTGGTTGGTTATTTCGCTGCGGTGACGCTGTCCGTGGCGGCCGGCCTCATGACCTTCCTGCTCCTGCTGACGCTGCTGGTCGGTGTTCCCCTGTTGATCGTCATCGCCATCGTAAAAAGGTTGCTGGAACTCGTTCCAGCCAAGCTGACAGAGGAACCGCCGACATGAACCCGCGACACGTTCTCGTCGTCGGCGCCAGCGGCTTCATCGGCCGCCGCGTCGTCGCCTGCCTGCTGGCCGACGGCCACCACGTCACCTGCGCCGGCCGCAACCCGGCCGCTCTGCGCCGCCGCTTCCCTGACTGCCTCGCGATACCGGCAGATCTCGGCGGCGATGACGCCGCTTCCTGGGCGCCGCGCCTCGACGGCATTGATGCCGTGGTCAATGCCGCCGGTCTCTTGAGTGGCGACCTGGAAGGTGTGCAACGCCGCGGGCCAATGGCACTGTTCGACGCCTGCGCCGCCTTTGGCGTGAGGCGCGTCGTGCAGGTCTCGGCACTCGGGGCCGGCGTCGTGGACACGCCATTTCTTCATACCAAGGCGACAGCCGACGCTTACCTGCTGCAGCTAAGCCGAGAGGACCGCGGGCGGTCCTGGTGCGTCATCCGCCCGTCGCTGGTGGTCGGCCGCGGTGGCGCGAGCACCGCTCTGTTCACGGCGCTCGCCGCTCCTTTTCGGCCGCTAAGGCTTGGCCCGGGGACGTGGCGGGTGCAGCCCGTGCACGTCGCTGAGCTGGCCCGGGCGGTCGCCAGCCTGGTCGCGTCCCCGGCTGTGCCGGAGATCCTCAGCTTCGTTGGCCCGGAGCCGATGGACACCGACGGGTTGACAAGCAGCCTGCGGACTTGGCTCGGGCTTGTGCCCCGCCATCCTCTCGCTATCCCGGCAGCGCTGCTCCGGCTCGGCGCCCGGCTCGGGGAGATGCTGCCGGGCGTCATGCTGACCCGCGATGCTTTACGGATGCTGGAAGCTGGCAACATCGCCGACCCTGCGCCGGTTATTGCCGCCCTAGGGTGGGCACCGCGCCCGCTGGCCGAGGCGCTGGCCGCCGAGCCGGCCTGCGCTGCCGACCTGCTCGCTGCCCGGATGCTGCCGGTGCGCAGCGTCCTGCTGACCTGCCTGGCAGCGGTATGGGTCGGAACCGGCGTTGTGTCGCTGCTGGTGCCGCCCACCCGCGCCGACGCCCTGCTTGGCGGCCTGGGGCTGTCGGGCGATGCAGCCCTGACCGCGACGTGGACAGGAGGGCTGCTCGACCTAGCGCTCGGACTGGCCCTGCTGTCGTGCCAGCGCCGGGACGCCGTGCTGACAGCGCAACTTGCCCTGATGGCAGCCTACACGGCGCTGGCCACAGTGGCGCTGCCGTCGCTGTGGCTCGACCCGTTCGGGCCGCTGCTGAAAAACCTGGCCGTGCTGGCCGCCACCCTCGCCCTGCTCGCCGCGGAGGCCTGAGCCATGAGCTACCAGCTGCTCCTGCTGACCCACATCCTGTCTTCAACCTTGCTGTTCGGCACGGGCCTCGGTACCGCGTTCCACGGCTGGATGGCGCAGCGTAGCCGCGACCTGCGCGCCATCACGGTGGTGAACCGGAACGTGGTGCTGGCTGACTGGCTGTTCACTGCGCCTGCTGTCGTCGTGCAACCGGTGACAGGCATATGGATGGCACAGCTCGCCGGGGTTCCTTGGACGGCGGGATGGCTCGACGTTGCCATCGTCCTGTACGTTGTGATCGGCATCTGCTGGCTGCCGGTGGTGTGGCTGCAGATCCGCATGCACAGGATGGCCGAGGCGGCGTTGCGCGATGGGACAAAGTTGCCGGTGCTCTACCGGCGCTACGCCGGATGGTGGTTCGCCCTCGGGTGGCCGGCTTTCCTGTGCGTCGTCGCGATCTTCTACCTGATGGTGGTGAAGCCCGATGTCTGGTGACTCTGTACAGCCCCAATGGCAATCCGTACCCTGCACCGACGTGCCAGACGGCACCATCCTGTTCGACGGGGTGTGCGTGCTGTGCTCGGCGTGGTTCCGCTTCGTCGCGGACCGCGATCCCGCCGTCCGCTTCCGCTTCGTCGCCGTCCAGGAGCCTTACGGGCGTTGGCTTGCCGCGCGCCTGGACATCAACCCGGACGCGCCGGAGACCAATGCCGTGGTGGTCGGCGGCCGGGCATACTTCCGTTCTGATACTGCCATCGAGGTGCTGCGCCGCCTGCCTGGCTGGCGCTGGGCGCCACTGCTCCGGTCATTGCCGCGTCCAGTGCGGGACAAGTTTTACGACATCGTGGCGCGCAACCGCTACCGGCTGTTCGGGAGGACGGACGCCTGCATGGTGCCCACGCCGGAGTTGCGGCGACATCTCGCCGTGTGGCCACTTCCGGCCAACTTGGCAGGAGGCAGTTGGTTGTTCCAATCCGAGCAGGTCAAAGGAAGGGTCGGACTGGTGGTGGAAAGCGGATATGAAGCAGGATCGCGCTTTCGGCGTTGATCTGCCGACACACCTGCGCGCCGACACACGGCGAGCCTCATGTCCTCATCTGGAGTTCGCTTGTGCGTCTGATTGCAGTCGAAGAGCACATCCTGCCGACCGAGGTGCGTGAGGCGTGGGCCGCCGCACCGCCTCCGCACGATCCTGTATCCGCCGCCGATGGCGGCGACAATGGCGCCAGGCTGGCGGATTGGGGCGAAGGTCGCCTGGCGCTGATGGACGAGCAGGGTGTGGACGTGCAGGTCCTGTCCCTCACGACTCCTGGGCTGCACAACCTTGAGCCCACTCCCGCTATCGCATCGGCCCGTTTCGTGAACAACCTCATCGCGAAGGCATGCGCTTGCCGCCCCGACCGCTTCCAAGGCTTCGCCGCCCTGCCCACCTCTGATCCGCAGGCAGCACCACGTGAGCTTGAGCGGGCCGTTCGCGAACTCGGCCTCAAGGGCGCGCTTCTCTGCGGTCGCACGCGCGAGCGGCATCTCGACCACCCCGAGCTGCGTCCGATGCTGGCCAAGGCGGCGGAGCTTGGGGTCCCGCTCTTCATCCATCCTCAGACGCCGCCGCCCGCCGTGCGCGAGGCCAGCTACTCGGGGGTGAGCGAGAAGGCCGACCTCGCGCTCGCCGCGTTCGGTCTGGGCTGGCACTACGAAGCCGGGTTGCAATGGGTGCGGTTGGCGGCGGCGGGCGTCTTCGACGAGCTGCCCGACCTGCAGATCATCCTCGGCCACTGGGGTGAGGTGGTGCTGCTCTACCTGGAACGGACGTCAGCCGTGCTCGACCGGACGCTCGAGCTCAAGCGCCCTCTCGTCGAATACGCCCGTCGAAACCTGTACGTTACCGGCAGTGGCATGTGGAGTGAGAACTATCTTCTCCGCTGCATGGACATTGTCGGCCCTGAGCGCCTGCTGTTCTCCACGGACTACCCCTACCAGTACCGCCCTGGCGGCGGCGCCCGGCGTTTCCTCGAAGCAGCTCCACTGGACCTGTCTGACCGCAGGGCCCTCGCTCACGGCAACTGGGACCGGCTGACGGGGGCGTCATCGGATCCGACGTTGAACGGCTGAGCTATGGCGAGCCGGCTCCATGGCTCTGCCTGTGTCCTCGACGTCTGAGTTGGGTCGAAAGCTGCCGAAGTGTGGGCGGCAGCGGATGGCCGCTTTCGAAGACTCTAGCTCCGTAGCGGACGTTCCACTTTCGGCCAGATCCGCAGCATGACCATCACGGCTCAACCATCACTGCTGAGAGGATGATCACTCACGGCGCCTTGGCCCGACGGGTCGCCCGTGCACGCTCCAGGAATGCCGCCCTGCGACGTTCCTCCCGCAGCACCTTGATCGTCGGCCGCCACCAGCCGCGCGCCAGCTCGGCTTGGTCGGGCGCCGTCCGTGCGGGCCAGGTCTGGACGAGCTCGGCATGGCTCGGCCTGCGCCAGCCCGCCCAGATCAGCGCGGCGGGTCCGGCTGCGACACCGGGATGGAAGCGGGCGGCGATCACCGGCTCGACAAGCTCGCCGGTGACCGCCTCGAACACCACGGGCCCCGCATGGGTCATCAGCACGCGGTCGAGCGGCGGCGTCGCGTCTTCCGGCACGGGGTAGCGATGCCGGCGGCGCTCGGCGGCGTCGGCCCGCCTGTCGCCGTGCTCGGGAGACGCCTTGCGGCTTTCCTCGCGCTTCCGCCGCTCCTCGGGCTCGGCCCGGCGGGCGGCATCCTCGATGGCGGGCCAGTGCCGGCGCAGCTCCTCGAACGACCGGAACGGCACGCGCCACGCTTTCGCGGCGGGGTCCCACCGCGCCCAGGGCACCGTCCGCAGCTCGGTGATAACGGCCCGGGAGTATGGCGTCCGGATCACGAGGTCGTCGGCGACCTCCAGGTAGGGGCTGGTGACCGGCTCGAAGGTGAAGGCGTCGCGGCCGCGCTGATCGGCATGGGCCAGCACGCCCGACCACTCACGGCCCGCCCACGTGGCCAAGCGTCGTTCCGCCTTTGTGCCCGGCACGAACCAGGCGCCCAGGTCGTCGCGCCACCGGGCGCGGGGGAAGGCTTCCCGGAAACGCTCCACCGTCATGCGGTCGTATGGGAAGGCCGTCGCCCCAGGTGCGCCCTCGCCGGCGTCCCGCTGCGTCGCGCTGAACTCCGCCGCGTCGTCGGTCACCTGTCCAAACCCTCCGTGACGGTAGGCCGGCCAATCTCCGCATCCCGCATGCATCGTCCAATCACGGAGGGCGTTCCGCGCCCATCCTCCCAGCCGCACCACAACTCCGTGCGGATCAGGCAAGGGATCGGGCACGGGGGATCAGCTCTCGTGCACGAACGTACGCTTGGACCCGATGCTCGCCCGAAAACTGCCGGTCCGCTCCCGGCCAGTCTCGCCATGAGATCTCACCGGGTCGGCAGCAGCTCAGAGGGCCTGACCTAGGGCGAGCGGCTCCGAGGGGTAGACGGCCTTGAAGCGATCGAGCGCCTGGCACCATGTCGCCGCGGGTGGCGACAGCCAGCCTGTCACCTGCAGCATCGCATCGTGATGTCTCGACAGATCCCAGGACAGGATTGGTTCATGGTGGGCAACCCGGTTGCGCAGCAGGCGGATCTGGGTGAGCGGGCGTGCGAGATCCTTGCGCCGGAGGCCCTTGCCGTTCTCGCGACGCGCGATGCGATGCAGGTCGGTCTGCCAGAGGTCCTCGTAGGCTGCGCCCAGCATGGCGGTCCAGAAGCTGAATGTCAGCGCCGCCACGACGCGGCCTGGTAGCGGCTCCTTCCGTTCCCGCGCGAGATCGGCCACGGCTTCGGCCACCTGCGCCTGCTGGGTTGCGGCGGCAAGCAGCCCGGGCTCCTCGTACCAGCGCAGGTGGTGCGCAGCGGACATCACGCCATGAACGCGGTTCCGCAGGGCCACTTCCAGCATCTGCAGGGGCGTATAGAGAGCTTCGGAGAGGCGGGTGTTCAGCGCGTAGAGCTCCAGAGCTCTGGCCCGATCGCCACCTGCCCAGGCCAGGTAGCGGCCGAACCGCTCCAGTGAGAATGCCTCCTCCAGATCCTCGGCCTCGATCAAGGTGTCACTCCTCGCAACCGTGGATCTTGCCGCCGAGGGCCTTTTCGATTACCTGTAATCTTGTAAACCCCGGTCCCGTCTCTGCCAGGCTAACGGCATGCGGCCGGGGTAATCTCTTTGGAGCCGGGTTGCGGCTTGTGCAGCACAACTCGGCGTTCCTGCGAGCCTTCCGCCAGGCATTCCTGACTAATCAGCGGAACAAGCCAGGGCGAGCAGACGGTTGCGGGCGCCGGGTTGCAACCGCAACTCGCCGGCTTCTGTCTCGAAACGCACGTTAAGAGATCCACAGAAGCTTGATTCCTATGAGGCCCACGTATTTCTCATAGCCCAAGGCCTGACCGGGCTGCGGTCTCGGAAGGCATTGTTCGTCATGGATCGCCCTGCCGTGCAAGCCACGTGTTGCGGTATGCTGACAGCAGCGGTGCGGCAAAGCCTATCGACTGCAGCTCGAGGTCCATGCCGAGCGGTGTCGGTGCCGGCGGCCATGATCCATCTTCCTTGCGGCGGAGCAGGTGCGCGGCGATGGCGTCGGTCTGCAGCACGAGGATCTCCTGCACCGAGGCAAGCGTGGTGTAGGCCCACACGCTGGTCCACGTCTCCACCGCGTTGTCGGGCGACAGGATCTCGATCATCAGCACCGGATCGGCGATCAGGCTCCCCTCGGCCTCGGTGAGCGGCGAGCACGTGACCAGAAGATCAGGGATGCGCACGTTCGCGCTCGTGCCTGCGGTCAGGCACACGCCCGCCTCTGCCAGGGCGGTGCAGGATGAGTCTGCAGCGTCCAGGTGCATCATAAGCAGGTTGGCGAGTCGGCTCCGCATCGTTGCATGCGTGGGGTCTGCCAGCGCCATGGTCACCGGAACGCCGTCGATCAGTTGGTACCTCAGGTCGTCGGCAGGTTCCCACACCAAAAAATTAGCGACAGACATGCCGCCATCGACTTTCACGGATGCAGACGGTGCGGTGCCCTGTTCGGGCGGCTGTGTCTTCTCACTTGCCATTGGGTTGCTCCTGCCCTGTGCGGTCACGATGTCGGCGCAGACGGACCCGCAGATTCGTCGCGGCACGTTACTTTATCGCTCCTGCGCACTCGCGCTGTCCGCCTCCAGTTCGGCGACCCTAGCGCGGGCGGCGGCGAGTTCATCCTCGCGCTGCCGCAGTTGGTGTTCCAACCTCAGGACCTGTCTGCGGCCGCTTGGACCGGGGTGGTCGGCCTCGTTTGTATGCGCTGCCATGGCGGCCAGCGCCGCGGCCAGCCTGGCCGGGTCTGCCGCCGCCAGGGTGCTGGGTGCCGGGTCCCGCGTGATGCGGTGCGGCGTCTGCGAGCTGTCGAAGCTCCGGATCTTGGGGAACGCCACCTTGGCCAGCACCCCGTCGGACGGCGCCCACAGCCATCCCTCGCCGCGCGCCAGCCTGGGCAGGGCGGCCAGGATGCGCCCTCCCTCGGCGCGGTCCGCCTGGCCGTCGATCCAGCGCCCGACGGCGGCGCGGTCCTGGCTGGCGGTGAGCTTCATGCAGACCAGGATGTCGGCCTGGGAGAGCACGTCCTTGTGCAGCACGGCGGGGCGCTGGGTGATCAGCCACGGCACGAAGCCTCTCACTCTCCCGCGGCGCACGATCTCCTCGACCCTGCCGAGCAGCTCGTGGCCGTCCTGGCCGATGCGTTGCGGCGCCCACAGGTCGGCCTCGTCGAGCACGAGGTGCAGAGGCTGTGTGTTGCCGAGGTAGAGCGCCTGGGTGAACGCGGTCATGAACGCGCGGCGCACGCCGGCGCTGCCGAGATCGGAGACGTCGACGACGCAGGCCAGCGCCTGGGTGCCGACCAGGAGGCCGAGGGCGTGGC
>JAABUY010003979.1_pt1 | contig 15822 bp, 14 predicted proteins | sample 5560271 | NCBI WGS metagenome assembly JAABUY01 (sample SAMN10711886, study PRJNA513374) | rock metagenome | isolation source: Antarctica rocks | place: Antarctica: Victoria Land, University Valley
CTGCGGGCGTCGATCCGGGTCATCCCGGCGAAGAGGGCGACGCCGAGACCGGTGTTGACGACGTGCTTGAGCAGGAACGAGCTGCCGGAGCTGTGCCGCGTGGCGGACCAGACGAGCAGCGCCCCGAGGACCGACAGGCCGAGCCCGGCGAGAACGAGCCCCCAGTCGGTGCGGGACCACACCGGCACGGCGCGACTGCCGTCGGGCGTCAGGTGGGGACGACGGACTTGAGGATCTCGCGGCATTGCTCCACGTCGGTGTTCATCTGCTCGAGCAGTGCGTCGATCCCCTCGTACTTCACCGTCGGCCGGAGCCGCTTCACCAGCTCGTAGGAGACCCGCTCACCATAGAGGTCGAGGTCGGTCCGGTCGAGGACGTACCCCTCGACCCGGCGCTGGGTGCCGTCGAAGGTCGGGTTCGTCCCGATGGAGATCGCTGCCGGCGAAACCCGGTCGGGCGCGCCGTCCGGCAGGTCCAGCCGGGTGAGCCACCCGGCATACACGCCGTCGGCCGGGATGAGGCCCTCGGAGTCCTGGCTGAGGTTGGCCGTGGGGTAGCCGAGCTCGCGGCCGCGGTGGTCCCCGTGGACCACGGTGCCGGTCACCTTGGGGGGCCGGCCGAGCACCGCGGCCGCCCCCTCGACGTCACCCTCGAGGACCCGGCTGCGAGCCATCGAGGACGACCAGCGGGCTCCGTCGCCGAGGTCCTTGAGCGCTACGACGTCGAAGCCGTGCGCCCGGCCGAGCCGGCGCAAGGCCTCCACGTCGCCGGAGTTCCGGACCCCGAAACGGGTGTCCTCGCCGACGACGACCGTTCCGGCGTGGAGCGCCTCGACGAAGACGCGCTCGACGAACTCCTCGGGTGTCTGCCGGGCGAGCTCCGCGGTGAACTCAAGAACGAGGACCGCGTCGAGACCGCTCGCCGCGAGCAGGGCGAGCCGCTGGGGCAGTGAGGTGAGCATCATCGGCGCTCGCCCGGGGTGCAGAACGGCCACGGGATGCGGGTCGAAGGTCACCGCCACGGAGAAGGACTCGGCCGCCGACGCCAGCTCGACGACCCGCGCGAGAACGGCCCGGTGGCCGCGGTGGACGCCGTCGAAGTTCCCGAGCGTGACGACGCTCGGCCCGATGTCCGCGGGGATCTCCGGTAGTCCGTTCCAGACCTGCACGGTGCACACTCTACGAACCCCGGGACCACGCGGGCACGCCGGACGGGGCACCACCCCCGCCTAGGCTGGCCGGGTGGCCACCTTCGTCGCGCTCCTCACCCCGTCGAGCAACCGCGTGTATGCCGGGGCCGCCCCCGCAGTGACCTCCGCCGAGCTGCGGGTGCTGGGGCTGGAGGCGCTGGGTGCCACGGTCACCGACGTGCACCCCACGTCGCTCGCCGGAGTCCCCTACCTCGAGGTCACCCTCGACGGGGAGCCGCGGGTCGAGGTCCTCGGACAGCTCGCGGCCGTCCATGCCCTGTTCTGCCGGGAGGGTGAGCTGCTGCGGCCGGTGCCGCTGGCCCGGACCGAGCGGTTCGACGACGACCTGCTGTCGATCCCGAAGTACCCCGGCAAGACGAACGAGCAGCTCACCCGGGTCCTGCTCAACGTCACCCTCGCGTCGACCGCGTGGGCGCCCGACATGGCGAGCCGCAGGTTCTCGGTGCTCGACCCGATGGCCGGACGCGGCACGACGCTCAGCTGGGCGCTCACTCTCGGGCACGACACGGCCGGGGTGGAGATCGAGCGACGTGAGGTTGAGGCCTACTCCGCATTCCTGCGGACCTACCTGCGGCGCAAGCGCGTCAAGCACCAGATCGACCTGCGCCCCTTGCGGCGCAACGGAACACACGTCGCAGACTTCCTCGACGCGCAGCTCGCTGCCGACAAGGACGCCTACCGGGCCGGAGAGCGGCAGTCGCTGGAGCTCTACGCCGCCGACACCATGGCCACCCCCGAGCTGTTCGGCAGGCGCCGGTTCGACGTCGTCGTCACCGACGCTCCCTACGGCGTCGCCCACGGGAGCCGGTCGGGCGCCGGCGGGGTCGGGCGGGGCGCCGGGCGGGACCGCAGCCCCGCGGCCATCCTCGCGGCGGCGATCCCGGGATGGGCCACCGTCCTGCGCACCGGCGGGGCCTTGGGCATCGCGTGGAACACCCACGGCCTGGCCCGCGAGGAACTGGCCCGGATCTGCGCCGGCGCCGGCCTGGTCGTGTGCGACGACGGGCCCTACCTCGAGCTGGCCCACCGCGTCGACGCGGGGATCCACCGCGACCTGCTCGTCGCCCGCAAGCCGTCAGGCCGAGAAGCCACCCGCGGCCCCGGCGGGCGCGAAGACGACGAGCGCCCTTGCCTGTCCCCGGGACTCGTCCAGCATCGCGACGAGCTTGCCGTCCGGCGACAGGGCGGCGACGACCGGCTGCCCGGGCAGCGCCGAGGGGATCCGCTGGCCGTGGCCCAGTGCCCTCGCCTCGTCGGGGGTGACGTCATGGACGACGAACTGCGCCCGCGCAGCATCGGCCATGGACAGAAGGAGTATGCCGTGGCCACCGGGGCCGCCCTCGAGCTCCGCGGCGGCCCGGCCCAGGTCCTCGAGGTCCTCGGCGACATCGAGCCCGAAGCGGCCGACCCTCGTGCGCCTCAGGGCCGTGAGGTGGCCGCCGACCCCGATGCTCGCCCCGAGGTCCCGGGCCAGTGCCCGGACGTAGGTGCCGGAGGACACCTCGACCTCGATGTCCACGTCGACGAGCGGCCCGTCGCGTCGCACCTGCAGGACGTCGAGGCGGTGGACGGTCACGGCCCGTGCTGCGAGCTCGACCTCCTTGCCCTGGCGCACCCGGGCATAGGCCCGCTCACCGCCCACCTTGATGGCGCTCACCGAGGAGGGCACCTGCTGCAGGGGACCGGTCAGGGACGCGGCAGCGGCGGTGATCGCCTCCCGGGTGACGGACGAGCAGTCGCCCCGGGTCGTGACCTCGCCCTGCGCGTCATCGGTGACGGTGGCCTCTCCGAGGCGGACCGTCGCGGTGTAGGTCTTGTCGCACCCGACCAGGAAGGTCAGCAGCCTGGTGGCCCGGTTGACGCCGAGCACGAGCACCCCGGTCGCCATCGGGTCGAGCGTGCCGGCGTGACCGACCCGCCGGGTGCCGCACAGCCGGCGCACCCGGGCGACGACGTCGTGGCTCGTCCAGCCGGACGGCTTGTCCACGACGAGGAGCCCGTCAGCCCCGCTTGACATCCCGGCCATCGACGTCATCGGAGTGCTGGTCGACGTCGTCGCTGTCCTCGTCGTCGCTGTCCTCGTCGACGGGCCGGCGGTAGGGATCCGCCTCGCCGGCGTAGGTCGCGCCCTCGCGGACCCGGGCCAGCTCGGCGTCGCGGGCCTGGGTGGCGGCGATGACGTCCTCGAGGTGCGCAGCACCCTCGGGCAAGGCATCCGGGATGAACTCGATGACCGGTGTCAGCCGGATCCCGATCTGGCGCCCGACCGTGCTGCGGACCTTGCCCCTGGCGGACTCGAGGGCGGCAGCGGTCGCAGCCCGCTCGTCCTCGCCGCCGAAGACGGTGTAGAAGATCGTCGCATGCTGGAGGTCGCCCGTGACACGGACGTCGGTGATGGTGAGAAAGCCCAGCCGCTCGTCCTTGACGCGGTGCTCGAGGTGCTCCGCGACGATGACCTTGATGCGGTCGGCGATCTTCTTCGCCCGTGCCGGATCGGCCATGACAGTCCTTTCAGTTTGAGCTCAGCGCCCTCAACCGACGGTGGCGGGCGGCCACGCGAGAAGGTGGGGCACGGCATACCGCGGTGGGCGGGTCCCGGGCCACCGGTGCCGAAGACCCGCCCGCTACGGAGGAAACCACTCAGGAACGCGGCTTCTCGCGCAGCTCGAACGTCTCGATGACGTCGCCGACCGAGATGTCGTTGAACGTCCCGAGGTTGATGCCGCACTCGAAGCCCTCGCGGACCTCGGTGACGTCGTCCTTGAAGCGCCGCAGCCCGGTGATCTCGACGTTCTGCGCGACGACGGTGCCGTCCCGGACGATCCTCGCCTTGTGGCCGCGGCGGATCTCTCCCGAGCGGACGATCGAGCCCGCCACGTTGCCGAACTTCGAGGACCGGAAGACCTCCCGGACCTCGGCGTTTGCGAGCTGGACCTCCTCGTACTCCGGCTTGAGCATCCCCTTCAGGGCCGCCTCGAGCTCGTCGATCGCCTGGTAGATCACCGAGTAGTAGCGGATCTCCACGCCCTCACGGTCGGCGACCTCGGCGTTCTGGCCCTCGGCCTTGACGTTGAAGCCGATGATGATCGCGCTCGACGCCATGGCGAGGTTGATGTTGTTCAACGTGATCGCGCCGACGCCACGGTCGATGATCCGCAGCTCCACCTCCTCGCCCACGTCGATCTGGAGCAGGGCGTCCTCGAGCGCCTCGACCGAACCCGACGCGTCACCCTTGAGGATGAGGTTGAGGGTGTCGACCTTGCCGGCCGCAAGGGCCTCGTTGAGGTCCTCCAGGCTGATCCGCTTGCGGGCCCTGGCGAGCGACGCGGCCCGAGATGCCGCCTCGCGGCGCTCGGCGATCTGGCGAGCGGTGCGGTCGTCGGGAGCCACCAGGAAGGTGTCGCCCGCGCCGGGCACCGAGGTCAGGCCCAGGACGAGCACCGGACGAGCCGGAAGCGCCTCAGTGACGTTGTTGCCGTGCTCGTCTAGCATGGCGCGGACGCGACCGAAGCCGGAGCCGGCCACGATGGAGTCCCCGACGTGGAGCGTCCCGGACTGCACGAGCACCGTCGCGATGGGGCCGCGGCCCTTGTCGAGGTGGGTCTCGATGGCAACCCCGCGGGCGTCCTTGTCGGGATTTGCCCGCAGGTCGAGCGCCGCGTCGGCCGTCAGGAGGACGGCCTCCAGCAGGGCCTCGATGTTGTCGCCGTTCCTGGCCGAGACGTTGACGAACATCGTCTCGCCGCCGTACTCCTCCGCGACGAGGTTGTACTCGGTCAGCTGCTGGCGGATCTTCTCCGGGTTGGCGCCCTCCTTGTCGATCTTGTTCACGGCGACGACGATCGGCACCCCGGCCGCCTGGGCGTGGTTGAGCGCCTCGATGGTCTGCGGCATGACCCCGTCGTCCGCGGCCACGACGAGGATGACGATGTCGGTCACCTGGGCACCACGGGCCCGCATGGCGGTGAACGCCTCGTGACCCGGGGTGTCGATGAAGGTGATCGGCCGCTCGGCGCCCTCGTGCTCGGCGACGATCTGGTAGGCACCGATGTGCTGGGTGATGCCACCGGCCTCACCCTCGCCGACCCTCGCGGAACGGATCGCGTCGAGCAGCTTGGTCTTTCCGTGGTCGACGTGGCCCATCACCGTGACCACCGGGGGTCGTGGCTGCAGGTCGTCGTCGTCCTCGGCCTCGAGCTCGGCGTCGAGGTCGATGTTGAACTGCTCGAGCAGCTCGCGCTCCTCGTCCTCGGGAGAGACGACCTGGACGTCGTAGCCCAGCTCGGCACCGAGCAGACGGAAAGTGTCCTCGTCGAGCGACTGGGTCGCCGTGGCCATCTCACCGAGATGGAACAGTACGGTCACCAGGGACGCGGGGCTGGCGTTGATCTTGTCGGCCAGCTCCGTGAGCGAGGCGCCACGACGCATCCGGATGAGGGTCTTGCCGTCGCCGCGCGGCACCTGCACCCCGCCGAGCGACGGCGCCTGCATCTGCTCGAACTCCTGGCGCTTCGCGCGCTTGGACTTCCGGCCTCGGACCGGACGCCCGCCACCGCGGCCGAAGGCACCCTGGGTGCCACCACGGCCACCGGGACCGCCGCCACCGGGACGACCGGCGAACCCGCCGCCACCTCCGGGACGACCGGCGAACCCGCCGCCACCGCCGGGAGCGCCGCCGGGACCGCCCGGACGACCGCCACCGGGCCCGGGGCGACCGCCTCCGGGACCACCCGGACGGGTGCCCGGGCGACCGGTCGCAGCACGGTCGGGCATCATGCCGGGATTGGGACGACCAGCACCCGGACGGGGGCCGGCGGCCCCGGCACCGGCTGGACGGGGCCCGGCGGCACCGGGACCACCCGGCCGCGACTGCGGACGGGGCATGCCCTGGCTCGGGGCGAAGGGGTTGTTGCCGGGACGGGCCGCGCCCTCACGAGCGGCAGCATCGCCTCGCGGACGGCCCATGCCCTGACTGGGCGCGAACGGGTTGTTGCCGGGACGCGGCTGGCCGGGACGCGGGGCAGGACGTGGTGACGCCGGGACGCTGGGACTCGACGAGCCGCCGTCGCGGGCGGCCGGCACCTGCACGGGGCGCGGACCGGGAGCCGGGGCGGGTGAAGCCGCCGGGGCGGGCGAGCCCGGGCCGGGAGTCGCCGAGGCGGCGACCCGAGCCGGAGCCTCGCCGGGGGCCGGCTCTGCGCGCCGCGACGGCGTGGCCGGCGTGGGGCGCACGGGCGACGGCGCGGCTGGCGCAAGGGCGGCAGCGGCCGGCGCGGAGGTGGACGGAGCCGCGGGGGCGGAAACGGCTCTGGCGGCCGCCGGTGCGACCTTCGCGGGTGCGGCCTTCTTGCCGTCCGTGCGCAGCTCTGCGGGGAACGTCTCCTTGATGCTTCGAACGACAGGGGGCTCGATGGTCGACGATGCCGACCGGACGAACTCGCCCTTCTCCTTCAGGTAGCTGAGCAGCGTCTTGCTCTCAACACCGAGCTCTTTGGCGAGCTCATAGACCCGGACCTTGGCCACGTTTCTCCTTCTCGGTGGTCCCGACCCAGAGAAGAAGCTTCCGTGGGCGCGACCTAGTTGTGGGGCTTGCTCATTGCTGAGTACTCATCGGGTGCTCATCAGCGTCTGACCCGCCTTCGGTTGGTCATGATGGAACGGTGGACGAGCGAGTGGCGTCGAGGTGGGCGGCCACCGGGCCGACGTCCGGTCCGGCGCCCAGTCGCAGGGCCCGGACGAACGCCTTGCGGCGGACGGCCTGCTCGAAGCAGTCGGTGCTCGGGTGCAGCCATCCGCCACGCCCGGGCAGCCGGTGTCCCGGATCGGGCACCACGCAGACCTGCTCGATCTCGTGGCACCCCACCGCAACCACTCGCAGTAGTGCCGACCAGCTATCCGTGGTGCGACAGCCCACGCACGTGCGGATCGGCTCATCCCCGCAGGGGCGTGCCGACGACGCTGACGTGCCATCGGGCTGCCGAGCGCGGAGTCCAGTCCGGTCGGTCACGCTCAAGTCTACCCCGTCCACCCGGCCGGCTGGGTCTACCCGTCCGACGCCGGGGATGGCTCGGGTTGTCCTGCCTCGGGTTGCCCTGCTCGCGAGGCGACGGGGTTGTCCGGACGAATGTCGATCCGCCAGCCGGTCAGCTTGGCGGCGAGGCGCGCGTTCTGCCCCTCCTTGCCGATGGCGAGGGACAGCTGGTAGTCCGGGACGACCACCCGGGCCGCTCGGGCCTGCGCGTCGACGATCTCGACCGACTGCACCCGGGCCGGCGACAGGGCCGCCGCCACGAAGGCGGCGGGGTCCTGGGCGAAGTCGACGATGTCGATCTTCTCGCCGTGCAGCTCCGTCATGACGGCCCGGACGCGGGCACCCATCGGGCCGATGCAGGCGCCCTTGGCATTGACCCCGGGCGCCGTGGAGTGGACCGCGACCTTGGTGCGGTGGCCGGCCTCACGGGCCAGGGCCGCGATCTCCACCGTGCCGTCGGCGATCTCCGGGACCTCGAGCTTGAAGAGGCTGCGCACGAGGTTCGGGTGGGTGCGCGACAGCCCGATCTGCGGCCCGCGTGGTCCGCGCTTGACGGAGACGACGTAGCAGCGCAGCCGCTCGCCGTGCCGGTAGCGCTCCCCGGGCACCTGCTCCGCCACGGGCAGGATCCCCTCGACGGTGCCGAAGTCAACCAGCACGTGCCTCGGGTCGGAGCTCTGCTGGATGATGCCGGAGACGACGTCGCCCTCTCGGCCCTTGAAGTCGCCGAGGATCTGCTCGTCCTCGAGGTCGCGCAGCCGCTGGACGATGACCTGACGTGCCGTGGCTGCCGCGACCCGGCCGAAGCCGCCGGGCGTGTCGTCGAACTCCGGTCCCGGCTCACCGCGCTCGATCCACTCGCCCTCCTCCGCGGGCAGGGGCCCACCCTCCTCACGCGCCCACACGATGACGTGTCCGCTCTTGCGGTCGAGCTCGACCCGGGCCAGCCGGAAGGACCCGTCCGTGCGGTGGTAGGCGAAGAGCAGCGCCTGCTCGATGGCGGGGATGAGCACATCGAGGCTGATGTCCCGATCCCGCTCGAGCGCCCGCAGGGCCGCCAGGTCAATGTCCATCGGGGTTCTCCTGGTCGTCGGTGAGGGAGGTGGCCTCGTCCTCGCCCATGTCTTCGGGGTCGAACGCGTCATCGAGGTCGAGCTCGTCGCTGTCGGGCTCGGCCGACTCGTCCTGGAACTCATCGCCGGCGGACTCCTCCTGCGCAGGTCGGGTGAACTCGACCTGGACCTTGGCCGAGGTGATGTCGTCGAACGCGACCTCGCGTCGGGTGGCCGGCGCCTTCCGGTCGGCGGGGACCGCCAGCTCGACGCGGTCGCCCGACACGGAGACGAGCCGCGCGGTCAGCGTGCCGCCGGACTCAAGGACCAGCGCGACGAGCCGGCCGACGTTGCGGCGGAAGGCGCGGTGGCCGCGGAGGATGCGGTCCACGCCGGGCGAGCTCACCTCGAGCGTGTAGGGCTGGGCCCCCATGCGGTCGCCCACGTCGAGGACGTCGCTGACGGCGCGGGTGGCCTCGGCGACCTCGTCCAGGGTGAGCGGCGCCAACCGGCTCGTCGTGTCGCCGCCATCGACGCCGGAGAGGTCACGGTCGACGACGACCCGCACGATGCGGCGTCGGCCGGCGGGAGTGACGGTCAGCTCGTCCAGGACCAGTGACAGGTCGGCGAGCGGCTGGTCCAACGCAGTCCGGATCGTGTCGGTCACGGTTGCCGCCTCCCCTGTGTTCTCGAACGACCCTGGTGTTCTCGAACGACCCGCTCGGAACGGAATGACCCGCACGGAAGCGAACCCGAGGGCTGGATCCATCGGCTCCACTCTATCGACGTTGGGGAGCGACGCACGCCCGCCGGCGTGCGACGGCCCGTGCCATGATCGACCGCATGTCTCCCGCGGCCGCCCAGCCGGGGGCATCGACCGCCGTGACCACGGTCGTTCGGCTACGGGTGGAGGCGCAGTCGCTGGCGCACGACGGGGGCGGGGCCATGGTGCCGTTCCCCCGCATGGCCTGCCCGTGAGCGAGCTGGTGCCCGAGGCGTTCGCGGCGATTGTCGCCCACCGCGAGCCCGACGCGGTCGAGCCCGGGAGTGCGTATGCCGTGTCGGGGGCCGAGTGGCTGCGTCAGCTGCCCCGCCTGCTCGCCGACCTCCTCGACGCGTGGGGCCTCACCGTCGACGGACCGACGGGGTGGGGGACGGCTGCCGTCGTCGTGCCGGTCACCACGCCGGAGGGAGCTGCGGTGCTCAAGGTGACGTGGCCGCACTTCGAGGCGCGCACCGAGCACCTCGCCCTGCGGCACTGGGACGGCCACGGCGCAGTCCGGCTGCTGCGGGCAGATCCGCGCCGGTTTGCTCTCCTCCTCGAACGCCTCGACAGCACAACGGATCTCACGGGTGTACCCATCGACGAGGCTTGCGGTGTCATCGGCGACCTCCTGGCCCAGCTGGCTTCTCCGGCCATTGCCCGGACCCCCACGCTGTCGGCGTATGCCGCACGGCAGCTGGCCAGCGCACCTCGCGAACCCGGGGGGGTGCCCCGCAGGTTCGTCGACCAGGCGCGTTATCTCCTCGAAGACCTGGGCATCGACCCGGCCGTCGACGCGAGGCTGCTCCACACGGACCTGCACTACGTCAACGTCCTTCGCGGGCAACGTCAGCCATGGCTCGCCATCGACCCGAAGCCGACCGCCGGGGACCCGGCCTTCGAGATCGCCCCGGTGCTCTGGAACCGTGAGGACGAGCTCGGCACGGGCAGCTCCGTCCGGTGGAACCTGCGCCGGCGGCTCGAGATCGTCTGCGAGCACGCGCAGATCGACGAGGACCGGGCCCGCGGGTGGACGATCGTGCGGTTGGTCGACCTCGCCACGGACGAGCCGCCCGGTTCGGACGTGGTCAGCCTGGCCGTGGCCATCATCAAGGCCATGAACGACTGACCGCGGCGACGGCCACCCCCGGGGCGCCACGCGCCGGAGTCCCGGACCCGGGCAGTGAGAGGCTGTGGACGTGAACCGCCTGGCGAACGCGACGAGCCCGTACCTCCTCCAGCACCGGGACAACCCGGTGGACTGGTGGCAGTGGGAGCCGGAGGCCTTCGAGTCGGCGCGAGAACGTGACGTGCCGGTCCTGCTGTCCATCGGCTACGCCGCGTGCCACTGGTGCCATGTCATGGCCCACGAGTCCTTCGAGGACGCCGAGGTCGCGCGGGTGCTCAACGCCGGGTTCGTCCCGATCAAGGTCGACCGGGAGGAGCGGCCGGACATCGACGCGGTCTACATGGCGGCGACCACCGCGACCACCGGCCACGGCGGGTGGCCGATGACCGTCCTGCTGACCCCGGACGGCGACCCGTTCTACTGCGGCACGTACTTCCCCCGAAGCCACTTCCTCTCGCTCCTCGGGGCAGCGTCGGACGCGTGGCGCACCCAGCGGGAGCAGGTGCTGGGCAGCAGCGCCCACGTCGCCGAGGCGATCCGCGCCGCCACGGCCCCGGCTGCGGCCGACGCGGTGACGAGCTCGACGCTCGATTCCGCCGTCGCCACGCTGGGCCGCGGCTACGACCACGTCAACGGCGGGTTCGGCACGGCGCCGAAGTTCCCGCCGTCGATGGTCCTCGCCTTCCTCCTGCGCCACCACGGCCGCACGGCAGACCCCGTCGCGCTCGGTCTGGCGACGGGGACGTGTGAGGTGATGGCTCGGGGCGGGATGTACGACCAGCTCGCCGGTGGCTTCTCCCGGTATGCCGTGGACGCGGCCTGGGTGGTCCCCCACTTCGAGAAGATGCTCTACGACAACGCCCAGCTCGCGCGGGTCTATCTCCACTGGTGGAAAGCGAGCGGCAGTGAGCTCGCGCGGCGGACTGCCTGTGAGACAGCCGACTTCATCCTCCGTGACCTCGGGACAGTCGATGGCGGTTTCGCCTCGGCACTCGACGCCGACACGGAGGGGGTGGAGGGGCTCACCTATGCCTGGACCCCCGAGCAGCTGACGGAGGTCCTCGGCGACGAGGACGGTGCTGCGGCTGCCTCGCTGCTGTCGGTCACCGAGGTCGGGACCTTCGAGCACGGGGCGTCGACCCTGCAGCTGCGACACGACCCGGTCGACCCGCAGTGGTGGTCCGACGTGCGGGCCCGCCTGCTCGTGTCGCGGGCGACCCGGCCCCAGCCCGGGCGGGACGACAAGGTGGTCACCTCGTGGAACGGGCTTGCTATCGCCGCCCTCGCCGACCTCGGCGCCACAACGGGCGGGCGCCGCTACGTCGAGGCGGCGCAGCGGTGCGCGACCTTCCTCCTCGACGTCCACCTCGTCGGCGGGCGACTGCGGCGCTCCTCGCGGAACGGGGTCGTAGGGGCCGCGGCGGCTGTCGCGGACGACCACGGCAACCTGGCCGAGGGCCTTCTCGTGCTGCACCAGGCCACCGGGCAGGCACACTGGCTCGTGGCCGCCGGTGAGCTGCTCGACGTGGCGCTCGAACGGTTCCGGACGCCGGAGGGCGGCTTCCACGACACTGCGGACGACGCCGAGGCGCTTTTCGCCCGGCCGCACAGCGCGTCGGACAACGCCGAGCCGTCCGGCCAGTCCTCACTCGCCGGGGCGCTGTTGTCCTACGGCGCCCTCACCGGGTCGGCGCGCCACCTGCAGGCCGCGTCGGAGGCGGTCGACGCAGGCGGGTCGGTGGCCGGACGGGACCCGCGGTTCGCGGGGTGGACGCTGGCCGTTGCCGAGGCGCGCGAGGCCGGGCCGCTCCAGGTGGCGGTCGTCGGCACCGGGCCCGCGGCCGACGACCTGTCCCGGGTTGCCCGGGACAGCCTCTCCCCCGGCCTGGTCCTCGTTGTGGGCAACCCGGACGCACCCGGCATACCGTTGCTGGCTGGGCGGCCCCTCGTCGGAGGGAAGCCGGCCGCCTACGTCTGTCGCGGGTTCGTGTGCGAGCGACCGCTCACCGCAGTCGACGAGCTCTCCGACGCCCTTCAGGCAGCGAAGGCCTGACACTCCGGAGCCCTTTGCGAGAATGCCGTTGCCGTGTCTGCGCCGCCGACGAAGAGCGCCGTCGCCCAGATGTCGGCCCACAGCAGCATCGGCCCCACGACGGTCGTCGAGCCCACCCGACCGATCATCGAGCCGCTGGCCGGGTCGTAGAGGTGGGCGCCGCGGGCGGCCGTGCCCGACGTCGCGACGGCTCCAGCGGTCAGCGGCACGACGGCAGCGACCTTCTCCCGGTCGACGGGGCTCTCGATGCCGATCCGCCACGGCGCGGCGTCCTCGCCCGTCGGCGGGGCGTGTCGGTGGCGGCCCACGAGGACGTCACCACCGGCGTTGAGACACCACGACGCACCGGCCAGGGCCGCGAGGGACTCGGCCGCGCGGTCGACCGCCCAGCCCTTGACGAGGCCGGTTGGGTCGAAGCGTCGGGTGCCGTCCTGGTCTGGCAGGTTGGTCGTGAAGGCCCCAGCCGTGACCTCCTCTGCCTCCCGGCCGAGGCGGACGTACTCCGCGAGCAGGGGGTCTGCGCGATCCAGGGTCAGCTCGCCGCGGTGGTAGCGGGAGAGCTCGGAGTCCGAGCGGTAGGCGGAGAACAGGCCGTCTATGTGGGCGAGCTCGGCGAACGCCGCGGCGACGGCCCGTGCAGTGTCGTTGTCGTCCACCTCGTCGCGTCGCACGTATATACTCACCGGCATTCCCATGATCTGCTCGACCCAGGCGCGCCTCACAGGTGGGCCTTGTCGATGGCGGACTGGAGGGACTCGGCATAGCCGTCGGAGGTGACCGTCGCCCCCGACACCGCGTCGACCTTCGCGCTCTGGGCCGAGACCGCCTCGGCGTCGAGGATCGGCACGGCCCTGCTGTTGATCATCTGGTCGTTGCGGCTCTGCTTGGGCACCTGGAGGACGTCGGCCGCGGTGATCTTGCCGTTGGCCACGGTGATCTGGACCTGGACCGGGCCGTATCTCGTGTCCACGGCGTCGCCGGCGACGGTCGACGTGCCGGCCGCACCCGGGCTTGCGGATCTGGAGTCGCTTCCGGCGGCCGCCGAACCGCCGGCCGCCGAGCTTCCGGCTGCGGGGTTTCCGGCCGAGGCGCCGGCCGCCGCCGACGGGCCGACTGCAGTGGAGCTGCGTGCCGCTGACCCGGCGGCAACCTGCTCGGCAGGGGCCACGGCACTCGAGGTGGACGTGTGGTAGCTGAACAGCAGCACGAGGACGGTGACCGTGCTCAGTGCCCAGGTGACGATGCGTCGCACGTCTGGGATCCTTTCGGGGCGAGGCGGCGTTGGACGGGGGTCGGGGGCTGGATGGCTGGAGTGGGGCCGGCGCTCAGTAGGCGAAGTGCTCGACGTGGACGTGCTCGTCCGGGACGTCCGCTTCCCGGGCTGCCGCGACGACGAGGTCCGTCCACTGGGCGTTTCCGCAGAGGAGAACCTCCCGCTCGGCCACGTCGGGCACGAGGTGACGCAGGGCCGCGACGTCGCTGAGGTGACCTGCCTGCTCGGGCAACCAGCTGGCACGGGTCCGCAGGCGCGGACCGGGGACGGTGAGAACAGTCGCCCCGCGGGACTGCGCGAGGGCACTGAGCTCGTCTCCGAAGACGACCTGGTCGAGGCTGTGGACGCGGTAGACCAGGACGACGTCTCCGGGGCCCTGGGGCAGCTCCTCCAGGAGCGCCCGCATCGGGGTGACGCCGATGCCGGACGCCATGAGCAGCACCTTCTGGCGCCGCCGGATGCCCGCGTGAAGACGACCGTAGGGACCTTCGACGTGCACCCGGCTCCCTGGCCGCAGCGAGCGCAGGGCCGACGAGCCGTCACCGACGTGGGCAGCCGTGATCCGGAGCGAGCGCCCATCCGGCGCCGCGGACAGCGAGTACGGGTGGCCCGGGACCAGCCCGGCGCGTCGAGGAAGCGCCAGTGCAGGAATTGACCGGCCCGGGCCCCGAACCGGTCGAGCTCGCGCCCGACGACGACGACCGAGGTCACTCCCGGTCCCTCGGGACGGACCTCCGCCACGACCAGCCGATGCCGCAGGTTCAGCAGGAGCGGCTGGAGGACCCGGAACCAGACGACGGAGCCGACGGCCACGGCATACAGGCCCCACCAGAAGACCGTCGCAGGAAGGTTCCCCACGAAGTCCTGCCCGGTCCACAGCTGGTGCGGGAGGGCCAGCCCGGCTCCGAGGTAGGCGTAGAGGTGGAGCGGGTGCCACGACTCGTAGCGCAGCCTGCCGCGGGCCTTCTTCACCGAGGTGACGACGACCATGCAGAGCGCGACGGTGCCCGCGACGGCGAGCAGCATGCCGGGGTAGTGCAGGACGAAGTCGACGATGGTGCCCCAGAGCCCGAGGGTCGTCGACGCGGCGTACCCGAGGGTGATCAGGACCATGTGCGCCCCCAGGAGGTTGACCGAGGTGAACCCCACGAGTCGATGCCGACGGGCCAGCTCGTCCTACCCGTAGCTGCGCTCCACAAAGGGGATTCGCGCCATGAGGAGGACCTGGATGAGGAGCAGGTCGGAGGCCACCAGGCCGGTCAGCCGGCCCAGGGAGATCAGGGCTCCTGCGAGCGACCCCAAGCCCCTGGACACCGCCGCCCACGACCCAGAGAGCGGTGACGACGAGCACCGACAACCAGGCCAGCGCGCCTGCAGCATCTCGCCACCAGGCCTGCTCCGCCTTTGCGGCGGCCGGTTGCGAGCGCCGCCCCGTGGCTCCGGTCGGTCCGGTGACGGGTCCGTGCCCAGGTGCCTCCGGTCCGACGGTCACCCACGGGGCTGCGCTCATGCAAGGAGTCTTCGACGCGCAGTTGTGAGCACCCTGTGTCCTCGCCATGGCGTCCTCGTGAGCACAGTCAGGACCACAGCCCCAGCAGCTGCGCCGAGATCCTGACGATGAAGGCGGAGACGACGACGACGAAGACGATGCGGACGAACCGGCTGCCGAGGCGGACGGCGGTCCGCGCCCCGAGATAGCCCCCGAGAAGGTTCATCAGCCCCATGACCAGCCCGACCTTGAGCAGCACGTGCCCGCCCGGCGCGAAGACGGTCAGTGCCCCGAGGTTCGTCGCGACGTTGGCGATCTTCGCCTTGGCGCTCGCCTCGAGGAAGGCATAGCCCATCAGGCCGACGAGCGCGAAGACGAGGAACGACCCGGTGCCCGGGCCGAGGGCGCCGTCGTAGATCCCGATGACGAACCCGGTCAGGACGGCGACGAGGGTGTGCCGGTGGCCCGCGTAGCGCAGGGCGGTGGCCTGCCCGAGCTGCGGCTTGAGGAGGGTGTAGGCGCCGACGCCGACGAGGCAGACGAGGATGATCGGGTTGAAGGCGCTCCTGGGGATGTGCAGGCCGATGAGCGCGCCCCCGACGGCGCCGAGGTAGGCGACCGCCGCCATGGGCAGGGCGGTCCGCAGGTCGGGCCTCACCCGCCGGTAGTAGGTCACCGAGCTCGTGGTGGTGCCGAAGATCGACCCGAACTTGTTCGTCGCGAGGATCTGGGCCGGCGTCGCCCCGGGGAAGCCGAGGAGCAGCGCCGGCAGCTGGATCAGGCCGCCGCCGCCGACGACGGCGTCCACCCAGCCGGCGAGGA
>JAABUY010003982.1_pt1 | contig 15817 bp, 14 predicted proteins | sample 5560271 | NCBI WGS metagenome assembly JAABUY01 (sample SAMN10711886, study PRJNA513374) | rock metagenome | isolation source: Antarctica rocks | place: Antarctica: Victoria Land, University Valley
GCCGCGGCGCGGGCGGGCCAGGCCTGTCGGCGGGCGCGGAGCTGGGCGCGGACGCCGCCGCCGGCGGCCCCGCGGAGGGCGCCGACGCGCCGGCCGCGCTGGCCGAGGCGGCGTTCGCGTCGGTCACGGCCGAGTACCTGGCGCTCGAGGCCGCGATCGCCGACCCGGCCAAGCGCACCGGCGCGTACCAGCAGCCCTGGCTGGCGCGCTGACGCGCGCGTCCGCTGTCCTCGCTTGAAGGCTGATGCCTTGCGGCGAGCGGCCGCTCTGGCCAAGGAGGCTCCTGCGGCCGATGCGGCTGAGGACAGGCGCATGGCGGCTGCCAGCTGCGGCTCGGCTGAGCGCGCTGGCGCGCCGCCCCTCCGCCCTGGGTGCGGTGCATGCCTTTCGGGGTGTGAAAGCCCATCAGAGCTTGCACAGGATGCGGTTCAGGCTCCACCAGGATAATGGGCTGTGGTGCCATGGTCGCTTGTCAAGCTCTGCTGGGATGCAACCCTGGGCCTGGTGGGAGGCAAATGCGCGCCTGCAGCAAACAATTTTGAGGAGCGCAGGCTCCTATCTATCATGTTGTCACTTTCACCTGCAGCTTGTTTCTGCACCCCCGCTCATTAGGAAGGTTTATCAGGGTTACGCAACCAGCGGCACACGTGGTGCATGCGAAGTCGGAGCGCGCACATGCAGCGGGGTGCAGCAAAGACATGCTATTTATGGGTTGGAATGTAATTCACATCCCTCAGGGCTGTGGAGCTGCAATGGCGAACGTCAGGGTATGCATCACTGGCGCTGCACGTCTTGAAAGCTTTAAAGGCACATAATTGTGAGCGCAAGGCTCCTGAAGCGGCCTTTACATCCCTCCACCCACTGAGGGCACGAAGTACTGCGTCACTTGCTTTCGATAACATAGGCCATCCCCAACTGGGTTGCATGTTTGACTCTTATGTTGCGCAACCATGGACACAGGCTTCAGTGCAGGACTACCCGCAAAGCCTTGCTGCCAAGAGCTTCGGTCAGCAACCTTGCCACACACTGGACCATGTTGCCGGTGTATACGCTGCACGGCCTCCGCATAATCAAGCCATGGCGCGTATGCGCAACCAGTATGTGTTTCTGTCGTGGCGGCCCCGTTCATTCCAGGACGACATGCCGCAGAGACCGCGCATGCGCCTCTGCACCGCTCGCATCCCTCGCCCTAGCTCACACAGCTGGACATCCCTCATCTCACAAAGCCAAGCGCACAGCTGAACCCAACCCCCACCGGCACCGCCCGAACGCGGTCAGGCCAGGACCTGCTCGGCAGGCGGCGCTGGGCCGGCGGCGGGGCCGGCCAGCGCAGCGCGCGCGTCCACGACGCGCGGCTCCGCGTCCAGGCCGGGCAGCGCGAGCGAGGCCGCCAGCGCGGCCGCCGCGCGCTGGCCGGCCTCCGCCGCGCCGCCCTGCTCGCCGCAGCGCGCCTTGGCCTCCTGCGCGCGCGGCGCATCCACCGAGGGTCTGAGGGCCTGATTTGAAAGATGACGTACGGACTGCGAGCTCTCCATGGAACTTTTCTCCACCGCCGCAGCGCGGCCAGCATGCTGCATCGGCGCCCCTGCATCCAGACGGCCATGGCTGCAGCACAGATGCATGTATAGCCCAGGTGGCCTGCGGCATGCGGTCGCGTTGCAGTATGGGCAATTCTGAGCCCCATGCCGGGCGGCGCTGGGTCCGCACGGCAGGCGCTGGCAGCCCTGCTTTCGCTGCACCTCATGCTGCAGCGCGCGATGCGACCGCGGCGGGCGCGCAGAGACGCGCGCCGCGCGCCGACGCATGCAAGCGCGGGGCGCGGCCGCGGGCGGCACCTGCTCGGAGCGGCGCGCGATCGCGCGCGCCAGGAAGTGGCCCGCGCCGCCGCCGGGCGCGAACTGGCGCATGGTGTCGCCGAACGCGTCGCGCGCGGCCTCAAACTCCCACTGCTGCGCGCCCAGCCGGAAGGCCACCTCCGCCAGGCGCGCCGCCTCTGCCGCGCTGCGCGCGTCCAGCCGCGCGCGCTCGGCCTCCAGCGCGCCCAGCGCGGCCTGCACGCTCGCGCGCTCTGCGGCGACCGCCGCGTCCATGCGGCGCGCCTGCTCGGCCGCCGCCGCGCCCTGCCGCCGCGCGCGGCGCACCCTTCGAGGTGTGGTCGGGCTGCGGTGGCGAGTCAGGCGGGGCGCCCGCGGACGCCCAGGTCCCCGAGCTGGGGTCATGGGTTCATAAAGCCGTCTATCTGGCGCCTGGCCGCTGCGCCGTCGGCACTCGGGCCGCCCAGGCTCAGCGAAGGTGGCACCGCCGCCCTGCCTGGTCTGCGCCGCGGGTAGGGCGGGCGGGACCAGCGGTGCAGTGTCAGGCGCGCGCGCGCGCCTCCAGCGTCGCCTGGCGCTCGGCGGCCGCCGTGCTGGCCTCCAGGCGCGCCACGCGCTGGCCATAATCCGCCTCCAGCGTGCGCAGGTGCCGCTGCTCCTCGTCGCGCGCCGCCTCGCGCGCGGCCGCCTCCGCCTCGGCCTGCGCCGCGCGGCCCGCCGCCCTCGACCAGCAAAAATACCGGTCGGTGCTGCTGGGCGGCGCTGGACATGGGCTGCAAGGTGCGTCCCTTTGGCGGGCGCGCCCGGGCGGGCAACGGAACAGGTTTCCAGGGCCGCCCCATGCGCGAGCGGCCATGGACGCGCGCGGCAGCCCTGGGGCGCCTGCACACGCGCAGCCTGCGCGGCCGCCGGCTTGGGGCGGCGGCATACTGCTGCCCCGCACGCCTAGATCGCAAGGTCGTAGCCCGCCGTGGCGCGGACAGCGGCCGCGGCCACGCGCGCACGGCACGGCGGCGCCAGGCCCGGGAGGGGCCTCGGGCGCCGGCGCGCCTGCTCGCGGGCGGCCTGCGCGGCGACACGCTCGGCGGCCGCGGCCTCCGCAGCGGCGCGCGCGGCCTCGGCGGCGCGCCATGCGGCGGCGCGCTCGGCGGCCTCAGCCTCTGCCGCCGCGCGCGCGCCGGCCGCCGCGCCCTCCGCCACGGCCGTCTGCGCGGCCGCCGCCTCCGCGCGCTCGCGCTGCGCCTGCGCGCGTGCATATCGCGCTGGCCGCGCGCGTCTGGACGGCGACCGGGCGGAGTCCCGCTTGTCAATCGGCGAGAGATTTGCGCACGTCTGTAGTGGTTGCACGATGAGCGGCAGTGAACCCATATAGTACCGCAATGCTGCATATGCAGTGCGCGAGTGGGCCGCGGATCGAGCGGGCCTCAAGAGCGCGCCACGAGCGACCCTTGGACGGACACAGCACAGTGCCGCACCCGCGCCTCGTCGGTCGCCTGCGTGGCCTGCGCGGCGGCCCTGCGCGCGGCCGCGCCCAGCCGCGCGGCACGCGCGGCGTGGTCCTCGGCAGCCGCCTTCGCCGCGCCTGCCGCCTGCATGCGCCGCACGCACCCTGGGCATGCATGCGGCAGCCGCCCGCGCGCCCCTTGCATGACCAGGCACGGGCACGCAGGTCTCGTGCATCGCTGCAGGGCTGCCTCATGCATGAGGTGCGGCATGCACGCGTCAGGCGTGCTAGCAAAGCATTCTCTCGGTGCGCAATCAGGCGGTGCAGCGGCAGCGGCGGCCGCTCAGCTCAGCAGGCACGCAGCCACGCGGAGGCGCCAAGATTTGCAGGAACATCGTTGGCCCGAGTGTGGCGTTTGCACCGCCGACACATGCAGCCGCGGGCGGGGTGGCGGCACGCGCCTGCTGCGCGGTGGCGGCCTGCGAGTGCGCGCGTGCCAGCGCGGCTAGCGCGGCGCGCGTCAGCGCCACCTGGTCGGCCAGCACGCTGCGCAGCGCGGCTAGCGCGCCCGCATCCGCCGCGCCGGCTCCGGCCTTGGCCTGCTCGCGGCAGCCCCAATTTGCTTAAAAACTCGCGCGGGAGCGTCTGCCGCAGCGCTGCTCACGCGAGCGGGGGCCCTGCCGGACCTGTCATAAATGTGCTGCAAGACCAAGTGCGTCCTGTATTTGGGCTTCAGGCTAGCAAGGAGCTGATGCAAGAGCTTACCAACGGGGCATTTCATGGCGGCCATGGCGGCCGCCCCCCGCCACTAGCAACGAGACTTCGGTCCACGCACGGCATGAATGAGGGCTGCGAAAGAACGCCGTGTGGCGCGTCTCTTAGCGAGGCGCGCCTGCGGGCTGCCGGGCGCGGGTGCGGCGGGCAGCGCGGCGGCGCGCGCCTGCAGCGCGGCCGCCTTGGCCGCCAGCGCGGCCTGCAGCGCGTCCGGGGCCAGGCCCGCCAGCGCCTCCTCGAAGCCCTCCTCCGCCAGGCTGCGCGCCGCCGCCGCCGCCTGGGCCGTGCGCACCTGCGCGGCAGGGTCAGCGCGCCTTTGGGCGAGCAGAACACGGGTGCGCAGCTGTACCGCACGGGTGCAGGTGCGCTGCGCGGTGCTGCCACTGGTATAAAAAAACCAAAGCAGAGTATGCGGCAGTGCGGTCAAACCAACGCGTACTCCCTGCGGTGGTTGCTGCGCCTCCGCATGTGTGTGGGTCACAGGCGCTGCGGCCGCTCAAGCTCGCCTGGCCGCAGACTGCCGAGGTCCTGCGCCGCGCCGCGTCCTGCATGGGCGCGCACGGCCGCGCGGCTGCGCCTAGGCGCACGCGCGGGGCGGGCGCGCCTGCTGGTTCAGCAGGCGGCGGTGCTCACGCTGCAGCGCGTCCAGGGCCGCGCGCAGGCCGGCCGCCTCGCGCGCCAGCTCAGCGGCCCGGGTCTCGTACGCGGTCACGACCTTCTGCGCACGCGCGGCCGCGCCCGCCTCACCAGGCCGCCGTGCGCGGGTGCAGGAGCGGCCGCGCGGCCAGGCCAGGGCGCAGGTGCGGCCGCGCGGCCAGGCCAGGGCGCCTGCGTGGGCGCAGGCACGGGCCCAGCGCAGCGCGCGCGGGAGGGACCGCGCCTTGTACACCTCATCGTCGCGGCCGCCCCGGCGGCCGCCGTCCAGGAACTGGCCCGCTGCCTCCAGGCACGCGCGGTGCTCGCGCTTCTGCGCGCGGCGCATGCCCGCTGCCATTTGTGAGAGCCGCAGGCGCCTCCGCAACACGGCATTGCCGCCAGGCCACGGATTTGTGCTACTGTGGCTGCCTCGTTCCCGCGCTACCTCAGCGGTTCCTCACGGCGGGCGGGCGTGCAGCTGCAAGCGTCTGGACCCCGGATGCGCAGCGCCTCCGCATGGGACTCGAGCGGGGCCAGCTCCCGGCTTGCATGCATCGGCCACAAGCCCATGGCTCGGCGTCAGACAGGCTGCGGCACATGAGGCCGCAGCGACGGGCCGCCGGCCGGGCAGCGCGGCGAGGGACGCGCGGGCCGCCGCGTGCGCACCCGCTCGCCCAGCAGCTCGCGCAGGTGGTCCTGCAGGCGCACGAACTCGTGCTCGCGCCGGCGCAGCTCATGCAGCGCGTGCGCGTGGCGCTGCCGCAGGTCGGCCGCCTGGCGCGCGGCCTCGTCGCGCTCGGCGCGCAGGCGCGACGCGGCCGCGCGCGCCGCGCCCTCTGCCGCGCGCGCCTGCCGCCGCGCCAGGAGCGGGTCACGCCGGGCCCACGCGGCTGTCTCGACAGCGTGCTGTGCAGCGGCTTTTGGTGTTTGCGAGCCAGTCCGCAGCCGCTGGTCAGGTGCGCAGGGCGCCGCCTCCCTGCGCTCGATGCGCAGCCGCGCTCGTGCGCTCGGCCAACGCCCCCGCCGCGCATGCCGCCGCGGCCGCGCCCGGCCCCGCAGCCGGCCGCGCGCTCTGCGTCAGCGACCGCCCGCGGCAAACGTGCGGCGCGCCCCGGGTCCCAGCCCCCGGGGCCGCGCCTGGTTCTCGGCCGCGCCCAGCGCGCGCTCCTTGGCGCCCAGGCGCTCCGCCAGGCGGTCGCGCGCGCCGGCCGCCACGGCCGCCTCCGACCGCGCGGCCGCCAGGCGCTCCGCGGCGGCACCGGCGGCCGCCGCGTCGCGCGATCGCTGGCCCAGCAGCGCCTCCAGCGCGCCGCACGCGGCCGGCGCCGCCAGCGCCGGCTGGCCGCGCTCCGCCTCCAGCGCCAGGCCGCCCGCAAAGCCCAGCGCTGCGCCGCGCGCGGCAGCAGGCGGTGTGAGGGCCCGCGCGCGAGCCCTGGCGGCGCAGGGGTCTCTTGACAGCTCCTGGACGGCCACCCGACCCAGGCGCGCGCCAGCAACGGCACCCAGGCTGGGCGCCGGGCGGCCTGCCAGCGCGCACCCAGGAGCGTGGACGACAGGTTATCCACCAGGCCGCCCACGCTCTGCGCGCAGGCCCAGTCTGTGCTGGCGCATGTCCCCGCTGCGCCCCCGCTGTGCGCGCCGGCGCCAGCGGCGCCGCCGCCGCCGCCGCTGCCGGGCCGCCCGTCAAAGTCGTCCATCACGCGCTGCACGCGGTCCGAAAGTGTCAGGCCAGCGAGGGCGGGGGGGCAGCTCGGCAAGCGGTGTGAGAGGGCGCGCGACCAGACACGAGGCAGGCAGGCAGTCGACGACAGGGGTGCAAGCTGCACCCTGTGCTTTGCTCGACGGCCGCTGTGGCGTCTCACAGTGCCTGTGCGCAGGCCGCGCACCTGCAGTTCTGCCTCCAGCGCGTCCAATTCGGCCTGCGAGGCGCCGTCGCACTCATCCAGGGCAGAAGAGTCGAGCTCAAGCTCCCCTGGGTCGGCGGTGGCGCCCGTCGCGGCACTCATGGCCCCCCCCCCACGCGCCAGCACGCGTATCCGCGCTGGCCGATTACAGCATCTCCCGTGCCGCAACCCAAAGCACTCCCTGCAGCTTCACAGAACACGGCGGCGCTCTGTCAGCGGACACGTAGGCTGGACAAGCGCTGGGCAGGCTGTAGGTAGACACCAGGAGCTGTTCTGCTTTGGTTCAAAGGGCCGATCGGGGTCTAGTAGGGGTTAAGGGCTGCGCGCAGTAAGTGCAGCCGCCTCCCTGATTTCTTTGCCCAACAGCGCGAGCGGTTAAACGTGACACTCGCAGTCATGCGTGTGATCTCCGCGTACCTGTTGGTGCGCCACCATACCTCCGCTGCCTGCACGCTTTGGAGCGCGCCGTGCGCGGGGCGCTGACTGGAGTGCGGGCGCGCAGGCCGTGCTGGGGGGCAACAGCTCCCCGAGCGCGGACGACATCAACAAGATCCTGGGCTCAGGTGCACGCCCTGAGCTGCTGCTTGCGGCGTGTCTCCCGCCTGCGCTGCGAGCGGCAGCTGGGCGTACAGCGTTGGCACTCGCAGTGCAGCGTTTGACAGCGGCGACGCGCGTCCGCAGTGGGCATCGAGGCAGACTCTGGGCGCCTGGACAAGCTGCTGGAAGAGCTGGAGGGCAAGGACATCGCCGAGGTCATCGGCGCCGGCATCAGCAAGCTGGCGTCCGTGCCGAGCGGCGCCGGCGGCGGCATGGCGGCTGCCGGCGGCGGCGGCGGCGGCGGTGGCGCGGCTGCTGGTGGCGGCGATGCGGGCGCGGCCAAGGAGGAGGAAGCGGAGGCAGAGAAGGAGAAGGAGGAGGAGGAGGAGGACGACGGTGCGCCCTGGCCCGCCTTGGGAGTGTGCAGGAGTGGGAGCGCTGCCGCACCCAGCTTGCGCACAGAAGACATCTTCTTGCAGCCAGTGATACAGACAGAGCAGTTCCTGCCTGCTCGAGGCCGTCTTCACAGCGCGGGGTGTTTGGGGTCGGCGCTAAGATATTACGCATTAGTCTGTAACGTCGAAGGTCACTGGCTGAGGGCTGGTGTGGCCGGCACGCAGACATGGGCTTCTCGCTGTTCGACTAGGCAGCGGCGCGCGCATGGAGGCACTGCATAGCCGCCAGGCCGTGCGCGCGGCCGGTGGAATGGCTGCGCGCCCAGAGCTGGCGCTGTGTGTGCCCCGTGTTGAGGCTGTAACAAGCGATGACATGGCGATAACCAGCGCATGTGTCACGAGGCTCTGACAACAAAGCAGGTGGTAACAGAATGTCACCGCACGCCAGCGGGCCCTGCCGGTGAGCTTGCGGCCGGGCCAACGCCTATGCTGCCCGCTGCGCAAGCACGTGCAGCGCGTTGTGGGTAAGCTTGAACGTGAGCGTCCGCGCGTGCGGCCCAAGCAGCGCGGGCTGGAGCCCTGCACGGTCCTCCCCATTGTCGGCCTCCCGCGCCGCCGCCGCGGCGCGCTGCGTTATAACCATCTGCGGCCAGGCGACGCATCAGGGGGTAGGGTCCTGATGCCAGGTAGCATACCCCATCTGCAGCCCGCACTGTCTGGAGTGTGTGCGTGCGGCGCGGGGGGCGTGCCTGGCCAGACACGTCCAGCAGGGGCCCTGACAGCACGGGGCGCACGTCTACCACCACCTGCGGCGCACGTGCGCGGCGTGGCACACATGCGCGGCCTGGTCCGAGCCTGCTCATGCCTGACGTGCGGCGGCCACCCTCGTCACTGTGCTGGCTCTGCCGCATGGCGCGTCATCCTGGCGGGTTCAGTACACGTCGCATGCAAAGCGCGTCAGCCAGCAGGCAAGCCACGCGGCCGCTCACATGCGCCGCATGCTCGACCAGCTGCGCCCATGCAGCGCCGCCGTCCACATCACGATGTACCAGCGTCGCCAGGCACAAGCCCTGCGTCCGAGCATGCGGACGTCACTGCAAGCACCTGGAGGACGCTGCCGCGTCCCCTGCTCACCGGCGCACGAGGCGTGCAGGCGCTCTGCAGCCGCGCTGGCAGGGCGCAGCGTGCGTGGCCACCTGGTGCCTGGACGGCAGGTCCAGCAGCTGCAGAATGAAGGCGCTCCATGCGCGGCAGGGCGCCTGGACTGCGGCCAGCGCCTGCGCGCTCGCAGCAGCACTGCGCCTGACGGCCAGGCATGCTCTCTGAGGGACGACCCCGCGCGGCGGCCGCATGTGCGGGACCGCACCGAGAGGCTGTCGAGCGCGACGCACACGCGGCCGGGGCCGCTCTGCTCCGCCCGCTGCACGGCCTGGCGCACGCGGGCCAGGGCATCCTGCAAAGCACCTGCGCCGCCCTCGCCAGGCGTCCGCAGGGCTGCCGAGCCGTGCGCGCCTAAGGCAGGCGGGCAGGGCCTCACCGGGCCGCTCAGGCACGTCCCATAGCACGTCGCTCGCCAGGGACTCTATGTGTACGGGGGTGTCCCCTGCGCGCAAGCTGCCTGCACCGCCCTGCCACGTGCCACGGACCCTCTGAGCAGCAGGCCGGGAGGCTGCCACGGCCGGCGTTGAACCGACGCCTCCGCGCACCAGCTTGCGCAGGACAGCTTGGTGGTGACCCGCGCTCTCTTGTACAGCAACCAGAACCACCTGTCGGACGCACAGTCAGGCCGGAGCCAGGAATGCTGCTGCTTCTGCTGTGACCATGAGTGCATGCCTTCATCTTGCACAGACACGCTTCTCGCACGAGCCAGGACACCAAGAAGGCGCCGTCAAGCAGCAGCGTGTCTTTGATAAGGACTACACCGGCCAGCGGGCAGCTTTGAGTGAAAATCTGGCTGTCCATTGTGCAGCGCTGCGTGAGCACGTCAGCCGCCCGGCACAAGTACGGCTCACTGGCGTGCGTGTCCAGCACTCCTTGTATATTATAGTAACGATAGGATCTCTGTGAGCCTCAACTCGAGCGAGAGTTCTACTCCTGCAGCACCTGTTTGGCAGTCACCTTTTAAGGTTACTGAGGGACAAGCTGGCGGGCCTTGAGCTCTTGGCGCAGCAAAAGGGGAACAGCTATCTCAACGAGTCGTCCTGAGGTAGTCTGTGAGCAAGACCTACTCACTGCTTGTGGTCCAGCCTGTAGCAGGACTACGTGGTGGCCATGGAGATGCTCACGGGCTATGGGTCTGACGCCTCAAGCGATGGCGAGCGCGCTGCCTCGCCCCCGCACGCTGCAGCGCCCGCCGGTGCGCAAAGTGCACCAGTGTGTGAGTTCTTGCCCGCAAGTATGCATCACTGCTCAACTCATCGGGTGCTGCCACGCAGCCGCAGCGCCCGGTCACACGGAAGAGCGGCGCGGCCTGCTGTCGGCGCTGCCGCCGCCATCCACCAGCGGTGCTGCGCAACTGTTTGCCGGCGTGCCCGCTCCCAAGCAGCGCGCCAAGCTGCCCGTCTCCTTCCGCCTGCCGACCAGGGCCCCGATAGACAGCGACGATGAGGTACGCACGCTTCAGGGCACTGGCAGTGTTTACAGCCGCAGTCGGCCCCTTGTCCCCCTGCAACGACGCGAGCGCCGCAGGAGGAGCGCCCGAAGAAGAAGGCGCGGCCGTCCTCCAAGGGCGTGCGGCTCACCGACTTCCTGCCCGCGCCCTCCAACGACGCTGCGCTCGCGCTCGGCTCCGGCAAGGCGCGCAGCCGCGCCCTCGCCAGCCCTGCTCGCTGCCGCCGCCCTCCTCCCTGCCGTGCCCACGCGGCCACTGACGCGCCCGCGCGGCCCCGCAGCGCGTTGACGTCGACAGCGACGAGGAGTTCAAGGACGTGGCTGCGCCGCAGCCGCCGGCGCCGTGGGCCGGCACGGACGCCGCGTACGACCCTGCGGAGGGCGACGCGGCAGGCGCGGCCGCGGCCGGCCCGCAGGCTGCGGCGGGCGGCAACGAGGCCTACAGGGTGGGCCCCGGCGGCGCTCCAGGAGCGTATGCAGGGCCGCAGCATGCGCCGGCAGGCGCGCAGCGCGGCGCCGCGGCGCCGGCGCCGGGACCGCAGTGGCCGGCGCACGGCGCTGGCGCGTACCCTGCCGCGGGCCCCAGGTGCGCCCCACCGCGCACCTGCAGGCCTGGGGCGCCCAGCACGCCGGCCGGCCCTGCAGGGCAGCGCCTGGTGCTGCAGGCGGCCGCCATGCGCATGCGGGACAGGCCGCTCAGTGCCTGCTCCAGAGTCGGGCGCGCACTTTGCCTGGTGCGCGCGACTGCCAGACGCCGGCAGAAGAGTCGTGCACTGCGTAGGAGGCACTATGTATGCGTCGGTATTGCACAGCAGGGCGTGTGGCCGAAGAGTGAGCAGCGCTGTGCTGCAAGAGCGGCTGCACATGTAACCCTGGCGCCAGCCTGATGCCCTGCACGTCGTGCGGCCGCAGCGTGCCGGCCGGGGCGGCGGAGGTGGGCGTCGACGGGCCGCGCATGCTCGCCGTGGCGCTGGCGGCGGAGGCCTCCAGCGCGGCCAAGCGCAGCAAGGACCCCTTCGCCGACCTGGGCGTGAAGTTTGTCGAGGTGCGCGGGCGCCCGTTGCCGCGGCCGCCGACCTAGGGCGTGCGGCGGCGTGGGGTTGCAACTGTCTGGGCATGAACCGCTTGGTGTGGAGACGTACCCTGCTGTCCCTGCATCCTCGCACAGAGTGAATCCGAATCTGGACCCCTTTCTCAGTGGCCTCTGCTGCAAGTGCAGAACGGGGTGACCAGCCGCGGTGCACGGCTGAGTGAAGCACGGCGGGCCCCGAGCGGCGGCGGCATCCGGTCGCCCATGGGGTGCGCTGGCGTGCAGGGGAAGATGCTAGTGGCATCGTCTGGCGCTCGTGGACGTTATTTCACCCCTTGCGGCCCTCATCAACCCATTCAAAGTCGTGGCATCAGGCCCTGCGTCAAGCCTTGGTGGCTGGCCCGCAAGCGCGCCCGTCCTTAGAGGGCTTTGCCTCTTGCCTACAGCGCGCGCGGCGCGCCGCGCGCAGGTCAAGCAGGAGAAGCTGCGCTACATCGACCCGGTGGCCAAGGAGGCCATGAACGCGACGCGGACCGCGTTCGGCGCGGACTACGAGGCGCGCCTGCGCGCGGAGGCCGGCGCCAAGCCGGACAAGCTGTCGCGGCGCAAGCACCAGATCTCCTCGCTGTACCACAACGCCAAGATGAAGGCGCGCCCGCGCGCCCGCTCCGGCCTGCCTGGCAGGGGCCCGGGGCGGCCTGTGCAGCGCTCTGGAGCACTCCCTCCATCTCTTCTCCATCCTGCCCTGTCTGCTGGGCCGCCGCCGTGCCAGCCGCTCTGCTTACAGCTCGGGCCCAGGCTGGCTGCGGGGCCGACAGCGCGCTCGCCTGCTCCGGGAGCAGCGACATGGGGGTGCCGCGGGCGCGCAGGAGCTGGAGATGCTGGACATGCGCAGCCAGGGCATGAAGACCAAGGCGCAGACTCAGGCCAAGTATGGCTGGTAGCGCCGGCCGGCGCGCAGGGCCCGCGCTGTAAGTTTCACAGTGTGCAGGCCTGCGGCATGGGCCGAGGCTGGCTGTCGAGGCACAGCGCGAGTGCTTGTAGGGATGGCGTGTGTAAGCAGCGACCCGCTGTCAGGCACCACGGCGCTGGCGGGCGCCTTCTGCGGCACCTGCTTTACAACGGGCACAGCCGGGGCGCATCCACAGGCGCCTCTCTAACAACACCTGACCTATTCAGCCAGTCTCGGGCGCACAGGCCCTGTGAGGCAGAGGCGAAAGGGCCAGGGTGCAAAAGCAACAACGCTGGGTCTGCACCGCCATGGCCTCCCCTGTGCACGTGCTGTTCAGGCCCGTCAGCATGTCATGCATGGTCCAGACAAGTGTACTGCACAGACACACGTGCGCACGTGTCGCTCCAAACATCAACAGAACGGCTCTTCAACTGCGATGCAAAATTGCCTATGGCTGACCACTGGCTACCGGGACGTGGCACACACGCCGCCCCCGCTCCTTGGCAGGAGGGACAACCAACACAGCCGCAACTGCTCAACCCTGTGTGGCGGCATGCAAGCCTGCAACCCGGAACGCTCCGTCCTCATGTATGGTAAACAAGGGTTTGACTGGTGCACCGGCAAGCAGCACCACTGCATTGCCGCTCCTGGGCATGCGCCGCCGGCCCGCATGCGGCCGCACATACGTGTAGCTAGCGCCCGGCACTTGCAGTTTCCGCAGCAGGCGCGCCGCCCACAGGGGCCACAGCGGCGCCTGCAGGCGCGTACGCGGGCGCGATCGACAGCGGCCCAAAGCCCTGGTACAGCCAGTCGGGCGGCGTCTGCGCGGCGTGCCCGCCGGCCACGCAGTCGACGATGCCGCCCAGCAGCGCGCCGGACGCCCAGGCGTCCGACGCCAGGCGCGCGCCCGCGACCGCGTTGAGCATGTACGAGAACGTGGGGTTGCGCATCGGCGCCGCGATGACCGGGCCGATGAAGCAGCAGGTCGCGTTCTTGTACTTGGTGCGCGCCTGCGTGGCCGAGCGGCTGGACAGCGCGTTGGGCGGCCCGCACGTGCGCCCGGCCGCGAAGAAGGCGCCCAGCAGCGCCTCGGCCGCCTCGTTGGTGCTGTTGGCCGCCAGCAGCGACGACGCCATGCCCTCGCCCAGCTGCGCAGCGCGCCAGACGCCTAGTAAGCACCGTGAGACAGACTCTAGTCAGCACCGTGACACAGACTCTGTGCTGCACGCAGGTCACCTCGTTGAGGAGGCCACAGCTCTATGCGCCATGCGCCGCTGCCCCACGGCAGCCAGAGACGGTGCGAAGCCGGGCCTGACCAGCTGCATCCGCGCAATCCGGCCTGCAATCCAGGCCAGTTGGTAGTCAGCCTGTAGGCGCGGGGCCGCGCACGAGGGTGTTGAACGCAGCCGAGTGCGGCGGCACAGGGCAGCCGCCGCCGTAGGTCAGGTTCTGGTTGAGCATGTAGGCCAGCGTGCGCGCTACGGTCGCGTCGCCCGCGTCGTCGCCCAGCATCCCGGACACGACCTGGCCAAAGGTGGGGCTGTCGCTCAAGACGGCCTGCAGCTCGTTCGCCTTGGCCGCCAGCGCGGGCACGTCGGACCGGACCACCGACCACCAGGGCGGGCTGCGCCCGGTGCCCAGGAACGTCGTCTGGTTGAAGAGCGCGCCGTGGGCAGCGCCCAGGCAGCACAGCAGCGCCACGGCGGCGTGCACGGCGGCCCGCATGCTCCTGCGCAGGTCGCCCCGTGGGCCACCGTTCCAGCTGTGGCGGTGGCCGGGGCCCGGATGCAGGGGCGCCCCCGGCACTGTGGGCAGGCCGTCTCAAGCGCACAGCAGCTCCTCCTGCTGCGGCCAGCGGCAGCCTGCATGAGGCAGGAGCACTACAAGACAGCAGCGAGCGCCGCGTGCGCAGGGCACGCACCCAAATCTGAAATCCTGCAATGCCCCGGCGTCGCCAAAACGGTGCGCAGCTGGCACCTGTGACGGACGGACAGGTCGCTGCTGGCTGACCCGCGCTGTACTCTTGTGTACGGCCAGACCTGACTCGTTGTGCGCGCGCTGTCGTACATGCTTGCGCCTGCCCTAGCCCTGGCAGGTGGAAGGGTTCAGCCACCAAAGCGCAACGTCGGGCTACTGAGAGCACCCGCGCTGCCAGCCACTCCTCTCCCTGCACCCCTGTGCCCACAATGTTGGGCCACCGGCTGGCCGGCGGCTGCGGGTTCGCGGGCAATGCCGCGTGCTTCCGGGCAGCGAACCAGCGCGCAGCAGCGGGCCGGGCGGCGCTGGCCGTTGTGGCCAAGGAGTCTCGCATCGGGAAGCAGATTGTCCCGGTCCCGAAGAGCGTACAGCTGACCCTCACGCCGGAGCTCCTGAAGGTCAAGGTGCGCTTGCGGGGCGGGCCCGCTCCCGGCGTGAGACGCATGCGGGCTGTGGCGGGCTTGCTGCGGGGCGCCAGCGGTGCGCCAGGCTGCGAGCGCTGCCAGGCAGACGTTTTCTGCTGCTAGTGCCGAGCGCAGAGGGCATCTTTATTATGACGTGGAGCTCGTGCTCAGCTGCGCTGGGGCGCAGGGGCCCAAGGGCGAGCTGGAGTTCCCCATACCGGAGCTGGTGGAGATAAAGCAGGCGCGCCTGGCACGCGCTCCTGCGAGTCACCGTCCCCGCGGGACCTGCGTGGGGTCTTGGCAGAGGTAGGGCGGCGCGGCGGGGGAGCCACGGAGTGACAGGAGGCTGGCGGCGCGCAGCTGGAGGATGGCGCGCTGCGGGTGCACAAGAAGGTGGACACGCGGAGGGCGGACGAGCTGCATGGGCTCACCAGGTGTGTGGACGGCCCTGCTGAGAGTGCCGGGGTTGCGAGGCAGCGTGCACGGACGGCGCTGCCCCCAAGCAGCGGGCTGCGCACCGCTCCCGCGGGCCGGGCAGACAGCAGAGCGGTGCATGGCAGCGCGGTTCACTTTTCGTAACCCACAAGGAAAGTGGACAGGTGTGGCAGTGTACGCGGTGCGCAGCTGTGTGCCCCCCACGCCTGCCACCAGCACCTGTCTGGCCGTGGCGTCCGGCGATGTGCCCCGCCCCTGTCCGGGGCTGCTGAGCCTGGCCGCGCTCGCAGGGCTATGGCGAACAACATGATCCTCGGCACGTCCGAGGGCTGGAGCACGACCATGCAGCTGATCGGCGTGGGCTACCGCGCGGCCGTGTCGGGGAAGACGCTCACGCTCAACCTGGGCTACAGCAACCCGGTCGTGTTTGACATCCCGGCAGGGCTGTCGTGCTCGGTGCGCCCTGCGCTCCGCCATTTGCTTGCACAACATTCTTCCTGTTCGTCAACGATGTTCCCGTTCGCGGGGCCGGGCGTTTGCCGGCGGCGTTCTGCCTGGCACGTCCGCCTGCGCGGCCATTGCTGCACCTCCAGCATGCCCAGCGACGTCCTTGCTTGGCAGTGCCAAGTTAGCACACCAGGCCAATCAGCAGGCTGGCTCTGTGGCCTCGCACCGGCATCGGGCTTCTGTCGGCACGCCACCTGTCAGTGCCAGTAGGTCTGTGGAAAGGATGCTGGACACGGAGCGGGCGGCGCGCGCGCAGGTGGAGAAGCTGACAACGCTGACCGTGTCGGGGTACGACAAGGGCGACGTGGGCCAGTTTGCGGCGAAGATCAGGGAGAAGCGGCCGCCCGAGCCGTACAAGGGCAAGGGCATCCGGTATGTGGGCGAGTACGTGCGGCGGA
>JAABUY010003983.1_pt1 | contig 15817 bp, 28 predicted proteins | sample 5560271 | NCBI WGS metagenome assembly JAABUY01 (sample SAMN10711886, study PRJNA513374) | rock metagenome | isolation source: Antarctica rocks | place: Antarctica: Victoria Land, University Valley
CCACAGTTTAGCATTCCGGGTTGGCGCTGTATGTGGGTTGGGTGACAGGTCGCTCCATGAAAGAGAAGCTTGATGTTCATGACAGTGTTGACATCTATGACAGGAATTCTTTGGACTTGAGTAGGCAAATGGTAAGCAACACTGCGCAGGCAGTGAGAGACTGACCTGCAAGGGTGTCATCAGTGACCTTGGTGCTACCATTCCAGGAGGTGCTAGCCGAAGAGGGCTTTCTGCGCCCTGCCCTGGTAGGGCTCTTGCTGTCAATGATGACCTTGGCTGCCCTGCTTGGGCTGACGCCAGAACGAACCCTGGCAGCTTCTTGAGCAGCTGCTCCTGGAGCCTGGAAGTCACTCTGAGTCTGAGGTGCCTGTTGGAAAACTTTGGGTTCAGCGGGCATTGTCACATTTGCACATGCAAGTGTGCTTTGCTGCTTGTGCATGAATGACTGGGCAAAGCAGGTCTGGGACACACTATGATGAACATCAAACGACCCAACCCCTGTGCAGATGCAAGTTAAATTGTGTTCAAAACGACGAAGGTGCAAACCAAAAATTGTGCATGCTCAACAGTGCAAACTGTGTAGATGAATACAACAACAGTCTCCACATTTAAGCCACTGAAAAGACTGTTTGATGCCGTTACAGCGATTGTCAGGGTCATCTGATTCACTCTACATACACTATGCCTACAAGGTCAGAAGACACCTCACAAGGGCGGGGCGCAAAAGCAGTCACCTTCACAATCCTTCTGGGCACTCTCACTGGGGCCAGTCCTGTTTGAGGCTGGGCATGCTGAGCACCACTGTCCCCCCTGACAGCACGGGGCTGCTCTTTTGACCTCTCCTGTGTAGACTTGGTAATGGCATCAGCTGCTCGGTCCTGTTGCCGCTGAGACTTCCTGAGATGGTTTGTGGGGTTCTGCTCCTGTTGCCAGGGGGATTTGACCTGCTGCTTGCGTGGCCTCTTTCTCAAGCTGTCCTTGTTGGCAGGAGTGTTGGGCTGGATCGCCCTGCTGCCTGAAGTTTGGCAGAGGAGCCCTGCACAGCATCATCAGGCATGGTTCAGCAACAAGCTGAGCATGACACCGACACACACTCTGGATGGTTAACATAGTGGGGTTGTAGGGCGTATCATACGGGGAGATGGTGGTAGACAGTGAAAAGATTGCTGCCTTGAACCGTTGAAGGACATGTGTGATGTTACCTGTCATGTGGGCCTGACTGTCTTCTGGTAGTGGAGTCACGGCATGTATGCTTTGCAAACCCATGTAGTAAACCGGGTTAAACTCCCAAGCTCCGCCCATCCTGTTGCAGCAATGATACCTGTGTCGAATACAGACTGATGATTGATGCTGTTCTTGAAGGCACAGCCGCAGAACCCAAGGCCACTCTGCTACCACTGATTACACAGGATGGTAAACACAAGTGTTGGTAACGGAGTGCAGCCAACAAGCATCCTCTGGAAGGCATCTGACCTGTCAAGATGGGTCGGGCAACGCCTTAAACCGAAGTTGGCCTCTCACGCCTTTTCTTTGCTGTGTCTGTAAACCCTGGCTTGGGGGAGGTTGGCCGACCACCACCTACGAACTGATCAGTTACAGTCACCAGGCAGGCGATGTTTGCTTACACAGTGTGCGTAGATGATCTGAGTTATCGGCGCGCAGAACGCTTCAGCGGAAGCAATGCGCACTCTCGGCCTGTGATGTTAGGGTTGACTAACCATGCACAGCTTACTAATTAATACGTAATTGCCAAGCATTCATTGTGACTTTCCAAAACGATCTCCAACTGTTGGGTCGATCTGTAGCATCTCTGTAACGTCTGTAGCAACTCGGTAACGTCGATCTGTAGCATCTCTGTAACGCACCACAAGAATGCGCAGCCTGCGGACTTGACAACAATGGAATCCCTGACGTGCTGCCCCATTTGCTGGGACGCTTACTATTCTTCTGAGGCAAAGCAGGCTCGTTGTCTACCTTGCGGTCACACTCTATGCGCTGCGTGCCTGGGTGTGTGCCGACCGACCTCGTCAAGTAAACTATTGCGACACGGTTGCAGCACATATTGCATAGGTCTGAGCGTTGATTTTGTGTTGTGGCAGGCACCGTGCTTAAATCCCTTGCAGATGCTAGAAACTGTCCAGCCTGCAGAGCAGTCTTACCAGATGATCAGCTGTCGAGCTTTCCGCGCGTTTATGCCCTTGAGAAACTCAGCAGACAAATGCAGTCTGGCAGGTTTGGTGGGGAGCTCTCTGCTTCTGATCTGGAGCTTGCCACCGAGGTGCTTGGACAGGGAGCTACAACAAGAGTGCAAGCTGGAAGACTATGCTTTGGAGATGCCACTGTCCCCGTGCGCAGTCCAACACAGCTCTCGCTGTGCCACTGCAGGCCCATCTTGTTCAAAACAGACCACAGCCTCATTGGCTGGCAGTGCAATGATAATTTGCAGGTAGCTGTGAAGATAATGGCTGCTTATGACATCACTGAAGCCGCAATGAACAACTTCAAGCAAGAAATGGACAAGCTACAGGCTGTGCAAGCCTGTACAAAGGCTTGCAGAGTCTTCGGCTACTGCTTGAAGCAGGAGCAACCCTGCCTGGTCATGTTGCGGTACAAGATGGCTTTGCTAACAACGGTAGAAGGTATGCCAGGCCAGTCCCCGCTGGCGACGAAGTTGTTTACATTGTGCAGCAAGTACTGCAAGACTGCATTGTTCCGACTTTGCAAGCAACAGTAGTCCCATGACAAGTAAGTATGCTATGCGTTAACTACTACTTTAAAATTAAAAAAAGTGATTATGCATGTTGTGGCGCATCCCTGGGATGTCAAACACAATGTCAAGTTGACTTTTTGCTTGCACTTGCACAAGCATCACGCACACATATCAACAACGCAAATCTTATTTTCATTGCAGGTAATAATTTACCCCTGTCAAAGAGAGCAGACATTGCCTTGCAGCTTGCTGAAGCCGTGCAGCAGGTGCATAGCCTGGGCTTTGTTCACCTAGACATTAAGCCCCAGAACGTGCTGCTGGACCAGTAGGACAGCATCTACCTGTCAGACTTGGGGCTGCTGTACTCCAACAGAGCCTGAGCCATTGCATGCCTTCAGCTGGCACTGCTGTGAATGGGACTGTGAATTACATGTAAGTGCCATTGCAACCTGCTTGTATCTTACATTACTCAGTGTCATGATGACTTTGGATGGCACAGTGCCTCCATGTATGCCATGATGCTGTCTGGCTTACAAAAATTCCTTGCACAAAGAATGTACATAAGATGGTGTGGGGTTGCGTATAGGTCCCCAGAGACAGTCTGCTCCCATAGACGCACCCTCACTGCAGCAGCTGACATCTGGTCTCTGGCAGCTACCATTCTTCATGTCTTTGCTGGCGCTGCGCCCTTCTCAGGCGTCAGTGTGGTCCGCATCATAGCTTCCCTCAATGCGCATGAGAAGCCCAGCATTCCTGACGTTCTGCCTATTCGGCTCCAGATTCTCCTGTCCATGTGCTTCCAATTCAGGCCTGCAGATCGACCAGACATCGCCGAAACTCTCAGGAGGCTACAGGTGACACACACATACGCAACACCATAATGCTGCGTCTTTGACCTGTAACAGTATGAGTATAATGACCCAGGGCAATGCACAATATATTGTGCTTCAAAGCTGTGCTTGCAACATGCTCATGAGTGCTCGCACACCTTGGTGCGTTGCGCCAATTTCTTTCATGTCGTGTTATGCTGAGGCCATGGCGTCTCTTCAAATCTCTTGCTATCAGACAACCCCAGACACAAAACAACAAGTTTATTTGTTGCAGCAACCTGTGTAAGTTGCTGATGTATCAGGGCAAACACCTGATTAGCAAGTGACTAAGACCCATTATGCCACCCCGACGCTGACAAGTGACCTTGCAAGGTGCACCTGTCGCGCAGGAGGTGGCCAAGGACATTGAGACATCTGCAATGCAAGCCAGTCTGGAACGGCAAGCTAGGCTTGGTGAGAATGATGATGACAGCCATGGCATCTGGGACTTCCATTTTAGATCCACTGCAAGACGCACATCCAGACAAGGGGTGTCAACATTTGGTCGGTCTGGCATGTCAACTCCTCTGTCAGACGCTGACATGCCAAGTCTACCAGCTTTCTGCTCTTTCATGGATTTTGGCCATAACCGTTACTATGACTGGGGCCCTGCCACTGACCCCCCCCCCCCCCCTCTCTCAAGATACCCAAGACGCTCTGCATGCTGCTGCTGAAGGGCGGCTGAGAAGACCACCAAAGGTGTTCCTTGCACAACTCAACACTGTCAGAGCAGCCTCTGGGTCAGGGCGGTCTGCACAAGATGCACTGCTCACTTTTGCTGAAGCATCTGCAGGTTCAGCAGATGTGTCTGGGCAGCAGACACAGGATGCACAGGGTGGGAATTGTGTACAGTCAGCGTCCCCCAATGCTGCAAGTTCAAATGCACCAGTGACAGGGGTTGCTACAACAACAGGGGAAGCTGTAGTAGCAGGCACAGCAACAGCAGCAGCCAACAAACTTGTGCTCATGATTGCTGAAAGTGATGACCGTGTGTGTTACTATCCTGCAGACAGAGAGTCCGTGTTTGCTTTGGGCTCGGTGTTTACCTCTTGATGCAGGTCATGCAAGGGCAGCATTTTATGACATTTCTCCTGCGCCACTGCCTCACAGGACATACCAAGAAGATGTGGATAACAGGTTTGTGCAAGGAAGGCAGCCTGCTGAAACTCAAGCTGCTTCTCAAAACGACAATGGTGTGTGGCACAGCTCTGCTGACACTGTATGAATGCCAATATCTTGCCTTCTGATCTTCCAGACACAACGCTGTTTTGCACCTGCATCTGATGATGTATGATTCATGCACAGGGCTCGTACTGACCACAGACTGCATGTCTTCTCAGACTGACTTGTAGCTGATTGCAGTGCACATCTGGCAAGCTATGACTGCTCACACAATGGATTTATTGTCTTGTAGAAGCATCAAATGCACCTGTAACACAGTAAACCAAGAAGTTTCGTGTTCTTGCTGCTTGACTAATGGAATCACTTCAAGCCATGTGCTACTGGTTGCTGACAGAATCCAGGCTGTGATTCACGAATGTGCAATGGCATCAGTAGTAACTTTGATTGTACAAGTGCATCACTTTGTTGTCTGCACATCTGCATGTGCAGGGCTGCAATGCACTGCGTTGGTACACCAAGAACCCCTCAGAATTGCAGTCTTGCATTGTAGTCAAGATGTCGCTTTGCATGCTGACATTTGGCCCCACATCTGGCTGCAAGACATGTCAAAGTTGCAACACCTTGCCCGTCAGCATGGAGGGCAGAGGCCCCGCCACGTTTTACCCCAATTGTTGATTTCCATTCTAGAAGATCTGTAAGGGGGTTATCAAATCTTGCATGTCATTCTTGCACTGCTTCAAGTTGGTTACAATCTGCAACCGCTGGTGTACAGCCTGATACTGTCCTGGATAAGTTACACTAGGCACGCAATACCTGAGTTGATGCTGTGGTATATGTACACATCCTCTGTGCAGTCAGCTGCAGCCATTGCAGTCGGTCTGGCACGTCAACCCCTCTGTCAGACGCTGACATGCCAAGTCTACCAGCTTTCCGCTCTTTCATAAATTTTGGCCATAACCGTTACTATGACTGGGGCCCTGCCACTGACCCCCCCCCCCCCCGAAGATGTCCCAATTACTTCTGTATCACACATGGCGTTTGCAAACTTTTGCAGCTGCAAGCCCAGAGAGATCACTTCTGACAACTTTGATTGAGTGCTTGCATGGAAGCTATTTGGCTGTGGTTGGTATAAGATATTGTGCGAAAGTTCACAAAACAGTAGCAACATGCACCAGCTGGTTTGACTAAGAAAGGTTGACTAAACAACAAAGCTATTTAGTCATAAAGCTAGACATACAGGTGCAAAGTGGGATTCAGTGCCCGACGACGATGTCCGCCGTGCGGGCTTGCCTATACTCAATGCACTATCTGGGACTCAGTGCAGCTATGCCATCAGGTTTGCGCCTCTAAACAGCAAGTGTCAGCTGCTTCACCACAAGTCGTGTTCTAGCCGGTCCCCTGCTACTGTTTTACGAGGACTGGAGAGCTTGTCATGTCAAAAGCGGGCGCTGCCCGCTTGATGCCGACACGATCCTTGCTGGTACGAGATGTTCAGCTTCTAGTGACCTTGGACACGGAGCTCGGTGACATTCGCGACGCGGCGATTTACATCGAAGGCAACGTCATCAAGTGGGTCGGAGCTTCAGCCCAGCTGACACAATTGCACAAAAATGCAGAGGAGACCATCAGCTTGTCGAGTCGCGTGGTCATTCCGGGTCTGATCAATACTCACCACCACATGTTTGGGTGTCTGACCAGATGCCTGGCGCAGGTACTTTCAACACACTGCCCTGAACATCTACAATTTGTTCTGAAGTAATACATTAAACCATGCCGTTGTCATAGGATGAATTGCTCTTTGGTTGGCTGGCGACTTGCTATGGTCCATGGCAAAAACTGACGGCAAGCAACCCTACCTTGCTGCCACTCAACTTGCTTTGCTTCGGCTCATTTCTCACTCGTTTCTTTTATGCAAACTTCCAGCCAACATATTGACAAAGCATGGATGAGTGGCTGATTTGGTAAAGCTCACCAGCAAATTTGCTAATATCAAATCAGTATACTCCGTTATAGGGCAAAGACATCTACGTCAGCAGCAAACTCGCAATGGTGGAGCTCATCCTGTCAGGCTGCACATGCACATCAGACCATCTGTACCTCTATCCAAACGACGTCTGCCTTGAAGACAGCATACGAGCTGCCAGGTCAGTGCAGCAACATCAAGGCGCAACACTTCCAGTAGGCAGTATGTGTTATGAAAATGCAAGAATCGTCTGTATCAAATGCCTAAAACAGTACACTTTGCAACATCATGTTATGTCAAGTGGTGCTTGCAGTGTTTTCAGATTGCTTTGAGCACAAGTGCATGGCTCAGACTTTCAGTTACAACAGCTATGGACAACAGTCCTACACTTCAACTTCACCTCTCACATGCCAAAACAACTCCCTGTATTAGTTTCTGCAACGGTCAAGACTTTGTGAGATGAAGAACAGCAGCTTTGACTGGCAGCCGGTCACTGGCTTGATCATCAACCTTGCAGAGACGTGGGAATACGCTTTCATCCCACCAGAGGAGCTATGAGCATGGGAAAGAGCCAGGGAGGCAAAGCCCCCGATAGCATATGTCAAGCAGAAGATGTCATTCTGAAGGACATGGCAAGGCTCATCCAAGAGTTCCACTGTGCCTCCAGGTGGCTTAGCTCCTTGTGCACACATGTTGTCTGTATGTGTGCAACACCGTCTGTTGCAGCAGTGCTTGTGCTAAGGGGCTAGGATACTCCTGCTAGTGCTGCCTGCTAATGACACCACAACCGCAGGACCATCACCAGCTAACAGATGTATACTGACTTGTGTCATGAACCCCTCCCTGATATGCATTCTGGGTTGGCAGAGGTCATCACTCAACCCCACAGCTTGTTGGCTAAAGCCACAGCAAAAGCCACAGCCAAAGCCACAGCAAAAGCCACAGCAAAAGCCACAGCAAAAGCCACAGCAAAAGCCACAGCAAAAGCCACAGCAAAAGCCACAGCAAAAGCCACAGCAAAAGCCGCAGCAAAGGCCATAGCCAAAGCCGCAGCAAAGGCCAGACCAAAAACCACAGCAAAGGCCACAGCAAAAGCCACAGCTGAAACCACAGCAAAGGCCAGAGAAAAACTTGAGTTGACCAGGAGTGAGAATGCCCATGGTTCTCAACGCAAATCAGTTCACAACATCAACAACACCCATCAAGGCATGAAATCACTTTAGTGCTGATAACAATATCTCTTGACAGGTACTCAATGCTGCGAATAGGTTTAGCTCCTCACTCGCCCTTTGGTGTGAGCCAGGAGCTGATGGTGGCTTCTGCCAAGTTGGCTCGCCAGCATCCGGGGGTGCGCCTGCACACTCACATGGCAGAGAACCAACAGGGCAATGACTTCCTGCGCACCAGCTTTGGCCTCACACCTGGAGACTACATTAAGTAAGCAGCTCCTTTGATTGAAACTGTGTGGGGTTTGATGTGGGATTTGATCCCAGACACCAGGAGAGTGCATCAAGTAAGCAGCTGCTTTGGTCAATATCTTGTGGGACTTGAACCTGGACTGTTCTCCTGAGAGGATTGACACCTTTGTTCTTGAGCAGGCAGAAGTCTGGGTGTGAGCGTCCCATCCGTTGAATCTCTGCATCATAATGCAACATTGCTACATGGTCACGTACTTTCCGTCCTTTTCTATTCAATGGATGGCACATGTCCAATACCATCCTATACTCTGTGAGGCCCAGTGGCATGTGTATCACTGAGCCTGTCAGCCTTGCTGCTGCTGCTAGATCAATGACCTGTCAGCATATGATACAAGACAAGCAGTTACATCAAACAGCACAGCACAACCAACCTCTTCTTTTGCAAATTGGGACGTCATTTACCGAACCTATTCGGACATTACAGCAATCAAACTTGCAGCATAACCAGGACATGACACTGCAGCAGGAGGGCAGCGACAAACTGCTCCAGCAAAGCAGTGTTTCAGCAGGCATGAAAGCAGTTGTGTGTGTGTACAGGAAGGTTGGGTGGGACAGGGATGACGTCTGGCTTGCTCATTGCTGCCACCTGAATGATACTGAGACAAAGCAGTGGGCACAGCATGGCATTGGTGTCGCGCATTGCCCCTCCTCAAACATGCGCCTGGCCTCTGGAATTTGCCCAGTAAGTCCAGAACGCATGTTCAAGCCTGCAAAGACGCAAAAAAAACACCTTTCTGGGCAAGCTTTTGCATAAGCAAGCTAGTCACATCCTAGTCAGTCAGGTGCTGCACATGGGGCCTGTGTAGTGTCCAGAACAGAGGCTATGGCCTGCTAGCGCTGCTTCAAGTCAATTTCCCATCCCTGTGTTCTGTCAAAAGTCCATCCCCCTGTTCTGCAGGCAATGTCAACGTTGAACAACACATGCAACCTGCTTCTGGGATCTGCTCTGTGACGTCTGGGAGCACAGAGGCTTGTCTGTCAGTGAGGTCTGAGTGTATGTCACATTCCAGCTGTACATGCGTTTTTTCCAGAGATGGACAGCCCCCCTTGCAAACCCCCCTAAAAGCTGGCCTTCCTGCATTGTATCAGTGCACTTTGGGGCAGAGGCCCTTTACCCCTGTCCATCGCAGGAGTGAGGGCCTGAGTGGCCCACCACCTAGGTCTCAAACACTGTGTCAAACCCCACACAGCTCTTGAAGCTTGCCCATGCATCAGGATAATGCATGGGCGCTACAGCTGCCAAAGATGCCAGCTACATGCTTGCAATTCTCCAAAAAGCAGTCACAGAGCTGGCATGCTGGACATGCAGGTGCGGAATCTTCTAGATGCTGGTGTGAATGTTGGCATTGGGGTGGATGGGACAGCTAGCAATGATACAGGCCATGTGTTGATGGAGTTGCGCATGGCCATGCTGCTTCAGAGGGCCGGTGGCAATGCAAAAGGTAAACTGTAAAGGCAGCGTCGTATGCCGCAGCTTTTGCATGCATCAAAATTTGAGGACAACTCATGCGCGGAGCAGGGCTGTCTGGATTGGCCTTTGCGGTTGAAACCGCTCAGTGGCGCTGAGAAGCAGGATGCAGGGCTGAATGCATCAGTCCTGTAAGGGCGTCACATCCATGGCAACAAGAATGGTACAGCAGGGCTGTGTTACATCAGCCCTTGCATGCACAGACAGCTAATGGCAGCAACAGAATCGGTGTGGGGTGTATACATAAGCCCTTGCACAGAGTCTCATGCAGCAGAAAGCTGTTCATGCAGACAGCTGACCCACTGTTTGCTAATCAAGCACGGCAACAAATGCTCTGGTCCGTTCATACCTAGGCAGGCCTTGCAACCCCACTAGGTCTAGACATCCATCACCTATCGCTTTGACTTATCACTATGATATGTATGGTTACATCAAAGTGATAGATCAAAGTCAGAAACATGCCACACTTGAGGATGATCATGATGTGCGCTCTTGCTTGAGTTCACTTGCATGTAATCACATGATCAGCGTAGTTGGGCTGGCATACACATGTAGTTACCCCACCACCCCCCCCCCCACCCCCACCCCCCCATGCCCTGTTCAGGCTTGTCAGCAAGGGAGACGCTGATGGTGGGCACCCAGGGTGGCGCCAATAATTTGGGCCGGGACGATATAGGCAGGATTGCCCCAGGAATGGCGGCAGATTTTGTGGCCTGGAGAACGGATGGCATATCATTTGCAGGAGCCCAACATGAGCTTGTGGCAGCCCTGCTGTTCTGCACACCAGGCTTGGCGCCTGTGGATCTGTCAGTCATCAATGGTGAAGTCATTGTCAGGGATGGTCAGCTAACAACCTGCGACCTCCAGGTGGGCATAAGGTCATGAAGGCCTCAATTGATGTTGCACATACATACACATCTGTGTGAGGTGTGAGTGCGTGCATGCGTGCGTCTCTGTGTAATATGTGTACATATGTGTTTACACAAAAGACATGACGGTAGCTTGCTGCTGCTCTCACACCAGCTGCTTTACAGCTTCCAAGCTGTTGTGTAGTGCAAAGTACAGAAGGTACAAATTTGCATGTGCATACACAGAGATTTTGCAATATGCAGCAGTGTCAGGGGTTTGCTGGTCTGGTAGTGCAGGTGGGAGAGCCGGCATGCAAGTGGCACAGTGTGCCTGTTCAATCTCACATATCTGTGTACAGGAGTTGAGTCACCCGGCTTGTGCTTGCTGTGCTAGCGTCACACATCAGCATTGTACAAATTGTGCTCTGAGATGCTTTCGCCAACATCCTGACTAGCATCTCGCTATTGTGCAGGAAGTTATCCAAGAGCACAATAGCAGGTCTGCAGCACTTTGCAGTCATGCGACCAAGTAACAGAAGAAGGGACAGGCAAAATTTGGTGAGCCAATTTTGGAGGGTACCAAGCTGTAGCAGTTTCACCTCAAAGATGATGACATCATTGTGCAGAGGAAAGAAAGAGGTCAAAAGCTGTTGCTAGCAACATGAGCTGGCTCTTCGTGTGGCCTGGAGCCACTGGCAATTTGAGCATAACTGTCTTGAGCCCCTCATGAGCTCCACAGGCTGCACTGCACGTCAGAACAAGTCTTGAGCTCACGTGAATAGCCACCTCACGCAGCTATCCTAGCTGTGTTACATAACATTTTGAGTGTAGCTTGCTTCTCAAGCACAACTGAGCCACTACATAGCATGTCTGACCTGCATGTCCTTGCGATAACACCAGCATTCTGGTGACTTGAATGGTGTGACAGCGATTCTTGTCAACTCAATGGCATCCTTGGCTTTTGCTTTTTGTTCTTGTATGCTGAGCAGAGCTGCGTCTGGGCTGCCTGCTGGTTACCAAGTTGTGCCCCAAGTACACTCACAACAACAGTAGCAAATAAGAATAGCATTGAACTATACAGGTGTCTTTTCAGCTTGTCGTATGTTTCACTTGGATGCATTTGCGATCTCTACAGGCTTTGCTTGAGAGGCCAAGCTGGAAGCTGCAAATTCTGTAAGATTATCTGACTCCATGTGAGGCGTTGACCAAACAAACTTCTGCAGCAGTGCATTGACAGCAAGACCCAAAGGCCTAGTCGTAGTCTGCAGCTACTGTGATTCTAGTAGCATTCACACATACCATGCCAAAGATCAAACTGCTACACCAAAAAGTGACTTGCTGCAACAGTGGATAAGTGGCAACAAGGCAGGGCGGAGGGTGCTCCACAGACAAGGGTCTGCACGTAACAATTTCAAAGAAAATGTATGTGCTCTTCACAGCAGTGGTGCACCAGGACATATGCTGATCCACAGCTGAGCAGACAGGCTTGGACATCAACATCTGCCCTACTGTCTTATTGCCCTGCAGACCTTGAGGCGAGCTTGCCCCTGTCGACCAGATTTCCCTCACAGTACCAAGTTTCACAGCAAGTGCTGAATCCCCAGCTTTCACCCAAAGATGCATTCTGCAAAGAGGCGTGATACAACTATGCTGTGTTTCAGTGGTGATTTTACACACTGTGGACTGTCACAATCTTGCCACCGTAATGTCACATGCATGCAGCGGCTCGAGCCTGGACTATACTGCAACCATCATGAAGCTGAAGTCTCTTTTCTGCATAACTTTCAATGTCAATTACCCTTCAACAATGCAAATAGCATAAATACACATGCAAAGCACAAACAACTTCTACTCCTTTTTTTTTGTTGTTTTTTAATTTGAGTACTTTGAATGCTCTCTCATGTACAGCTGCAGGTGGCATGCGGGTACACCCAAAACCATCACAGTACGCATTTCAGCTTTGTACATGCTGCTTTTGCTGGTCAGGCTTGTCTCACCACAACGCTGCTGCATCAGCATTGCCTCTGACACTTTGTAAAACTAACTCTGACCTCAGATGCCTCGACAACAAGACAAATTGCATCACATTTTGGGTGGGAAATCAAACTGGGACACCCTAGAAACCTAGCATGACATGCAGCACCACCTTGACCGGGATCGCCGTCCTGTTCATGCAGAAGTGAAGGGCCATCATTCCTCAAGCCCAAGAAGGGGGTGGGAGACAACAAAGGGGTCTTAATTGGGCAGCCTGAGGCCCTGGGCATGAAGAGTTTCTTTCAATAGAGTCAGCTCATCTGTGACTTCGTCCAGCTCTTCAATTGCCTCCAAGCGCCATTCATTGGCTGTATCCAGGTCCCTCTGCATGCTTTCCAGGGTTCGCTCCAGAGCTGCATGACTGTGCTTCAAGAGCTCATTCTCCCCTGTCAAGTCAAGCCTCTCCTTGAACATGCTGTCAAACTCTTCGTCAGACCGTTTTTTGCTTTTGCTGCTGCGAGCCTGCAGCAACGCTGTGCTATCAATGGCAGTACCACTCGTGCTCTGTTTTCCACTAACTACTGACAGTGTGAGGTCTTTCATTGCGCAGTAGGATCACGTGCCGTTTTCCCTTGACAATCTGGCAACTGGAAGGTGCGATCGAGTGAAAACATACAGATCAATCAACCCTTTCATGTGACCTTTCATTCAACATCGTGCACGCTTTGCTGAGACATGTTATGTCAATCAGATATGATTTGTGTAAAGGGTCTTGTTCAAGGCATGCTGAATATGAACAAGCCTGTCTGGAGGGAGCTGACTTGCGCCGGACACACATGGCTGTTGGCTGAGCCTGTGTTGTTCTTAATATTACTATTATTTGTTGTTGTCATTATAATCATCATGTTTATCATCATATTTATTGTTATTATTATTACTACTATTATGTACTTTGCTTTTATCATTACATTGTTATCAGAACACAAGCAGGCACAAGGCACAGTGCACTCAGTGGTAGCATGTGTGTGCTCACCAAGTGTGTGTCCACGGCCCTGCCCAGTGTTGCAAGAGTCTCCTCACTGCCAATGTGCTTGCCCTCCACCTCCCTGAACCTGGTCATCATCTGGGACAGCTCACTCGTGGTGCGCTCTACCATGGCCTCCAGCTGCTCCACTTTGCCCTGCACCACATTACATATGTCAGATCCCAAAGCGCTCATCAAACCATTAGAGTTGAGTCCATTTGCAGGCGATTTGGCAGAAGACACCAGCACACAACTACGAGAAATGAGCATTTGCCAGAGGACAAGCATGGGTATGACATCATGCAAACAATGATTCATGTCAAGCAGTCAAGGCTGAGGTCATGATCTCATTGTTGAGGTGAGTGCTGACCAGAGGTGCAGGGCCATGCAGGAAGTCATGCATCACCTCCAGCCTCTCCTGGGCGTCCGACAACTCATGCCGCGACACCTGCAGGCGCCCCTCGCTATCAGCCAGCTCATGCTGTGTCTCTTGCAGGCAGGTCAGGGTGCCATCAAGGCTGTGCTCCTTCAGCTGCAGATGGGCCTGGCTGTTGGCCAGCCTGCACTGCAGGGCTTCAATCTCTTGCTGCTTGTCGTCCAGCAGACCACGCACACGCAACACCTCCTCTTTGTGACCCTGCAGAAGATTACACTTGTGAGGACGTTCAACAGGCCTGCCTGTGATAGTGCATACCTTTTGTGTAGCTGCAAGCTGGAAAACATTCATTACAGTGTGTCACAGTACTGCTGTAGATGACTTGTGCTGACAAACCGCTTGCTTCTGACCACAGCGCAACCGCACATAAATCGTTTCATGTAGAAGCCTTCAGAACAGGTTGCAGCAGGGCAAAACTGCAGAATGATGTTGTGTGTGGAGCAGGGCCAGAGGGAGCTCATGCCAGATGACATCACCATGGCCTGTAGACTCAAGAGGAATGGAAGCACAGTGTAAGCAATGGAGGTACAGTATACACAGTGGGCGCCCCACTGACACAGTGCACAGCGTTTGAAAGGCTTACCATGTCAGCTGCGGCTTCTGAGCTGAGCTCTGCCACAGTGTCCTGAAGGTTGACCACCTGGGCCTGGCACTCTGCCAGCTTGCCATGTAGCTGGTCATCCCTGTGCCAGTGCTCAAGCTGCAACTTCTGCACAAGCATCCCAAGTCAAAACATAGCTGTCAAAAATAGACCGAGTTGCATGAGTACAGCTTGGATGCTCAGTTTGCCTCCAAAAGCGGGGCTCCCAGTTGTTACCAAATCCCATAATATCATAATTGCTATCGTCATCATTCATCACTATCAATGTCAATCTCATCAAACCATGATATGCAAGATGATATACCGTAGCTACTGCCAGTTGCAGCTACAAACATCACGATGGCTGTTACAGATGCGCTTCCTGATACAAGCAGGAGTCTGAAAGGCTTACCATGTCAGCTGCGGCTTCTGAGCTGAGCTCTGCCACAATGCCCTGAAGGTTGACCACCTGGGCCTGGCACTCTGCCAGCTTGCTATGTAGTTGGCCATCATTGTGCCAATGCTCATGATCCAATGTCTGCACAAGCATCCCAAATCAGTACATAGGCTAATGGGCTGTCAAAATGGACCCAATTACATGAGTGCAGGGCTCCATTATCTCCAACAATTGTGAGAGTTGAGGAAATTTCACTGTAACAGATTTGAACCTGAGACAGTAAGACATGTAGTGTACTATATCGTCTCGTAAGGTGTGCCATAAAGGTTGTGGAAATGCTGTTAGCATGACTCATTGAATGTGATTGATCAGCATCATGCTTGATAGCTGGGTACTGCATTTTGCAAGCATTGTATACAGGACGAGTCCAATCAGGTGATGACCCTAGGACTAGGCACACAGGGCGCAACCAACCTATGTTATTGTGCACACAAAGGGAAAAGAGCATATCACCGCTATGAAGCTACGCGCATCCTGGTACTCCCGCTGCAAATCCTTGGACTTCACCTCAATTGCATGCAGCTTGATATTTGCCATCTGCAATGGTCACATAACAGTCAATCGAATATGATGAGATATGTTTGTTCTCCACCTCAGAAGAACAGACAACACTGCTGACTGCTTGGTGTTGGCCATCTGCAAAGGACACACAACAGTCAGACTATGACAGAAAATGCCTCCAGAAATGCATGGCAGCGACAGGCTTCTGCGCCAAGCTTTCTGACATCTATGTTCTCCATTATGCTTACAACCCAGATGACTTTTCAAATCTAACAGCTGTGCAAACACAGCAGGCTTCACTTCTGAGCTTTCAGAGTAGCAGTTGCATCACAGAAATCCCATAACACGTCAAATAAGAGCAGTCATACCATATATATATAGCATCTC
>JAABUY010003984.1_pt1 | contig 15813 bp, 14 predicted proteins | sample 5560271 | NCBI WGS metagenome assembly JAABUY01 (sample SAMN10711886, study PRJNA513374) | rock metagenome | isolation source: Antarctica rocks | place: Antarctica: Victoria Land, University Valley
CAGGGTCCAATTTCAATTCCAACGCCGGGAATCGATCAAGCTCGATGTTTCAAGCAACCTCTATGTGAGAATTGAGTTTGTTCAATCTGATGATGGAGTGTTATTCGAGAAACCCAAGCTTCATTCTCACTTGTTCATTCCCACCGAGATTCGACGGTTTTCGGTTAGCCTGAACCCCGACGCTAGCCGAGTCTGTCGCATTTCCAGTGGAAATGAACCCGTCCTCTCGGATAGGCTGCCAAAGAAACAGAAATGGCACGGAGAAAAGAACGCCTCATCCTGTGAGTTTAGTCTCCTATCTTATATATTGAGCTTTCCATAGAGCTTTGAACTGACACCGAAACATCTGAAAGAGAAGGGGCTGCTGTGACTTCCCGACAACCGGATAGTCAACATCCAGATTATGAGCCGCACGACTCCTGCATAATGTGCAATAAAAGCACCGCGAAACAATGCAAGCAGTGCCGTAGCTGCTACTACTGTTCTCAAGATTGCCAGAAGAGCGACTGGTCCAGTCACAAGCTTCTTTGCAAGGACTTCCCTACCCAGGCCCCTAGACCCTCTCTGGATCACAAGCGAGCAATATTCTTCCCAGTGGACCATACAAAGCCGCGAATGGTCTGGCTACTCTGTGAGCGCAAAGTAGACGACGAAGAGTATGGAAATTGGACACCCTACAAAATAGTCAATCCCCATTCATACCTTGGACCGGATAGACCATTCGTGGGAACTATGCGCATTGAACACAATCCCATACGTAATCGAAACCTTGGCTCTGGGATGGTATATTGGGCGCCGCGCAAAGATGGATACTCAGTCTCTCTGAAGTTTCGGGATGCCTTCTTAGAGGACGGCTATGCAGTCAATAGGAGCCTCTTGACATCTGTGGGTACATCTGGCACTACTCCCCACCAATGGTGCGGTCCCATTGTCGCAGTGCGAGAAACGCCATTTGAAACTTATGATGATATCACCTCAGGCGACTTCCGGCACATCATCGACCATGTAATAAGCTACCGAACGACAGAGCTCCGAGAGAGTGGCAGCTACCAAGAGGGTCACCTATCTACGAAAATACGTGGTGTAAAGATCTGCTGCTATGGAGAAATCAAACTTCACAGTTCCGAGCCGTACATCTTGGTCGACGTGTCAAGGGCTTATCCCACTCGGCTAACATATGGCGAGGGGGAAGTCTCTCCTATCTCAAAGCTCCTGGGGATGCCGCTTAAGCTATGGAAAGACCCGGCCATCGACGCCTGGATTTGACCCGCCAGGATGGGACGAGAATATGACTGGTTATCGTAACCACAATGCTGCATTTCTGATGATCGAGACCGATCCAGAGAAGTCTGGTTGGGGCTGTCCGCCGCCGTACTGGAACACGGATCTCGGCAATGTGTTGGCTGTCCGATAGACGATAAGGATCTAGCCGTTGATGATGTTAGGGTGATGTGTCACTTTGCCCGGCAGAAGCTGCAGCCTATGTTTGAGGACGCCATGGACGCTGGCTATGTTCTGCGGACAAAGCAGGAGGTTCTGTACTTCATTACTCGGGACAATATGTTGAAATGCAGATATGAAATGATTGAGAAGAGTGGTGATCCGGATTTACTTCACTAAGTCAGTCATGTGAATACATAGCACTAAGTACTATCTATGTTAATTCAGAACAAACATTGCGCATCGTTGTCACAGAGTATAAGTCTTAATTAGACAATAGCAGCAGCGCAAGCCAAGAGACCTGGCTCACCAATAGTGTGTTACCTCGTCCATTCGTCTCTGCCAAATTTGACGATATCAGCCTGTTCCACAACCCAATATTTTGACGGCGCTTTTCCCTCTTCGACCATCCGAGCAGCTGCTACAGCTGCTCTACCGATGATGGTTTGATCCTGACCTGCACAGTACGGGTTAGAATCCAAGACCTCAAAATATTCAAGCATTGATCAGGTCGGTCATACCTAGCAGGTCCTGGACCCCCTGTCCCAGCTTGTTTAGGTTTGCGAAAATTTTCTCCAAGAATGGAGCTTTAGGCTTCTCCCTTCCGAGGATCATACCCGGCCTCAGGATAATAGCATGCTCGAACTTGAGCTCCTTGATGGCATCCTCCACGCCGATCTTCATCTTCGAGTAGGGCACGAAGCTAGAGAGAAAACCTCTGGTCCCTCCACTGGAGATGAACACGTACGTCTTCACTCCTGCCTCCTTGGCTCCTTTGGCGTTCTCTACGCACAAGTCGTGGTCGATCTTCCACTGATTTTGGATTCCGCCGGCTGCCGCTCTTGTGGTGCCGACTGCGTGGAAGACCACTGATGGCTTGGGAGATAGAGAGGGGATCATGCCGCCCCATTTTGAGATGTCGCCTTCCTCCATGGCTTGAAGCTTGGGAGACTGAGCAGCTGGGAGTCTCCTTGAGACAGTCTGGACGGATGAGAAAGCCTCTGTGGCGATGAGTGTAGCGAGGATTTGAGAGCCCACTGCTCCTGTAGAGCCGAACACTGCTGCCGTCGTCATGGTGGAAGGTTCCTATCTGCAGGCACTGTCTGTCTCAAACGGGGCGCCTACAAGCAAGAAGAGAAGTAAGACGATGAAAGTTCAGGAATTGACTTTTGAGACAAACGGGGACATATAATAGCATGCGAACTTTCAAGATGCTTAGAACAGCCGGGGAATGAATTAGGTAGCAGTCAAAACGTCGCCGGCGCTGTCTTCAAGATGGCTGACGTTATCCATTGCAGGGTACTAACCTATCAAGGTTTTGAACGATTCGCTGTCGTAGAATGCGGGCCACGTGACCCCTTCCCACCCACTTGTGTCCGGTGTTGTGTCGAGACTCGGGGAATTCATTATTGATACTCACTACCACAGGTCAAAATTTGAGACTAAATTATGTCTGAAAGATCAGATGTTTATCTCAGTGACTATCTAGAAAACACCGGGCTGCTCTATCACGTCGCTGCCTGGAGATGTTGGTAAGGTTCGGTGATTGCCCGCTAAAGTCCGGCCTCACCTTCGAAAGCTCCATTCTCCCGACCTCATTCTCCCTAGAATTATCGCTACTTCAGGAAAGTACTAGTGCCAGGAATTGGCGGACATCTCATCGTCTTTCAAGACGCAATACCAGCATGGCGACCCAATGCGAAGGTTGGTCATCCCACTCCCGATGACCGCTGTGATGCGGGAGCTAACAGCACAACCAGTAGAGCGCGGCATCAAGGCCGGACAGGGGCCCCGTCGCCGGAGGCAGATCGACATATCCAGCTTCGACTCCCCACTCCACCAGATCAGCGATGATTCCTCCTCTCCAAATGAACCAACTCAGCGCAACAATCCGCATACCGACCAAACCCCCGTGGACGTTGCCGGTCTTTCGCCTCCTACAAGACCAGTTTAGAACCCTCGCTCGAGACGCACCTGAGACTGCTAACCGGGGACTTCCTTTTATATCTTATACAATCTCTGGACAGCGACATCGTCAACCCGCCGGACGTAGAGGGAGTTTCGAAGAGTTTTAGACGAGCTGGAGCGGGCACCGAAGAAGAGCCTGAAGCCGGATAACGCGTGTCCCATATGCGCCGAGAAGTTCCTGGACGATCAATAACCCCTTTATGGTCGAGTTGCAGTGCCATCACAATCACGAGTTCGACCTCGAGTGCGTGGGACCTTGGTCGCAGCTGCAAGGAACCTGCTCGATATGCTGGATGGGTTTAATTAAGTATAATCCTAGGCGCGAGGGTATGTCCGACCGAATAAAGAGGACACAGGACCAGGTTCGCAAGCCCGTACTAGAGGAGGAGGAAGATAAGGATTCAGACATGCTATATGGCTGAACTTGGTTGGACTAGTGTCTCGGGGAGCATACACACGGTCACAGATGAGCAACGGCGTTCGGGGGCGTGGTCACTGGTAGGATTCGAGACTTTTATTCCACCTCGCGATGAGCATGCGTTATTCCATAACTCCGGTTACCCACAATGCAGACAAATACAAAGCTCCGGCCTTCCTCAATGATCTTTGCTCCCGCCACCTTGCGCCAGCATCCTAGGCCGCAGGCGGCTTTCCCTTCTTCTTGACCGCCACCACCACTAGCTAATGTTATTAGTCCAATGACTCGAACATTCAAAATCCACACACACCTCTGTCTCACTGGGGTCAGACAGAGAATTGACTGTACAACTTGCCCCTTAAATTTGACTTGAAGCTTGCTTTCCGTCTTTAACCCTCCTTACAAGATATTCTACTTTCCATTCACATCAAATTTTGATTAGGTATATAGAAATTCCCAACTGCTGAAATTCTAGGAACAATGCATTCGATCGGAGATCCCACCGGTTGAACTCCTTGCTCATCGATCAGTCCCGGACAAACACGACACTCATTCCGCCGCTCTACAGGTCTATCGCCCAGGTTATAATCGTGCGCATCAAGCCCCTCCACCACCAGCAATAGCAGCAGTGTTCAGCCTGTTCCACCTTTGGAACAACGTAATGATGACGAGAGCCACTGCCGTCGAAGCCAACCCAATGGCGAACGCCATCTTCAGCCCGTGCATGTACGCCACCAAGATCCCAGAGGCCTGGTCCGCCGAGAAGACCATTCGCAGGTCCGTCGCGCCAGTTCTCACGACAGTCGCAGGGTCGACGCCCGGGGCCGAGTAAGGGAGAACCTTGACGGGCACGTTGACGAAGGCGGCTTGCGCGGCGGAGACCATGAAGGCGCCGCCGACGGTTTGGAAGAAGAGAAGGATGGCCGTCACCTCGGCCAGGTCGGCAGGTGGGGCGGTAGCCTGGACCGTGATGATAGGGATCTGGGAAGCAATTCCCCAGCCGACACCTCCGATGATCTGATACCCGATCCACTTGCCCTCCCCAGTGCCGATGTCCAACGTATAAAGCAGCCCGATGCAGACCGTCCCAAGAGCAGTATCAACGACCATGATCGGCGCCGCGACACCGGTGATGGAGATGTAAGCGCCGCTGGCGAGCATGGAGACGGTAACGGCCAGAATCAGAGGCAAGTTTCGCACGCCACTCATCTGCGCGCTGACGTTATCGATGACCTGGAAGTAGATGGGCAGGTAGTAGATGATCAGGAAGTACGCGCCGGAGAAGAAGAAGGCGAACACCGACGACACCAGGTACACTCGATTCCCAGCGAGGCGAAACGGCACCATCGCCCTGTCCTCCTGGCACCACTCCCACGCCGCAAAGGCAGCCGAGAGCACGACGAAGCCGACCAGCAGGCCCACCACCTGAGCTGAGTCCCAGGCGTACGCCTGCCCGCCGTAGTGCAGCGCGAGGATGTAGCTGATCACGGCGCCCATAACGAGAGTCATGCCCACGGGGTCCATCTGCAAATTCTTCTCGCGAAGGCTTGCGGACTTGGGCTTGGTGGCGTTGGGCGTCTTGAGGAATAGCAGGATAATGAAAGCCGAAATCGCCCCGACCGGCAGGTTGATATAAAAACACCACCGCCAGGTAACCTTGTCGGCCAACGCCCCGCCAATCAACGGCCCCACGACAGCCGCAATGCCATAACTCGTGCCAATGATTCCCGTAAACATCGGCCGTCTCTTCGGCCCAGCCGAGAAAGCGATGATGGTGTACGTGCCGGAGCCGATGCCCGCCGCGCCGAGGCCGGCGATGGCCCGCCCCACGATGGCGAGAAATGAAGAAATGGCACTAATATATACCAACAATATATCACCCCTATAGACCTGACTGCGACTTATGGCTTATGGCATCCAACGGTGGGATGCAGATTGCGAACCTACGGCCTGGAGCTTCGATTGTTATATGGCTTTATCAGCCAAGACAAACTGACCCCAAGTCAGCCACGTTCTTCTTTCTTCTTTCCACATCTTCAGGGATCCAGGGGTTAGCTTAGACGTTAATGCTTGAACCTGACCTTGAGCTGTCGGTGGTGCAAGTAAGCATAGCATGTCAGCTTCGTCTTAATTGTCTTTAACTGTCTTGATTTCCGGTGGGTTTATGGCTGATAAAGCCACCTGCACAGATGGTGTTTCTATTCAGCTGCTTCGCCCACCGTATCCTTCCTTCCCGGGTACGTCCCATAGGCGGCGATTCGCCCAAAAAGGATATCTGATAACGTTAACAATATTAATATTCATTAACTTATGTGCTTGTTAATATTTTTGGACGGCTTCCTTTTCAATAATCTCCGTACATACCAGGTAAAGGTACTGTACCTACCTAAGACTACCAGGTAGGTAAGTTACATCTTTCTTGGCCCAACATTTTCAACGGCTAAACTAAGGCTGAGCCCGAGCCGTCAGAATGCGGGTTCGCTTAATTACCTTAAGCTCGCTGAACCTTAAGGGAAGGCAGTTGTACTTCGTACCTTATGAGATTCGCTTAGTAATTGAATAGGTAGGTAAGGTAGTTAGGGTTACCAACCACGCCTTAAGACACTACAACTCCACAACTAACGAGGCCATTGATATGAAAGTCATCCAGGGTCATCCAGAGTCATCTTTCCACCCATAGTTTGTCCAGCAGCAATGCTACACCTTCAGCATCTCTAACAACAACCTCAATGAAAAATTCTCTTCGCCAAACTTCGCTTCTAAGCGTCCGACTTCCTTTTCCAACTCGCCGAGCAGTTCCCTCAGGACGCCGAGCGTGTAATCCAAACTTTTGGTCTGTTTCATCGTCGCCAACACCTCTCGCTTGGCCTCGTGGCTGAGCTTCCCTTCAACCCTCCTCTTCGTGAGGAATGCCCGCAACTGCATCGCGTCGCCCGCGAACTTGGGCTCGGACTCGAGAGTCTGGATGCAGTGGATCAGGGTGAAGGAGTACTTTCCTTCGTCGAGGTCTTCGGCAAAGCCCTTCTGCTTCGCGTAGTCGGCCGAGGCGAGGTTCTGGTGGTCGTCGCGGATCTGGAAGAAGCGCCCGATCAGGCAACTCAACAGGTTCAGTTCGTCGTCCGACACCTTCTCGCCCACCGGACTCTCGGCGACCATCAACCGTGTCAGCATGCGGAACAGGCCACCCGTCTTCTTGTCGACCATTTTCAGATACTCTGATATGGACGGGCATAGTGCGTTGTGCGTCCAGTAGAGGTCGTAGCTCTGCCCCACATACAGCTGTCGCATCTCTTTGATGAAGATGCGAAAGCATGACGGGTTGCTGAGCTCGGCAGCAGCCATGCCTGTCGCTTGGGTATATTGGTACGTCGCGCTGTTGATTGTCTGGGCAGTGCCATAGATATTGTGGGTAGAGGGCTTGCCACGACGAAGTGGTGAGCCGTCTTCGAGATCATCGAGCTTGGGCTTCGTTAGGCGTTTTGAATGAGACACGGCAGGATGGAAGAGCGAGAGAAAGGAAGGGCAGCAAGAGAATTGGCCTGAATGACTAGAAGAAGACTAACATGAGAGATGCACTATGCAACATCTTGACGACGTTCTTAATCATCTTAGTCGACTTCGGGGGCACCTTGAGCCATGTGTTAAGGGAGTCTATGGCCTGGTCACGGAACCCCTTAGAAGGGAGGGAGGTAAAGGTATCGATATGGTTGGAGCACAACCTGATAGGCACCGTCAGTCTCAGCTCCAAGGATATGTCTATCGTTGGAGGGGAATCGGCGGAGGGAAGATGTCCAACTCACATCATCGCTCAACTCCGGTAAATTCCAATCAAGAGCCAAAGACACCACATCCGCAAGAACAAGTGAATCCGTGCTTGGTTGCAGGATATGTGCCAACTTCTTGACTCCGTTGGTGCCATTCATCCTTATATCGTCACCTGTACTGTTGCCATTCCTCTTCCTCTTGTGGCCGTTCGCCTTGGTGGACTCATGATGTCCAACACTGTGATCATTGACGCCATTGACGCCATTGCTGACACAGACGCCGCCGTTATTGATGCCTCTATACATCTTTTGACCATCTTTGAAATTCCCCTCTTCTAACGGATTCCTCGGAACATCACCGTTAACTCGGGGTTCCTTGCGTTTGGTCTTGACGGAAAGGCCGTAAGTTGCGTTCTTCGGTGGCCACATTGCTGGGTATTTGTCCACACCATGCTCAGCTCTCAGCACTGCAACTCATTGAACTTGGCCCCTTCGTTGTATCTCGGACACTGAGTACTCCAAGCAACATTGCCTGAAAGAGTGTACTGCATGACCTCAATGTATCTCTTGACGTCATCAGAGAGGTCCGTCCGCGTCCTGGTGTCCTTGACCACGCGGACGTACTTGGCGACTTCGACGCGGATGCGCTCCTTCCAAATCTCTCTGGCTTCTTCTTCGCTACAGCCGTGCTCCCTCATGATAACCAAGACGGCATTTTGGACGTTGGTATCTTCGCGTTCCTTCTCGAACGAGAATAGATCGTTGGTGAGAGATGCAGTGATCAAAGCAGGCGTGAGAAGCTCCCTCGTCTCATCGGCCTCTTCCTCCGGGATGGTTATAGCGCAGCCAAACCTGACAAGGCCATGCCAGAGCCTTGATAGCAAAATAAATTAGTCCCGGCCAGATAGGCTTGATCTAGGATGCTGAGGTCATTGTTAAGTGCAGGAGACTTACATGTATCCCACGTCGAGGCTCTTGTACGGGATGTACTCCTCAAGAGTGTTGAAGTGCGTGTCATCCTGCCGTCTACTCGAATGTTGGACGCCAGCGGCCCAGCTCTTGGCGACAACCATTGCTCTCTCACGGTCGATTGCCATCATCTCGCGGAGAATGTGAGCAGCGATTTTTCGCTTTCCAGAGGCGCCTTTCTCCTCGATCTTGCCAGTCTGACCGCCCTGTTCCAAGGCTTGCTCCATCTCGTCCAAAGATGCGTCGTCGATATTTTTATCAATGACGTCTGCAACGAATTAGCCTCACTGAAGATATCCCACAGACCCACCGACAATTAGCACATACCGTCATGAATGAAACCAAACTCAAGCCCTTGACTGGTAATCTCCAGTCTATCCGGGAGACACTCGGGCACCGCGACAGTGATGAAACTAAACTCTAGGCCCAGTCCGCCCTTATAAGGCTTCTCGAGGGGCCCAACCAGGCAGCGCCAGGCTTCCTGAACCTTGAAGGCACCGACTTCTTCGAGGTCGGCAGCCACGTGCCTCCGGAGATCGATTCCCCTGCAAAGACCTTGCGTGTCGTAGGGGAAAAAGTCGATGATTGTCGAATACTTGTCCATTCCTATAGGCAGACGCCGAGAATCTTTGAGGTAGTCTCGGAGCCCACCTTCACCTGCCCTAGAAGCAAATTAACGAAAATCAAATTAGGTCTCGAAATCCCTGAACCACACATAAAAAACCACATCATGTCATTGGCAACCTATGATGCGGTGGTAGTATTGGGACATGGTGGGGCGAACAGGGAGAGGAAGGCGTGGAGTGATGGGATTGGAACCGTTGGGTTGGTGTTGATGCTGGCGGTGAGGCTGTGATGGGTTGGATACGGCGTTGTAGATGGTAAAGGTTGAACCTTCTAGCTTGGTTTGGGACGAATGGTGGCTCGAGGTCGGATATCAGAGTCAATCTATTTGATGAGACAGACTCCACTAAGGGAACAGAGTGGTTGAGTAACACATGGCACACTAATCCTGATAGGTCGGTTTTGGAAGTTGTAGGTCAGCTCTGACTGGTTCGCTTGGGACTGCGTAAAGTAGCATAGCTTAATTATGAGACAACATTTCATTAAGTTAATCCAAACACCTTAACTACCTACCTAAGGTAGGTCCATTATATGACCTTAAGGTCATTATGTAACAGTGACAAATGATAATTGGTTATTGCTATTAACATTCTAAGGTAGGGAGCGTGATGAGATATGTCTCATCAGTACTCATCATCCCGAAAACCGCCTCACCACCTAATCAACTTCAATAATCCCCGGACCAAAAACCGTCTGACTAGCAACCTCAGTCGAATTCTTGAAGTACATTCCAGTACCTTTCACGACCGCCGCGATAGTCAACCCCCTCGCAAACCTATGCTGAGACTCGAACGGGAACGAAGCGCAGAAGTACGTCATACCGCCCTGAGGTTGCACATTAAAGATTGGGACTGTGACAGGAAGGTTCTGGCCAGACAGGTAGACGAGGGAGTTAGCTTCAGCTGTGACGCTGCCGCTGCCGCTCACACTGAATGTTAAAGTGGTGTTCTCCTCCATCGGCGAGGTAACGACGTTCAGGGCGCCGAAGGTGGGGATACTCTTGGCGACGAGCTCGGCGCCAGGGCACGAGCCTGGGACGATGACGGACTGGAGGAATGTGAACTATGGGGCACAAGTCAGCGATTAATATTACTTATGCTAGGGAAAATGAACAGATACGTACAGCGAATGATGGGCCTTCAGTCGTCAGGAATGGCGCGGCGGAAGGAACCTTGCCCTGCACTGAGCGGAACCACCCAACTTGTTCGGCTTCTTGCCCCAGGACCGACCCGAACAAGTTGACCCCGGGCAATTCCTCACCGCCATCAGAACCGAATAGGGTTTGGGCTTGCGGGAAGAGGCCAAGGACAACGTCGGTGAAGGTTTGAGCAAGGAAGATTGCGCTTTGGAAGTCGGTGACTGGGAAGATGTACTTGCAAGGCTGCACCTGAGTTTGGCCCGCGCTAGCGAGAATGGCGTTGACGCCGAGGGCGTGCAGTTCTTCTTGCTAATCACATCATTAGCCATGTTCGCCCGCACAGTAGAAAAAGAAAGAGATATGGTCACCTTCTGAATAGAAGCGATGGCTGCCATGACAAACTCGCGTTTTTCCTCAGTCAATCTGTAGCCGGGCACATTGGTAGTAATGTTGTGCAGCAGGCTGGTGAAGAATGCGACTTCGAAGACCTCATTCAACTCGAGGAGCTGCAGAACTGCCGTGGCGGTTGCTGTAAGCTTCTTTGGAAGAGGAGCGTTGGGAAGACTGCCGCCGGCGATTCTATAGATTTCCTGAAGCTGTTGTTGGTTGGGCATTGGGAATCCATCTGGCAGAGGGAAGGTTGGGGACGGAGCTGCGGCTGGGGGTTCGGCCTGGGGTCCGGTTGGGGCTGCGACCACATAACCGGCCAAGGCTAAGAGGGTTGCTATAGATGTGAAACGCATTTCAGCGGATTGGTGGGGGTATACGATGGAATTGTAGGAGGTGAAAGGTGAGGAAGTGAGCCGTAAGGTATTCATCACTCACTGTGCGGGAACCTACGGTATATATATATTTGATTTGAGTCCCTTTAAGCCTGGGTCCATACCTTAGTACCTAATTTCAAAGTTTCTCCCATGATGTCATTCACCCAATCATGTCCTGCTGTCTCCGGGAAGAGCAAGGTCCGGCACTAACAGTCTCTCCTCTTTTTCCACATTAGGTAATCGCTGATCGTATACGGATGTGCACTGTGGATGCGACTTCGGGGAGATAACATTATCGGTCGCATTGCACCCGCGGGGACTTGAAAAGGGTAAATGATGACATATAGGAGGTAACCCCAACCCTATTGGAGCCCTGAGTAAGGTAAAGCTCATTCTGGGCAAGTTGATGTGCTTGGTGCCCAAGAATGGTCAGTAAGTGTAACGTTATAACGTTATGGATTTGAATATAACTTACCTTGTACGGGACTACCTACCTACCTTAACCACCTCCTCATCAAAAGCACTGCCGGAGTAATTAGCGTTACCTTAGCATGAGTGCTGCGCCCCAGTTGAACTACCATTTATCTACCTTATCCCCAAGAAAACATACCTAGTGCAATATCAGATTCCAAATAGTCGTACGAAGTACTGAGCTCCCCATTCATTCATTATTGCCCCCCATCGCCGGTGCACTTGCACAGACTGCAAGCTAGCTAAAGAGTATTAATATTTCACTTTGAACTTTACTGAGAAATATAAGTTGTAGAACACGGACGCGTAGAGGCTCAGGAGAAGCAAGTGGATAACAATGATGAAGATGATACCTCTCAAAATTCTTTTCCGACTTGAGACAATGTTTTCCACATGCGGGATAAAAACAGCGTGATTTCTCGGCCTCGGCGGTGCTGACTTCTGAACAGCGTGGATTAGAGATGGTTCGATAGGCGCCTCCAGGACCGATCCGCTTCTCTTAAACGGTTCATTTCGTCCTTCCTGCGTTGCCGGGCGGTAAGGCCGAGCCACCTGCCGTAGCAATATATTCAAACGGGGATGTTCCTCTTCTGGTAAGCTCCCTCAAGGGCAAGACCCAACCCAGGACAGCGGGAGGCGAGCTGACGATCCGTAGCCCCAAGTTGTAATAATAATAGACGATGGCTAGAACATGGAACAGGCGAACACCTAGGTAGGACTGGGGCCTTGCTTGATCCTGAAGAGTTCCGTCGCATGGGTGGGTTGCACCGCAGAGCCTCAGCATTTCCTTGCCATGTGGCTCGTTGTACTAAAGGATGAGGAAACCTAGGTACCTAATGGGGAATTGCCGAATTGGGCGATTTACCGATCCACGTCAGCTTCAGTACGTTGAGGGTAACCAGGTTCAAGCCCTTACCTAGTATAAAATGGGAACTCAAGACTGTTCTCTTGTCGCCGCAGCTTAATTGTGCATCGTTATCTCAACTTATCTTGGGTACTTACCTAGTAGGTTTCTATCCATTAGGCCTCATTTGACCCTAGGCCTCGTCTACCACTCTGTTCCTCCTAGACTCACATCGGTCCATTGTTATCTCAAATGGAGGCCTACTTGCCCAAAGATGCCGGTTTGCGTGCTCCCGTCGCCGTCGTTGGCATAAGTGCATTCTATGTTCTCAGCCTAGTCATTCGTCGTCTCTTCTTCTCTCCTATAGCAAAATTTCCGGGTCCCAGGCTTGCCGCAGTAACAAGTTGGTACGAGTTGTACTACGATGTTGTCAAGAAAGGGAAATACCTGTTTGAGATTGAGAAGATGCACAACATGTATGGTATGTACTATACATAAGCTTTTCCTGATCGTCAATGGTTCCACCGCACAAGAAGCATTGCGCACCTCATGCTGCAAAGGAACGAAGCTCATAGTTTTCAAACTATGCAGGACCGATTGTCAGGATTAATCCGTACGAGCTTTCCATTCGCGACCCCGAATACTACTATGAACTCTACGTCGCGGGCTCCGTCCGCCCAACGGACAGATATGAGGGCTTCGTTAGTGGTATTGTCGACTTCGAGGGATCTCATCTTGCGACTATAGGACATGACCTCCACCGGAAGAGGAGAAAGCCACTCGACCCTTATTTTTCTCGAAGTGGCGTGACAAGGCTAGAACCCATGGTGGCAGAGCTCTGCGAAAAGCTGATTATAGGACGATTCGAAAGCTTCAAGGGAACCGGCAAAGTAGTGCGGCTGGATTATGCCTTCACTGCCTTCTCTGGCGATGTGGTCAGCAGGCTTTGTATTGATGACCCGCCCAATTTCGTGGACAATCCGGAGTTCGCTCCGGGGTGGTTTGAACTTTTCCACAACGGTATCGTATCATTACCTCTGTTCATGGGTCTGCCTTGGCTGATCCAGTAAGTAACCTCCGCATTCCAAAGAGTCCGTTTGTTGATCCAGAATAGTTTCGTCCGTCTTATTCCTGAGCACATTCTCATGAGGCTGGATCCCAGGAGCCAGGCCTTCAACAAGTTCAAGCTGGTATCAATAAGCCCTAACGCCACATCTCTACCTTCATCACCTTGCTGATATCTGTTTTAGATGTGCGAAGGCCATATCGGGGTGGCCAAGCGTGAAAAGGCTGCCCTGGGATCCAAAGATACGCCCACGACGGGTACACGCCTCACCCTTTTCCGGCATCTTTTCAACAGCGACCTTCCGCCATCTGAGCTCACAGACGAGCGCCTGTCAAAGGAAGCCCAGGTCCTGATCGGTTCTGGTACCATCACCACAGCTGGGACGTTATGCTTCATTTGCTATTACATAATGGCGAATCCAGCTATCAGGAAGGGTCTAGGAGAAGAGCTGAAGGGTGTCATGGAAGGCTACCCGGAGAAGAAACCGACTTGGGCCGAGTTGGAGAAGGTAGCATATATGCAGGCGTTGATTAAGGAGGGCCTTCGGTGTTCTTTCCTCGTGTCCCTTGTGACCGAGCCATTGACTGACATTGTGTGATAGCCTCAGCTACGGCACCATGCACCGCCGTCCGCGTGTTTCTCCAAAACAACCTCTCCGGTTCAAGCAGTAGGTGATCCCAGCTGGCGTCCCAGTCGGCATGTCCGCATACTTCCAGCATCGCGATCCTCGCATTTTTCCGCGACCGTTGGATTTCATACCCGAGCGATGGCTAGAGAACGTTACTCAAGAGATGAAGAACAACTTTGTTCCTTTTTCAAAGGGGTCACGGCATTGTTTGGGAATGAAGTAAGTCTGTCCTTTAGCCTTGCCCTGCTTGTCAATCGGATTGATTGGAGGGGAAAATTGTCTCTGACTTGCCATTTTGAATAGTCTGACGTATTGTGAACTCAATTTCATCCTCTCCGCCCTCTTCCGCCCCGGAGGTGCCGATTTCGACCTTTACAAGACAGATGAAACGGATGTCATACCAGCTCACGATTTGATAGTACCTTTGCCAAAGCTGGACACAAAGGGTGTTCGGGTCGTATTCCATTAACCGCCATAGCACGCTTTGTGGGATTTAGGAGCCAGCCACAGGTGTCAGGGTTATTTGGCCGCCAGTGTTTCCCACCCCTGGAAAACCACCTCAGATCCTTGATAGAAGAAGCTGTGCGGAACGGAGCAAGTGTTGGCTTGTCCCTGCCCTGGTCTCGCCAGCGAGGAGACCCTTAGTATGTTGAAGGATTCAAGCCGTGGAAGTAAGAGATAAATCGCCGAAGACGCCACAAAAGGCGGTGAAGGCGGGTCAACGTTGGTGCAGCTAAAGAAAAGGAGGACGCAACAAGGTCGGTAGGAAGGCCTAATGTACAGCCTTCTCTTAGCAGACTTGCTAAACTCTACCTTAATGATGAATTCTTTCTGCTACTGGTGTCTGAGAAGCCTACTTAACAATTCTCTTTGAACCAGAGCTTGAGACCCTGAGGGTTCAAACACCAAGGGGCCCAGACACACATTCGTCTCGTTCACGAGAGGGGGATCTATCATACACCGGGGGTAAATTAGCTCGCCGATTTCGTTAATGATTGTGTACCGTAGTCATACGCCTTCGTATGCTCTAACTTACCTCCTTGCTTTGGCCAACCGCGCCTTGCGGCACCAAGAATAGGTATGACAGCATATGCATGTCAGCCCTCTATTGAATTACCCATACGGTAATCAATAGCAACGCCAAAATTTCTGGCCAAAGGATGTCCGTCACTCAATATTAATATTGTTCGCCTATCCTATCCTATCCTATCCTATCCTATCCTGTGCAAATGGAGGTATGGGTATCTCTGTCTTCCACGTCGTACGGCTTAAGGCGGTGACCACAACGACCAGGGGGTAGCCTTCGTACCTCCATTCATCAGCGTTAGCACGTGGAGAGCCGCTGACAGGTAGCCCGTTGAGCAGAAGGGAGAAGTGCTATCCACCATTTCAACGCCCCCAATCTCGGGCCCATCCGATCCTATTACGGTAGTGAAGTGGGGATCAGAAAGGGGCCAGTGATGTGGCCCGTGCAGAGAGACGACCGGCAGTATTCTGAGTGGAGCTAAAGTCAAATAGAGCCGCAACTATAATGTGGCTGACATCAGCCATGTGCTGCAGCTGTGTCGTAGCTTACCTTGAGGTATTCTACGAAGGGCCGGCGACGACTCTCACCTCCACGTGGTGCCGGCTGGGAACCTGTGAATACTGTTGCTCCAAGTATTTGCAGAGCTAAGAAGAGTCAACACCAGCCAGCGCTGTCCGCAGGTTGGGGCTACG
>JAABUY010003985.1_pt1 | contig 15810 bp, 16 predicted proteins | sample 5560271 | NCBI WGS metagenome assembly JAABUY01 (sample SAMN10711886, study PRJNA513374) | rock metagenome | isolation source: Antarctica rocks | place: Antarctica: Victoria Land, University Valley
TGTGTGCGTCTTTAGTCATCTTCTTCATGATACTTTCCAATCGTATAGAGGACATGCAGCTGTTAGATCGACTTTCTTGGACGTCGCTGATACGCCTCAGCATTCATAAAGATACCAATCTACCGTCAGACGGCAATGTGCTCTCTTAGATATATCAACATACTTCATGGCCCAGAGTTCTCCTCGATGTGACGTTGCTGGAGTCTTCAGTCCGACACATTACCGTCCGGTCTCTCATAGAACATTGGCCAATTTACGGATGGAAACGAATGATCTCGAGAGGTCTACACCAGTACAAGAGGGAGGGTAGACATCCAAAGAGGACGCGATAACTAAAGCAACGAGTGAGACACCGACCACTGTGATGATGATAATGTTATTTCGCTTACTGGACCAACCAACCGAAGTCACATCTCTGGGAAGAGAATACATGATTGCTGATATACGAGATAGGAAGCGATGGAATCATGAAGAACGATGAGCGAGTTGGGTTCGCGCATCGTCGAATCTAGATTACGCACCGGGGAAGAACCGTGCCCGGATCCGTCGCTGCGGACTCCGGGCTTTCTTCCTCTGATGATCCTTGTTGCATGACATAGTCGGCAGGTACGGGGAGATACATCGTTGAGGTGAAAGAGCCTCGATCTCTTTTCGTCTCTGATATCTGCCATCGAGTTCCGAGAGCCAGGTATGCCTTGCAACTGCTAATGTTGACATGCATTTCAACCCTACAAAAAGCTTCATGCCCGCGAGTGTCCTGACTTACCCAACAGTACTTACTACTTTGCTAGTGGAGCTGTTTTCGAAGACTTTGCGAATGTTCAGGTAGGCATACCATATATTCCAGTTGATGGCGAACACCGGGCTGTTCTAGCCCGAGCCTCTTTGGCGCTAATCGGAACGTCGGGGAGTGCTCGCTGAATTGATGGATATATATTATTATCTGTATGCTTTTCCAGTCAGGTGCCTTGAGAGGTACACCCGTCCATTCATCATGTTTGTTTCCCTTGTCGTGAGGTCTGTGGCTTTTGGTGCGCTGCAGGATACACAGCACCAGCTGCAGTCAGCACATCGCTCAAGCTCGCTCACGTGCGGGGTAAAGCCTTAGCATCTCTTGCTTTTTGGACTCTTTGAAGGTCTTACCTCCACCTCCATCTCGGCGTTACCGCATTGGTGTTAGCAATGCGACTTGAAGACGTAACGGTACCGAGAGTGCGCGCTTCCTATGCCTCGAAAGAATCCGATTTCGGGTACTTTAAGGTACTGTAGGCTGTAGCTTCAACCCCAGAATCTGCGGGGTACATTTACTGTGTACTCGTATTCCGTACCCAAGACGGGACAGGCGTAACGAGAGTGTCAGGACCAATCAGAGCTTCAAGGAAAGTGTTGCCACCGCGGAATCGGGATCTCGTTTACGGAATACTGATTCTGGATATTAGTTTCTCCCCGTCACATGACATTATGATAATTAGTTTTGAGCTTGAGCTTAGGACTTGATGGGAGAGGAGTTGCGGGCCATGTGTCTCAAGGTCTAACGGAGCGCCGTCCGCTGTCGGTTTGATCCACCGTCAAACCGTCAGTCCCTGGTTCGAGTACTGAATCAGTAGTCGCGCAAAGGTTGGAGTGCGTTCCCTCTCATCCCTCGGTGCCTTGGGGAAGGTATTAGAGAGAGAGGCTGGTAGGTAGATTGCCGATTACCACTGCCCTGACTTCTTTCAAAACATGGACAAGACACCAAGTATGAACGAATAGCGGGGTGTTGCCCGAGGCCCCGCCGATGAAGCCTTACTTTACCCAATCCTGAATAATAAACATTCCTCGTAACTACCTTACTTTATGCTCTCTACCTAAGCTCCCTAAAGAAAAGGACCTACCCAGTCCCTAAGGTGCCTTCCTGCCGAGTACCGTAGTACGTAAAGAAGCAGCAACTTGACGAGGGTCGTGCGTACTACATAAACCTGCTCTACCCACCTCAACCAACCCGTTGACTTGCTTGCCCTTGCCGTTGTCCGATGAGATCAGAAGCAATCTATCGTTTACGGCTTATTTATTCTCCAGTTGTATCTTGTTCATCGTCATCGTCATCGTCAGGTTATCCTTCGCTACCCCACATTATTTAACCAACACCAACAGTTAGCGGATCTAAGCGCAGTTCAATCCAACAATGTGGCTGACCGCACTTGCGCCATTGGGCCTTGTGGCGTCGAATCTCGTCAGGGCACAAGTGGGCAATCTGACAGCTCCAGTAAGTCACTCTTCATCAACAATCTACCTACAGATCTACCTGGTGGAACCCAAAGCTCACCGTTGCTGTCTAGTTCCCTAACTCAACGTACCCTAATGCGAGCTCGCCCGATCCTACCGCTGATGGAGTTCCGGGCCAACCAACATCAGAGCCTTTCTACCCATCACCCTGGGGAACCGGAGCAGGAAACTGGGGAGATGCGTACGAGAAAGCCCGGGCTTTCGTCAAGCAGCTGACCCTACTCGAGAAGGTCAATTTGACGACTGGTGTTGGGTTAGTACACAATTGAAAGGAATGAAACACCAGCAGATTATTGACGGACATAGCTGGGAAGGAGAACGTTGTGTCGGTCAAAATGGTGCGATCCCTCGACTGGGTTTCCGCAGCATGTGCTTGCAAGATTCTCCCCTTGGTGTCAGATTTGGTATGCTGCTTTGACTTCCGGTTTGGCCCACTGGATGGCTAACCATCGAAAAGCCGACTTCGTTTCCGCCTTTCCTGCCGGTGTCAACGTTGCTGCTACGTTCCACAAAGGTCTCGCGTATGCTCGCGGCCAGGCCATGGGCGCAGAGCATCAAGGAAAAGGTGTGGACATACAACTGGGACCAGTTGCAGGTCCTCTTGGCCGTGCACCGGAAGGAGGCCGCAACTGGGAAGGTTTCAGGTGAGCTTGGTCGAGGACATTGGGCCCATTGTCTCGCACCCACTGACTGGCAATGACAGTCCCGATCCGGTGTTGACTGGCATCATGATGGCCCAGACCATTAAGGGCATCCAGAGCAAGGGCGTCATGGCATGCGCCAAGCACTACATTGGCAACGAGCAAGAGCATTTCCGTCAGGCTCCCGAGTCTAACAACTACGGCTTCAACATCACCGACAGCCTTAGCTCGAACATCGATGATACTACGATGCATGAGCTGTACCTATGGTATGTGAAGCGTATTCCGGGCACATTTCTAGAGTTGTCTGACCCACTTCAGGCCATTCGCAGACGCAGTCCGAGCTGGTGTCGGAGCTGTTATGTGCTCTTACCAACAAGTCAACAACAGCTACGGTTGCCAGAACAGCCAGTTGCTCAACAAAGTATTGAAGGGTGAGCTTGACTTCCAAGGATTCGTTATGAGTGATTGGGCTGCGCAACATTCTGGTGTTGGCGGTGCACTAGCTGGGCTGGATATGACCATGCCTGGCGATGTCACCTTCGATTCCGGAACCTCATACTGGGGTGCAAATCTCACAGTCGCGGTCCTCAATGGCACTATCCCTCAATGGCGTCTTGACGACATGGCCACCCGTATAATAGCAGCTTGGTATTATGTTGGTCGCGACCATGCTCAGATCCCCATTAACTTCGATTCATGGACTCAAGAAACATATGGTCCCGAGAACTTCCTTGCCAAAATGGGCTACACGACAATCAACGAGCATGTCGATGTCCGCACCAACCATGGACACCTGATCCGCCAGATCGGGGCCGCAAGTACTGTTTTACTGAAGAATACCAACAACGCCCTGCCCTTGACCGGGAAGGAAAAGCTCACGGCAGTTTTCGGCAATGATGCAGGGGATAATCCAAACGGCCCGAACGGCTGCCCAGACCGTGGATGCGACAACGGCACTCTCGCCATGGGCTGGGGGAGTGGAACCGCAAACTTCCCCTACCTTGTAACCCCGGAGACTGCTATCCAGAACATCGTTGTGGGCAACCTTGGCTCTTTCCAGTCAATCACGAATAGCTTTGCCGGCACCCAGATTCAGGCACTTGCCACCGCAGCGAGTGTCGCCATTGTCTTTGCCAATGCTGATGGTGGTGAGGGCTACATTAGCGTGGATGGCAATGAGGGCGACCGTAAGAACCTCACCCTATGGCAAGGTGGTGATACTTTGATTCGTAACGTGTCTGCTTTGTGTAACAATACTATTGTTGTTCTACACACCATCGGCCCGGTCCTCATCGACGAGTACAAGAATAACCCAAATGTTACTGCCATCTTGTGGGCTGGTCTTCCAGGCGAACAGTCTGGTAACGCTATCGCTGATATTCTCTACGGACGCGTCAATCCAGGTGCGAAGCTTCCTTTCACCATGGGCGCTCGCCGTGAGGATTTTGGCACCGATTTGCTCTATACTCCGAACGCGGGCACAAACGCTCCTCAACAAGACTTTAGCGAAGGAGTCTTTATCGACTACCGTAGTTTCGACGAAAGGGGCATTGCCCCGTCTTACGAGTTTGGCTATGGATTGAGCTATACTACTTTCTCTTACTCGAATCTGAATGTCGAAAAGACTTCCGCGGGTCCCTACCAACCAACGACTGGCACGACCGGACCAGCACCAACGCTCGGCAGCATCTCCAACAAAACTGCTGATTACCTTTTCCCAAATAACATCAACCGGGTCCCGATATACATATACCCATATCTCAACTTCACTGATCTCAAGAGCTCAGCCAACGAAACCGACTACGCAGTCCCGGGTTTTGTTCCTGCCGGCTCCCAGGATGGCTCGCCGCAGCCTTTACTCCCTGCAGGCGGCGCTCCCGGCGGAAACGCAGGACTTTATGACGTCCTTTACGAAGTCACCGCGACCGTCGCCAACACAGGAAAGGTTGCCGGTGAGGAAGTCCCGCAGATGTACATCTCCCTCGGTGGCCCCTATGATCCCAAGGTTGTCCTGCGTGGTTTCGAGCGTGTATCCATTCAACCGGGCAGCTCTACGACATTCCGCGCCGACATTCTAAGACGTGATATCTCGAACTGGGATACTGCAAGTCAGAACTGGGTGATTTCCAACTACCCAAAGACGGCATATGTAGGCAGCTCGTCGCGGTCGCTTCCACTAAGCGCATCGTTGATGTAAGGTTCTTGTGCATGATGTCAAGTGCTGTAGCAAAATAGCTGGGGTAATACCATCGGACCTCTGATCGAAAAAAGTGGGTGTTCAGAAACGTGAACGCTATAAGATTTAATTGGTAATTGGACAGCTGGATGGAACTCGTCAGGAGTCTAAACTGTTGGACGCTCTTTAGAAGAGTTTGATGGGGGCGAACGTAGATAGCTCATGTAAATACACAATGTAGCCAACAAAAGCTTGGAATCATACATCTGATCGTTGAAGTTTCTCGTCATTCGAGCAGCTTGAAGGTTGAGAGATTGCGTTATCCACATACCAGGAATCAAATCATGACTGGTGGACCACACAACCAGCGCCAGTACAAATCGACCGGCGCACTAACACGCTTCCTCGTCGTTTCACCAGAAAACCCCCGTCCTCCGTTCCTCCCCCGCCGCCCGACTCGCTTCGCCTTAATTCATTACTCGTACCCCCCTAACCAACCAACCTCTACCTTTGACGCATCACAATATCCACGTAAAGCCGCAGATATATTTTTTGTTTTTGTCTCTCTACAGTAGATAGTTGGGGATATGGAAGAGGGAAGAGGGAAGAGGGAAGAGGGAATGTTCTGGGGGTTGAAGAGGTGGGGGGGATGTGGAGGTGGAGCTGGAGGTGGTGGAGCTGGAGCTGGAGGTGGAGGTGGAGCTGGAGCTGGAGGTGGTGGTGGTGGGTGCGTGGTGGAGGGTTGGTGGAGGAGGTGGTGGGTTAGTGGAAGGTTAGTGGAGGAGGTGGTGATGGGTTAGTGGTGGTGGTGGAGGTGGTGGGTGGTTAGTGGAGGTGGGTGGAGGATTGGTGGAGGTGGAGGTGGTGGTTGGTGGAGGAGGTGGTGGTGGGTTAGTGGAGGTGGTGGGTTAGTGGAGGTGGTGGTGGTAGGTGAGAGGGCTTGAGAGGCTTGAGATAGTTTTTGAACGGTGGTGGGTATTAGTTTATGTGGAGAGACCTCGATGAACGGAGTGAAGGGGAGACCATCCAATTTGTGTGGTTCAGATGTCAGTCGAGTTTTTAGAGTCGAAGTATTTTTTTTTAAAAAAAATGGGGGGGGGGGGCGGGGGGGGGAGTTTTATTAGCGGTTCATAATCTCTACGCATCTGACATTTCCACTGCTCATAGCAGAGCGAGTTTTTTCTTCTCTTTTTTCTCTCGTCGTTCTTTTTGAGTTTTGGAGCAAAGAGTGTGTGTGTATGCCTGGCTTGCGGTTCTTGCGTTGTGGGGATGCGAAGACTGTGTCTTAGATGGGTGGTTTTGTAACATAGCGGAGCGGAAAAGTGGGGGGGTCTGAAGTTTTTGGTTTTCTAGATGGATATTATATGTGGGAAGGGATGGAGGGATGGGTTTTGGCTCATATGTGTTAGATGGAAGGATGGGGTTGGGTTATGGGTTTTGCGATTCTGGGTTCTTTTAGAGGGGACAATTGAGTAGGTAGATAGTTCCGCTCTGAAGAAATCCCATGTCTTTAGTTTTGGTAGATGATGGAAGAAGATTTTGGGAAACCAGTAATCGGCCAACAGGGCCCACAGTTGTGGAGAAGGATCAGTTTCAATATGTCTCTCTGCATACAGATTGATTGATAGGTCTGAGGTTCCTTGTGCCTGTTGCGGCACAATAAATCTGGTATGAGACTGACTTGCCCACTGATCTTATCGTGTGCTCACAACACCGCTCAACTCGGTTTTATTGCCACACAAACAATTCTTGGCATGACCAGCGCAGCTCCTTGCATAGTCTCGTTGTATGCGTCTTGAAGGATTCGATACAACTTCGAAGCTTTCTCTTTCTTGTTGATCTTCGCCAATCGTGACGCAAACTCGTCCATGACAAGCAAGCGCTGCTCACAATTCGCCCTCAGCAATTCTATCCTGTCCCCATAGTGATAGAGTTTAGTATCCTGTAGATCCTCGACGCTCGATATCTCAGGAAGCTGAAGCGCCTAATCTTGCCTACCCCAGGATTACATGGTCCTTCGAAGGTCCTCTAATGCTGGAGTTTGTAGCGATTCGTCAACGGTTATAACGTGGGTTCCAGGGAAGTCCAGCTCATCCCATTGAAGAAATCCGCCTGGTATGAGCATTTTGATAAGATTACGGAGCATCGGTCGTGGGTCGCTATTGTCGACTGCAAGGACAAGTAGTCTGACATGCACAAGACCGTATGCCCCACAAGTTCACTGGGGACGTCATCCTAGGCGTTCCAGGTTCTTAATTTCACGTTCCTGCCACTGCTTTGGCGGAGCTTGTGCGAGGCTGATATCAAGACCGTCTAATCGTGCAGACGGTAGTTCGCGAGCGAGGTCAAGGAGCCACAAGGCTGTGCCTGTGCCCAAATCTGCGACGCGGGCATCATGCTTTGGGATCGGAATTGAGGGGTGAACCTTGAACTATAATGACCCCTTCCAACGATAGAATTGATAATTTAAACGACAGGTAGCACTGTAGCTGCGATCTAACATGTAGTTTTGTCCATCTGCAAGCTGGAAGCCTGGGAGTGTTTTGTCTTCTAGCATTGTAAATTCCAAGTGCGCTGTAAGAATCAAATGAGAAGGAGGAAGGATAGATGTTCTTCAAAACGACGGGAATACTGCTAATATACCCGGATTTCGCATAGTGGGATCACACATTGTGATCGTGACATCATACATAAGCTGATGGTGGGAATGGCACAACTGCATGATCGAAATAGGGTAGTACTGTACGAGTAGATGCATGAAGACGTATGTCTGAAGTTGGCCTCGATGATAAAGCGCTTCCCGAGCTGCAGCCAACAGCGCGCGGGGATGCAATGTCTTGTTTAAGCTGAGAAATAACAGGCAACAGTGAGATAAATATTTGAAGATAGAACAAATGCAGTCTATCGGCGTCTTCTTCGTAGGTTTTCTCATAGGTCCTTTTCTGTATACATTGTCAATGTCTCCGACCTACAGTGTCAGAATCTTCGTCACTTCTGGTCAATCATCCCACCACGCCTCTCTCTACCTCCCCACTACCTAACCCCACAGCATCAAAAGTCTCCTTGAGCGCCCCCGCACAGCTCCAGAATGGCCTGAGCCTATCTCATACATCCTTTCCCGACTGTCTGGTTCCACTTCGCTTGCGGCAATAAAGATCTTGCTTCAGAAGCAACAGGGTGTCCCGCTCTCAGTTCCATTCGGGTTCCGTGGTCAGTACACAGGTTACGGACGGGCTGGTATCTGAGGTGTTGACATGGAGAAGTTATATTGGTGCCTTAAGATATCTCAATCGTAAGGCGAAGCCGGTAGTGTCGAAGAGCTGGGTTGGAGAGTACGAAGCATTGGAACGGGCGAGGCGGGAGAGCATCGGAAAGATGATTCAGGACTGGGATCGGCTTGTTGGTGGTATTGAGGGGGCTGATATGATTTGGAACAGCAATCTGACGGTGGAGATAAGGGAGCGGGATATCAAAGCATGGTTCGAAAGATGGGTAAGCGAGAAGAGGCAGTTTCTAGACCGTTCTTCCAGAGAGGCGAAAACTTCATCGCATGAACAGACGAAAAAGACAATAGTTAAGATGGTAGATACGGCCGTCGGACAGGAACAATCAAGTCTAAACCAGCCGAGACCCAGCATCCAGCTTCCAACAACAAACTAATTGCGAAGCCTTCACTTGTTGCATCCCAAACCCTCGACCACGTGGGAGTCCAAACCCTCGATGAATTGCGAAGCCTTCACTGGTGATGCCGACACCCAACACGGCCCGACCGCACCGTCCAATCCACACACACCGCCACCGCTCCAGAATCTCCATCTCCGAACCCGATCATTGTGGATTCCCCCACATTGCTGACATCCTCTGGGTTCGACCTCACCGACGGCTTGACATCTGTCGGGTCCCACCTCGGTGTGATCCAGTGGCATCCCGCCGAGCCTAACCTCACTTGCCCAGTTCCATTACGCGAGTCTAATCTCACTTGTTCATTTACATTCTGCATAACACTTCTTCGTTCTCGTTACTTCGACATCTTCTGCAACTCACCACATCTTCTGTTTTGTTCGTACTAGATACCGCGCTCGCGGTACATCTCTGACATTCCGCGCCTCAACAAGAGATGAGAACCTCACTTCAACACTCAGTCTAGCCCCTGAAATCTCGGTTACAGACCTCACTTTTTCCTGATGAAAAGTTCAAGCATCGTTGAATGCTGGAACCAATTCAGAAAACACCTCGAGTTCATACCAGTGAGCTTTGATCGAGCAACGGCTTTTGACCGAGACTCAATCGACTGCGTGTGTGTCTAGCTTCGGGACTCGTTCAAGACCCTCTCTCGCCATCATGCCCGGCAAAAAGACAGACGAGAAGACGGAAGGGTTGAACTTGCCGTTTGATGACGAAAAACTGGTAGAAATCAGCGTGAGCAAGAATGAGCAGAAGGCGGCTTTGTATCTTGACAACTGTCAAATAAGATCAAAGAACAAGCAATCTCGAATGTAGCTGCAACGCTAGAGCACAGTCGTATCAGTTATAATAAAGACATCACTGCTAAATACTCTGATCTTCAAGCAGAAGAAACCTGGTCTACTGTCGAAGATTCTTTCGATTTAGAATCCGCAATCACTGTCACCTCATATAAAAAGTCAAGATTGTCGAATGCTACTATCACTGAGCTGTGCAAAGAAAAAGAACTGAATGAGAACGAATTCAAGGTTCGATATCGTGTTCAGGCCGAATTTCGCAAGCTGAATCTGAAGGCATGAAGACAAGAAGCACTCAGAGCAGAGCTTCAGAACGAGTTTAGAGATATCTATTCTTTACATACGTTGTTACTTTGAGTCACTATTAATGCTCATTTAGAAGCCTTGGTCTCGTGAACATCAAGCAACATGAACCGAGGGAATCTAGGGAAACAGGTGCAACAACATCATGTGACGCTCAAAGCTCTCATCATTATCTCAGAGAACGCTGACACTTCTGAAGACTATGAAGAGAACTTCCTCATTGACTCAGCTCTTCTTGAAGAAGAGAAATCTCTGAGCCAAGTTGTCGATGACATCAGCGACAAGACCTTGACTGCTGGCATTGAAGATGTCATTACAGACGCATTGACATTCAAATCCGATTATGTGTCATTGAAGAAATCGCCTGCAGCTTTTGTCAAACGATCGACTAAGATCAATATTATCAAGAACTTGAAAGTACTGATCAGCTCTACCGCATCACGAGCGCAGATGATGACTCAAAATTACAACAACAGCAAAGACGAGCCAACTCTGTTCACATTTGCTTGTCCTAACGCACGTTTAGGGTGCGACTACATCATCCATAACAAATACTATTCATAACAAATACTATCTATAACAAATACTATCTAGAGCAAAGTCATGTTCTTCATTGTAATTTTGCGCCAGAAAGAGAGGAGACGAAGACACATGACAAGCCCTTTAAGTGCTCAGAAGAAGGCTGCACTTCCTCTTTTTCTACTAATCGCAGGCTCAACAAGCATATCAAGCGTATTCATCAAGCTTGAACACCTCGAACTTGCGATGAAGCGACGGAACATTGCAGTCCGACCCTTCTCTACTATACCTTTTTTTTTTTTTTTTCTTCATTAAGTGCATGCAGCCTATGGCTATGGCACTATCTAGGCGCTGTGTGTATGCTAAATTACATGTAATTTGGCCCAAATCGATGCTTTATATCTTCTCATTGAGCAGTCACACCGATAAAATGCGCATACGAGCGCGGCTTCTCTACTATACGAAAAACGACTTTGTCAAACATTGCTTGTATCACAACAGCTTCGAGCCGACAAAGTGCATCGTTGAGGAATGTACATGCCACAGTCTTGTTCCGAGGCCGGCAAACTTACCGTGCGCATTTGAGGAAAGTACACAGATTTTTCAACTATACAATCAAGCAGTACCTCGACGGATGGAAAGGAAGGCGTTGGATCCCAAAAACCTGTCCGATCTCCGGCTGTATTCACACCACGATGTACCAAATCCGCGAGTCTCTCGCAAAGCATCTCATGGGGAAAATCCATAACCTCTCCAATGTTGGTTTACGAATCGGCCAAAATGTGAACACTCTTTGGAACAATCCTATTCAGGTATGTATAGCATATTTCAACGTCCAAGGCCGAAAACAAGGATCACACTTGAGCCCGGAACCTGAATAACTGGGGCCTTCAGGACTGGTTCAGACACTACCGCTTATTTACTGCAAATTAGGCTGGCCAGGAGCTTGTAGGACAGGGTCAATTAGATACCACGCTTCGTCACAGCTCACTGTATGCATCTTATTTGTCTTAGCAAGCGTGCTGACTTCAAGTCGGCCTTGCGCAATAGTCTTAGACATAGGATAAGGATTTCGTCCGGGAGATCTCCAATTTAACGAGGGATATCCTCTGGAGGCGGCTAGGTACTCGCTATACAGACAAACAACAAAGCATAGCAAATACTGTACGCTACTACATAGATATGTCTCTATGCTAAAGCTTAGACGATGGAGTCCATGAGTGAGTAAAGGTCAATATAGGAAAGTTACTTCACAGTGTACACAGCGGTCACAACGCAGCCTTATGACACTCTAGCTAAGTAAAGTCATCCGTCCACCTTGGAATAGAGATTGCTCAACCAGGCTCGTTGTAGCACGACAACGTAGTACAGCAGGTGATAGACGAACAATTTACCAGTAGAATGAGGTGTGTCTTCATTATGTAAGCAGATATGACGTTCTCTGCTACATGCGTCCCCTGTCGCAACTGCGGCACAGCTAAAGTACAAACTGTTAATTATAGTTGTCCCATCTTCCTTCTACCGATGGTTTGTTTACAACCTTCCTTCTAACATTGGTACAGAATAGCGATATGACAAAGGACGGTATTGCTGGCCTGCCCAGCCGCGCTGCAAAAGAAATTGGGCTTGTAGCACTGTACGATTCCTCCAAAGATGCGAAACTGCTTATCCTTCAACGCTTCATACGCCTCTTTGCTTATGGCTCGTCGACCCTCATACTCGCTCTCTATCTGTCTGCACTTGGCATATCCGATACCAAAATCGGTCTTTTTATGACATTAACCTTGGTGGGAGACATTCTCATAAGCTTCGTTTTGACGCTCACTGCAGACTGGCTGGGCAGACGACGGGTACTGGCACTAGGTGCCCTTATGGTCACATTTAGTGGCGTAGTCTTTGCAACGGTTGGTAATTTCTGGGGACTGCTTGCGGGGGCAATCATCGGAGTGATAAGTCCAGCGTGAGCAAAACCCACTTATTATGAGAAGTCTTGGCGAACTTGATCTGACAAGCTATCGATCAAGTGGAAATGAAATAGGTCCATTCCGTGCAATCGAGGAGTCCACACTTGCACAGCTCATACCTTACGCCTCCCGAAGCGATATCTTTGCCTGGTATAACCTCATCGGAACCGGTGGTGGAGCGCTTGGTATGATAACTTGCGGCTGGGTGACTCAACATCTCAAGTCAAGAGAAGGGTGGGATGAAGTACGGTCGTACCGTGTTGTCTTTTTCGCATACGCTGTTTTTGGGCTAGTCAAACTCTGCCTGACGTTCTTCATGAGTGTAAAATGCGAGGTGGTGAAAGAAGACAAGCAGGCGACGAGTCAAGATGGGTCACACTCTGCAAACCCTTCAGAAACGTCACCTTTACTCGGGAACGGAAATGATGCTCAAAAGCCTGATGCAGCGAGGAAGTCGATATTACCGTCCATCAGCAAGGAGTCGCGGATCATTTTAACGAACCTATGCCTGCTCTTTGCCCTTGATGCACTGGCATCAGGATTGGTCCCCTCGTAAGTACCTCGCCAGAAGATCACAATCGGGTTCAGGCTGATTTCCTGGGGTGATAAGGTCATGGGTTACGTATTTCTTCAATCGCAAATTCGGTTTGCGCGAGGGCAAATTGGGCTCGTTGTTCTTTGTCACTAGTATTATATCTGCAGCATCCAATCTAGTTGCGTCATCTATCTCGAAGCGAATTGGACTTGTGCAGGTAGGTTATCTCTGTACGGGGTCTAGTCTATTCTTGTGTCTGACAAGAAAACAGACGATGGTGTTCACACATCTACCATCAGCAGTCATGCTTGCTCTGATACCAATACCGAGCTCTGTGTATGGTGCCATGACATTTTTAATCCTGCGATCGTGCACGCAGTCTATGGATTCGGCGCCTCGCTCGGCATTCCTTGCTGCTGTGGTGCTTCCGGCCGAGAGAACCGCAACCATGGGCATCATCAACGTTGTCAAAACTTCCAGTCAGAGCTTGGGACCCGTCATCACCGGCACTTTATCTGGTGCCCATCTGTTCTGGGTGGCATTCGTTATTGCCGGATCAATGAAAGCTTGCTATGATCTTGGAATCCTTGCCGTATTCAAAAATCACAAGACACATGGGGAAAGACAGGAAGATGCCCAAAGGGAAGAAAGCACAGAGGATTCTGAAAATGACAACCGTCATGCTGAGAATGGTTCGGCGCCTTGAGATACCAGCACCTGCATGGTACACCCTAAGAAATAGATAACTCCGATCAACTGAATCCGCAACATGATGAAGAGCATTATGTTTGATTTAAGATAGAACAAGCGTAGTACAAGAGGTAGGAGGACCTAGGTTACAGTAGGCCATAGAAAGAAGTTGTGCGTATGTATAAAGCGGTCTCGAGGGACACATGGTGGTTCTCAAATTAGAAGTTCGATTTGTATTCGGTACCTTTCTGCATGCACTGTCGATAATAAAGTCGTTATCAACCTCTTACAAATTTCGGTATTGCTGAAAGTAAGCAGACGGCTTGACGATTCCGAGCGCTCACATCGAATATGTGAAAGTCGGGTCTGATCGCAAAGCAGTCTGCAACACGTAACGAGTTCTATTCAACTAAATTGAATCTCTTCTGCCGATATGAACTTGTATCTGTAGAACGAGAAAATGGACGGACTGACAAGAGCTCGCAACCCATCAACCCGAGGGAAAGGCCTCATAGATCTTATTCGTTTAGCTATTTCAGCTCTACAGCTCCTACTTGGAATAAGTAATATCATCCTGCCTCAAGACCGTTGCGCTTTTCCACCGTCCTTTCCAGAAGGGTCGCTGTCACCACCTTGAACTACTTACCTGTTCTGATGCCATCTTTTTCTGGTGTCAATCAAACCATCAGCGTTTAGAATTTTCAATTGAAGACTGTGGAAGACGGGCGCCTCGGAGGTTGACATAATGATTCCTCATCTCACTTAAGCTAGATCTAATTCGATCTATGCAAATATACTCAGAACTATGGCTTAAGCCTGGTCACGGTCATCTCCACTCGTTTCCGCGTGTAAACATTTCAGTTCTCATACAGTACCCTGAGCGGTTTGGAATAACTCGTCGCTGAGATTGAAAGAAACCAGGTTCATTAGCGCTCTTGTGAATCTCCATACAGCTGGTTCAAGTCGCACCGTTTTTACTTGATGCAGACCAGTATGCTTTTGGTTCGACACATGTATTGATCGTCACATAAGTATAAGTGATGAGTGGTGTACAGAAACAAAGCAGAGGCCGATCACTGGATGGCACGAACAGTGTGTGGTGATGAAGGGTTTCCGAAACCCAAGGGTAATTCCAGTAGAATATGTAGCCGACCACATCCATGTCGACCTCTCCACTCTCCAGCGCACGATAACCGTCAAACAGCTCATGAGCTGACTGCTAACTCAGCTTCCAGGAAGTCCTGTCGATTGCAAATGGATCTGACCGAACAATTGCCGTTGCGTTCTTGTCACCAATCCACCATATTCGAAGGACCTGCCGTCAATGGCCTAGCTTGCAACGTGCTGCATATCAAGTTTCCTAACCAATCACAACTTCCCAATGTCATACAAACTTGGAAAGGCGTTCTCTTCGTGGATCTCGCGGCTTCTCGCCCGCCCCAAACGGCGCTTGGCAATAGTCTTGGCAGTCTGAGCTTTCCAACAATCAAATGCCATTCTCGCACGTGGGATCGCGATGATCAAAATGCAACGAAATGCAAGATTCACGCAGGGCGATGGTGACGATGCCGACTACCACTACTGTGGGGACATGGGAGCCATGCTGGGAGCCGTGGGAGCTACAAATTGCTGGGAATCTCCACCATTGGCTTCTTTCTGCGCAGGTCGCCAACAACCGACATCATGCTCTCCAAGACCCTCTCCATAGCTGCGGCAGCCTCGTCGCTTTTGGCATTTACGACTGCGCAGACATTTCAGAGATTGGGAGCATGCCCTACGTTTGGATGCGTCTTTCCTCCGGATCAGTATTTCCCCCAACCATTGTTCGAGGGGCCGTTGCTGACAGCTTGTGCAGAACCGATTTCCTTGCTGGCCAATACTTTGACATCCGTCTTGAGGTCCACGCTCCTGTTAATGGAAGCCAAGCCAATGGAGGCAAACCAGACCCAAACTTTACCTTCACGATAGCGAAGGGTAATGGGACAGCGCAGAATGCTTCTACATACTTCAAGCAAGCAGAACCGAAGTTGGAGCGTTGGAACTTTACCTGGTTTGAGGGTACGGATCCCCTTAGGAATGGTAGTTAATATAGTGCTGGAAAGGCTGACAATACCATCTAGACCTCTTTGCTAAGGATGCATACAAGCCTTCCCTTGTCAATGTCACAGCAAAGGCATACCGCAAGGTTGCACTCTACGAAGCTGGCGAATACACGGCGACCCTCACCTACAAC
>JAABUY010003986.1_pt1 | contig 15807 bp, 20 predicted proteins | sample 5560271 | NCBI WGS metagenome assembly JAABUY01 (sample SAMN10711886, study PRJNA513374) | rock metagenome | isolation source: Antarctica rocks | place: Antarctica: Victoria Land, University Valley
CGAACAGGTGATCGAGGGCATGGCCGTAGGCCAGCTTCGAGCTCGCGGCCGGGACCGAATCGAGCACCATCTGGCGCAGCTCCCGCTGGGCAGGGGTCAGGCTCGGAGAAGGGCTTTCGAGGAGGGCCAGGGCGCTCCCGCCGGTGATCTCGTGGATCGGAAGTACTTCCCCATCGATTGGTGCAGGAATGACCATGGCAGCAGTCTACCTTCTAGAATTAGCCTTGTCGTGGGTAATTCTGAGCCGAATCAAACTGCATAAATGCGCGATCGCGCACTAATTCCTTTCCCCTGCGCGATGGTCCTAAACTCTCCCTGATGCTGGATTTCCGGCGTCGGAGGTCACGCTTTTGCCTCGTCCCGTCTCCTGGCTTCCCCGCCTGCACGAGATACGTCGCTCGGTCGACAGCTCCGTCCGATCGCACTACGACCGCCACGACCTCCAACGGCTCTTCGAACTCCAGCCCCGAGCCGCCCAGAAGCTCCTGGAGCTGCTTCCGACGGTGCCGATCGGGACCTCCCGGCTGGTCGAGCGCGAGGCCCTGGCTAGCTTCCTCCAGCGCGTGCAGGAGGCGGAAGACACCTCGAGTCTGATCGAGCAGGTCCGCCAGGAGAGGTCCGCTCCCTCCCGCCGCAGCCTCCGGACCCTGGTTCGGCGTGACGCCGAGCCCGCCAGCCTCACCGTCACGCCCGAGGGCCTGAGTCTCGAACGGGGCCGCCTGGAGATCAGCTTCCGCAACCTCGAACAGCTCGCCGAGAGCCTCGTCTACCTCGCCCGCCTGCTCGACGGTGACCTCGACGGCTTCGCGGAGGCCTACGAACCGGAGGCGCCGCCCCCGGCCGAGACCGACAATGCCGCCGGCGAGGTCCAAGCCATGTTCACGGAGCTGGAGGCGATGGAGGCCGAGCGCGCGGCTACGCCGTAGCCTCTAGCGGCGCTGCTGGCTTCTTCGCTGGGGAGCTGCCCGGGGACTTCCCTGCCTTCTTAGGTGCGGAGGTCTTCTTTCCAGCGAATCTCTTGGCTGGGATTTCCTTCGGCGTTCCCTTCAGTTTGGCCCAGCGAGCACGCTGGGCGGCCGCGATGCGCTCCCGCGCCGCCGCGCCGAGCTTGCGCCGCGGCTTCGCAGCCGCAAACTCTGAAGGGTTGAAGCTGGTTTGCTTGTTGGTAGAACCCTTCGGCCGCCCCCGTCGCCGTAAGACCGGCTCTGCTTCGCTCAGTAGGGCCCTGGCCCGCTCTAAACGGCTAATCTCTTCATCGAGCCGCCACAAGCTCGCTTGTCGTCATCCCGTCGCCCTCAGCTCCCCATCGTATCCCAGCAATTCCTCCGAAATCAGCGGAACCGGGACGGGTGCCGGCGACGGCTGATCTCCAAAATCAAGAGCGGGCTGTTCATGGCCGCGCGGGTGCTGCTCGCGCCATAACTCCAGCAGCAGCGGCGCCATCAGGGCGCGGCCCACGCGGGTCCGGTGCACCTTGGCATGGCAACCCGGGCAGAGCGAGATCATCAGAGCCAGAACCGACCGGCCCGGCACCCGGTGGTGCACCGTGATCAGGCGCTTCCCTCTTCCCGAAGCCGCGCACACCCGGCAGACATAGCCGTCACGCCGTAAAACCGTCTCCCTGAGCCCTCCGAAGTAGGCCTCATCCTGCCGTCGGAGGGTGTAGCAGACCGCGCACAGGCCCCGCGCCAGGACGCGCGGGCGGCCGCAGGGACAGTGAAGCGAGCGTTGAGGCGATTTCTTCATTCCGTTCTTCATCTTTTACAGCGAAACCTGGACACATCGATCGACTCACGCTCCGCCGCCAGATACCGATTGACATCAGGCAAGCATCTTCAGCCCGTGCTTTTGCACGATCAGGAGCAGCTTAATTGCCATGCCGCTCGGTCGCTTCACCCCGGTCTCCCATTTTTCGACGGTCGATTCGCTGGTATTAAGATAGCGGGCAAAAACTGGCTGGCTCACCTGTTGGCTTTCCCTAATCAGCTTGATTTGCTCAGGCTCGATGGTGTCGGGGACGGTAAGGCACGACTCGTCGAAACTATGCATGGTCTTCTTATCGATGGTCTCGGCCCGGTACATGCCGGCGACAGTGCTGTGGATCGCTTCGAAGGCATCGCTCTTGTACTTGCAATTAGTTTTCATTGGCATATCTCCACGAGTTCGTTGAGTTGCACTTCCTTGGCCAGCTCTTCATCGGTTTTCCGGGCATACAGCCCAGCCAAGGTCCGGAAGCCCATGAGCTCGTCATTGTCGATGTTGGCTCGATCCTTCTTTGCGAAAAGATAGGCATAGACCCAATACTGCCGGCCACGGGCGAGGATGAAGGATCTGTAAAGATTCTTGCCCAAACGCTTCTTGAATACGCCACCTCCCAAGTCGTCAGCCTGGCCGAGCATGACCTGACGAATGGCGGAACAAAGCTCGTCGTCGGTAATACGTGCCTTCTTCGCGGCTTTGGTAAACCAAGCTGTCTTGAAAACTCGCTCTGATCCATCCGCCATGAACCATGGTAGCACCTGGTGCTACAGTTCAATATTATGCGCCCCCCCCGCTTCCGATCACGCCAGCGTTGCCGCTAGGGTGCGCCTGCACAATACGGAGACTTTTACGCATTATGTATAGAAGAGAACTTTGACCTGCCCAGAATTGCTGGTCGATTCCCTTCCCCTTCGAGGTCTTCAAGTAGGAAGTGCTGCTGATCACTGCCCTTCGGAGGCTTAAGCATTGTTTCGGCAGAGACTTGGGGCAACGCTTCTTCTGTTAGCAGATAACATGAACGCTAGCTATCAGATAGCTAGCTAGCTGCTTCCTTTAAGGACTGCGGTTAGTGGCAAGTTGCTGGAACGATATTTCGTACGACACCCATCTTGTTGTCAGAGCCAGCGCCAAAGACAGCACGGAATCTGCTCAGATACTAGCTGCTGCAAAGCTATCTGCTAGTATGCAATCACCTAGGGAGTGATTATGGCTCAGATCGTCGGATTTATCAGCCAGAAGGGGGGGGTCGGGAAATCCACACTTGCGCGCGGCCTCTCCAGGGAGGCCGCCGCGAGTGGCCTCAAGGTGAAACTGGCCGACTTGGACACCCAGCAGGGCACCTCTGTCGATTGGTACAGGCGCCGGTTGGAGAACGGAGCGACGCCAATCTTTTCCGTGGAGAGCTTTAAAACAGCATCTCAGGCGCTTCGCCCTGCTGAGCAGTTCGACTTGCTACTCCTGGACGGCCCAGCTCGTGCAAGCAGTGCCACTTTGGAGATCGCTCAGGCCGCTACCTTAGTCGTGCAGCCAAGCGGGGCAAGCATCGACGACCTCCGTCCGGCGGTTCTCGTCTTCCATGAACTTGTGAAGGCCGGAGTTCCAAAGCAGCGCCTTGTCTTCGCTCTCTGCCGGATGGGAACGGACGCTGAAGAGGTCGAGTCCCGCGGCTACATCGAGCAGGCGGGGTACGTGACCCTCGACGGCTCACTCCCTGAGCGTCCGTCCTACCGACACGCGTCGAATATTGGGCTCTCGATAACCGAGACCCGCTACCCGCAGTTGAATCAACGAGCAGACAAACTCATTCAATCCATGGTGGACAAACTCAATGGCTAACTTTCCGAAGCCCCGTCGTAGCACCTTACCTCCGCCTCCGCCCCCTAGCGAGATCAAAGACAACCTGAATCAGCCAGAACACGCTCAAGTAGAGTTCATCGACGGCCGCTCCTTACGAGCGACTGGCAGAACCACTCAGTTCACCACTCGCGTCACTGAAAAACTTCAGCACAACATCAAGGTTTTCGCGGCGCAACACAAGATGAAGTTGAATGAGTTTCTGGAGCAGGCATTCGACGCGCTCAAGGAGAAGATGGCGAAATAGCCGCTGGATAGCTATCAGCTAACTGAGCTCCTTATCCGGTGTGGCTGGCTGAGCATAATGATTAGAAAGTTGAGGCCGTGACATGGATCGTATTGACTCAATCATTAGAGACTACGTGGACAATGTGGACCCAGCACGGAGAGCGGAGGCGCAGCGCAAGTACGGACTTCCCCCCGATCCTACGAAGAAGCCCACCCGGAAGGCGTCGAAAGCACGCGCCCAGCCCGTGCAGGTGGAAGGGAAGCGCGACTACAAGGCGGAAAGAGAATTAGCCAAGATCAGGACCACAGGCCGCGTCTCAAATCTCGCTGTGGCGCGGAACGACCAGAGCCTTGGCGAAGAGTACATCAAACTCGCTCAGGCGCTAATTCTCTGCTCTCTCCCCCACAGCGCCACCAAGGAGACGAAGATTACCCGGAGAGCTCGCCTAGGCGACGGGTCGACCTTGGCCGTCACATTCTCTGCAACTGCGGACGGTATCGGGATGCCATTTGGTGCCGATCGAAAGCTGCTGTTCTGGCTTCTGGACCGAGCCATACGTAACGACAACCCGTTCATTCCGTGGTCGAGTGCCAGGGAGTACCAAAAAGAGGTAGGTATCGAGAAGGGCGGACGTCCAAACAAGCAGCTCAGAGAGCGTTTCGCACGGATTACCGGACTCGTTATCAGCATCACCCGTAAGGGCGCAGCCCGGCAATTAGACACGTTCCCAATCATTGCGCATTCCTACCTTCCCAACTCTATCTCTGAGGCCGAAGACCAGGCGAGCCTCCCCGAGATGGGCGACCGTTTCGGGGTACTTCTTCACGAGCCGTTGTTCGCGGACATAAAGCAGCACAACACCGTAATGCCGCGCCGCCTATGGCTAGATATAAAGGGGCCTACCGCCGTACAGGACCTCGTCTTCTGGCTCTTCTATCGCTGCTATGCGGCAGCCTCTGAGACGGTCATCCCTTGGACTGCCCTCCACGAACAGTTCCCGAACGGGGACTCAAACCCCTACCGCCTACGGCAGCATGTCCGCAAAGCAATTACCCTTTTGAAAGTATTGTGGCCAGAGGCCCAGGTCGCCGAGGACCCAAACGGGATATGGGTTGATCGTGCTACAGGCCCCATGCTCGATGACGACCCCACCCGAAACCGTATAAGGCGCCTAAAAGCACCTGCATAACGTTCCGGCTTTCCATGTTTCACGTAGCTCATACGCGGAAGCCCACCCCAACGTTTGCGAAACAAACACTTAGCACCTGCCGCAGTTCCTCTGTGTGTGTCACAAAGTCCATGACCGCCCTAAAACAGAGGTGGGCTTCCGCGTATGAGGCCTAATCGGGCCTAGGAAGCAGGAGTTGGCTTCTGCGTATGGCATGGCCTGCAGGTCTGGCGAGGCTTCCGTATTTAGGTAGGGCCGTAGTGGAGTGGGCTTCCGCGTATAACGTGGCCGCAGTGGGGCAGGTTAAAAGGGGTGGGCTTCCGCGTAGTTGCGTCCACAGGATCAGCTCGCAAATGTATAAGCTCGGGTGGGCTTCCGCGTACGGAAAAGTGGGCTTCCGCGTAGAGAATGGTGGGCTTCCGTGTACAAGTTGATGGGCTTCCGCGTAGAGAATGGTGGGCTTCCGCGTACCCCTTAATAGGAAGCAAGAGATTCATGTGTTTCAGAAGATCAGGAGTAATAGGAGTAGGCCGGTTGAAATCAGTAGATCTGTTGAAAAAGTCTCAATAGCCTCAGCCTCTCCTAAAAACAGACAACAGCAAAAGCTTCCTAATGAGGGTTGGGGTGTTTTGGAAGTTGCAGCTGACGATTAGAACCCTCGTGGATCGAACAGAGAGCTCCTACAGCAGCGACCAAGGCCACAAGGAAGGGAAAGCGCCTCAAAAGCGTAGAAGCGCGTTCTGACACGCCCCGGAGAAAGTAAATGCGAAGGTAAGTGGGGAACTCATAACCCGTGGGTAAGACCCAACCAAGGCCGCCGATGCCACGCGCCCGAAGCACGAATTTCGCCTCGATCCCGGTCTGGCCCAGGATCGTTCCGGCCAGCTCCGCGTCAAGGCTCCTTCGGCCCGCTCTTTGAGCGGCGCTGCGCGGTCTTGACCCGAAGCGCTCAGCTGGCCGTTCGGCAGTCGCGGCGGCGGCGTACCGGACGAAGGACGTTCTGCTCGACGAGCGGCAAGGGCTGCTGCACGACTACACCAAGCGCTCCGGCGTCCCCTTTGAGAAAGTCGTCCTGCCAGAAGGGGCAGACAAGGCTCACTGGACACGGGAGCGTCTCTGGAATGCGGCTGAGTTCGCCGAGGTTCGTAAGGACGCACGAACGGCGCGGGAGTGGGAGGTCGCATTACCGGAAGAGCTCAACCCAGAGGATCGCAAGGCGCTAGCCCTCGGATTTGCCAGTGAGCTTGCCCAGCGGTATGGATGTGCGGTCGATGTTGGAATTCACACGCCCGGCAAAGAGGGCGACCGCCGCAATCACCATGCTCATCTGCTAGCCACGACCCGGGTGGTTATGGGAACTGCCCTGGGTGAGAAGACGGCGATCGAGCTCTCGGACGCGAAGCGTCTCTCGCTCGGCCTGGGGCAGGGCCGACAGGAGATCGAGCAGGTGCGGGCGCTCTGGGCGGAGCGGACCAACCAGGCTTTGGAGAAGCACGGGCAGGAGGCGCGGATCGACCATCGCTCCCTCGCCGTCCAGCACGGGGAGGCGTTGACCGCCGGCGACGTGATCCGGGCCGCCGTGCTCGACCGGATGCCGGAGCCGAAGCTGGGATGGAAGGCGTCGGCAATGGAGCGGCGCGGAGTCGAGACTGAGCGCGGCGATCAGCTCCGGGCCGTTCAGCGCGAGAATGCCGAACGTACCGGCTTTCTGGCGAAGTTGCGCGAGCTGGGGATGGCGGCGGTCGAACAGGCAAAGCGGGTCGAGCGGGAGGTCGCCGCCGGCCTCGACAGATTCCGGGACAAGCTCGCCGCGTGGCGCGAGAGCTCGCCCAAGAGGGAGATCGTTCCGTCCCGATCGCCGGAGCAGGTGCAATCTCCGCCACGAGATCCTTCCAGGCGTCAGGATCAAGAGCAGGACGGCCGTGCCGCCTTCCGCACCCGGTTCGGGCAGTGGAAGAACGAGAAGGCCGCGACTGAGAAGCAGCAGCAGGAGCGCGAGTTGGAGCGGGAGCGTGCCTTGAAGCGTGAACAGGAAATTGAACGCGGCCGTGGACGGGGCAAGGGCTTCGAGATTGAACGATAGGGGAACAAGAAATGGATGACAACGAGCTTTTTGCTCTGGTTGAGGAGGCCCAGGCGCATCGCGCCGCCGCGCTCGAAAGCCGGCAGCTTGCCGAACAGGCTGTCCGCAATCTCTACGTCATCCTCAAGCGCATGGAGACCGCCGCCGGCAATCTTGCCCAGGCCCCCGATACCCTCGGCAAAGGCGTCGAGAAGGCCACCAGGGAAGCCTTCGAGCCGCAGGTCAAAGAGATCGTTGCCTCGGTGCACCAGCAGGTACGCAGCAGCGTGAACTCCCTGAGCCAGGCCACCGTCAACGCCCGCTACGCCCTCCTGCCCTGGGGATGGCTCGTAGGATCGTTCCTGCTCGGAGCCCTCGCCATGGGTGCCTTCGGCTACATCCAGATCCAGGAGCCGCTCGAAGGTCTGCGCCGATCGCAGGTATTCCTGTTCGGCGAGTTCCAGAAGATCGAAGAGAAGACAAGCAAAAGCCAGACCAAGCCGGCTCCGGCAAAGCCAGCTCCGGCGGCCGGTGCGCGTAACGGGGGTAAATCGAAACCGGCCAGCGAGCCTTCGCAAACTGCCGCTCCTGCCCCGCCCGAGCCGGACCCGAACAGCCCACCGCAGGTCACCGAACCGCAACCACAGTAGCCTTAGCGTACGGAATTTTCCCTTTGAGCTACCCCCAGCTAAACCGCTGCAATATCCGGCGCTGGGGAGTCTCAAGCATGGTTTGGCAGCTCACGGATCGCCAGCTCGATCAGCTCATAGGATGGGGCAGGGGATGGCCCTGGAATGGCTACGAGCTGCGGAAAACGAAGCAGGAAAGCACCCGCCTAACCTGTTTAGCAGTCACCGCAAAAACCTTGCTCAAATAACCGCATGCCTACGTCTCCGTCTCGCGCGAAGCGAATGACGCGCAGATCTTTACCAACGAATCGGTAGCGGCTGCCCAGCACTCAGTCGGGATGTCTCGCACGAGAGTGCGCATGTTCCCGAGCGTCACATCCATAAATTACATCCATCCTAGCCCTCCCGAACAGCAGCAAGGGATTGGCATGGGACTTGGATAGGGCTATAAGGGAACAGTTCTGTTAAGGCAGGTCCTCATGGAGCTTACCCGCCAGAGATTCTCAAAGTGGCAGATCGCAGCGGTTGCTGTCGTCGTGTCCCTCACTGCGTGGATGACTCTTCCTTACCACGTCAGAGCCGGCAGTGAAAGAGAAGACGCTGTTGCAGCTCGACATGCGTATAGCGAGAAGATCACCAAGAACTATAACGACCGATTCAGCCCGAGCGCACATTTCCTGCCCTCAAACATGACGACGGATACGGGGGAGTTCATCGATCCAAAATCCTTCCCCACCGCGCAGTATTGCGGTCATTGCCACCAGGAAGCGCAGCACCAGTGGAGGCAGTCGGCACACTCCAATTCAAATCGAGCTCCCTGGTACCTGAAGAACGTCAATCTTCTCAACGAGGAGAAGGGAGTCGAGTTCTCCCGGCACTGTGAAGGCTGTCATGATCCGGTTGCGATGGTCGCCGGCAACCTCACTCAGGGATCCACCAAGCGCAGGCCCTTTGATGAAGACGGCGTGACGTGCTCGGTTTGCCATTCGATCCAAAAGGTCGACACGAGAGGTACGGGTAGCTACACACTCGGTGTCCCGGCGGTACTTGTCGACGAGAACGGGGCAGGAATCGCACGGCCGGTCTCTGACGCGGAGATCCTTGCACATCTCGACCGTCACTCGCAGGCGGTTATGAAGGACTTCTATAAAACGTCCGAGTTCTGCTCTTCCTGTCACAAGGCCGCGTTGCCGCGTCAGCTGAACGACTACAAATGGCAGCGAGCGATCTCCCTCTATGACGAATGGCAGAACTCCTCCTTCGCTAAGCAATCTCCGCTCCCGTTCTACGGAAAGGAAACCGTTTCGACTTGCCAGACCTGCCACATGCAACGCGAGCCTCTGAAGCTGAACGATTTCGGTGCGAAGCAGGGGCAGCTCGCCTCCCATCGTTGGCTTGGGGCGAACACCATCATCCCAAAGTTTTACGGTTTCGATGAGCAGGCCTCGCGCATCGTGCAATTTCTGCAGGCGAGCGTCTTCAACGTCGACATCTTCGCTTTGGAGAAAGATCAACCCACCAGCGATGTGACCTCACAAATTGTGGCCCCGCTCGGCCGTTCGAGCTTCCACGTCGCTCCAGGAGAGTTGCTGGTAGCCGATGTTGTGATACAGAACAAGGGCATTGCACACAGTCACGTTCCAGAGCAGCGAGATATGTATGAGTCGTGGGTGAACTTCACGGTCAAAGATGTGACAGGCCGCATCCTGAGCGAGAGTGGCTTTATCAAGCCGAACGGAGATTTAGATGAGCACGCTCACAGCTTTACGAATCGCCTGCTCAATGTGAAGGGAGAGATCAACGCTGAGCATCAGGTCTGGAAAAACCGAGCCATCGCCTTCAACAACACAATACAATCCGGTCGCTCGCAAGTTGTGCGCTATGCCTTTCAGATGCCCAGGGGACCGCGCGAAGCTGTGAGCCTCACCGCCACCGTAAACTATCGACGGTTTGACCAGCACTTCATGAACTTCGGCATGGGAAAGGTTTACGAGCAGCCGATCACAGCCATGGCCTCGCTGACTCGGGTTATCCGGGTCGGCGAAAACCTCCCCACCCCTCCCAACACAGGAGAGAACAAGGAATGGATGCGATGGAACAACTATGGCGTGGCTCTGCTGGATGCTCAGCAGTATGACAGCGCCTCAGTGGCTTTTGCTCACGTAGCGAAGATTCGGCCAGAGTATGCTGATGCGCAAACGAACCTGGCGATCGCGCATATTCAAAAGGAAGATTACAGAGCAGCACTGCCGTATTTGCGACGGGCGTTGGAGATCTCCTCGGACAATCCGAGAGCTCTCTACTATCGCGCGTTAGTTGAGCAGAATGAAGGCGACTTCGACGGCGCCATAGCTGACCTTCGGAAGGTTACGGGAGCCTTTCCGAGATCGCGAGACGCCCATCGGGAGCTCGGACTATCTCTCTACAAGCAACAAGATCTTCAGGCAGCGCGCTCGGAATATGAAACATTGCAGTCTATCGACCCGGACGACTTAGCTGCGCACTATTATCTGGCACTCCTCTTTCGTCAGCTCGGGGCAGCTGACAAGGCGGCTCGCGAAGCCGCGATATTTATGGATCAGAAGGACGATCCGGCAGCGAATACGTACGCGTTTGCCTACTTGCGGGCTCACACTGAAGTGGCGAATGAGAGCGTCGCATGGCATACTCATCAACTCGTTGAGAAATGACCTTCTCCAATAAGCGCAATGAATCCGTCGACGGCGCGCATTTCTGGCACAAGTGTAAGCTGACGCTGAATGGCTTTCCAGGCCACCAATCTTAGGCAGATTATCTTGCGCAGCGGTATTATGCTCACTGTTGCGTTCTGTGTAGCGAGAAGCCCTCGTACCCAGAGGGTGTACGCAGCTGCTGATCGAGGGCGCGCGCCGGTCATCTATATGGAAAACGGATGCTCTCATTGTCATGGCGCAAACGGATCCGGCGGCACGCGGGGTCCAGACCTGAGCAGTGTTGGAAGACGTCGCACTAGGGCTCGCATCGAGCAGCAGATAAATGAAGGAGGCAAGGGTATGCCTCCATTCGGAGATGTTTTACGACAGGATGAGGTCAAGTCCTTGGTCGATTGGCTTTCCAGGGGGCAGTTTCCAGAGCCTCGACCCAGAAAACATAGCTCATGCCAAACACGTTGAAATATTAACTTGACGGATAGAGAGTCGGAGACTAGGGTCGGACCACATTTTGCGCCGTTGGAGGATCTGAGATGGCCCCCTCTGCTCGATCGTCGATGTTTACCCCGCTCTCTCATGCCCTATCTTTCCCTCTCCGGGGCATTCCTCTTCCACACAGAGCAATACGGAGCACAGCTAGACCTTGCCTGCGCGCACGACAGTTGATTGCCGTTGTGTCCATAGTGTCCAGCCTTTCGATCGTTTCCACCGCCCAAACCAAAGCGTACGTGCATCATCCCGAGCGAGATCCATCCACGCCTCAATCTGTCGAAGGAGGCATATGGCGATTGGACCGTAACTTTGAGTCGACTCTCCATTTGAAAAATGTGCTGCTGAATCAAGCTCTTGAAGCGAAGCCGTCGTTGATCATGGCGGATGGCACCAGCTATTCCTTGCCTGTCGTGAAGCTCGAGCCGGCCGGTGTTGCTAGCGTGAACATTAGCGATGCTGTAAGGCATATGCCGGCGAGCATGGCTCCTCACCAATCGCTCTACGGAATGGTTTCGATTGACTACTCTTGGTCTTGGGCGGGCGCAGTCATTGCATCAGTCCAGAACATCGATGAGATCGCCATGCTCAGCGTTCACAGCGCTGTGCAAGCGGATAAGGCGCGGCTTGACGTAGCTTCCCAACAGAGCGCACCTCAAAGGTTGGATGCCATCTGGTGGAGACCATACAGCTCAACGGAGATGTACCTATTTATCGGGAACTCAAGCGATACTCCCAAGCCGGTAAGCCTCCACCTTAGAACGGAATCGGCCTCGCTACTCTACGACATCACAATCGATGTCGCGCCTCATGCGAGTACGAAAGTCAATGTCTTTTCCCTCTTCAACAAATCACCAAACGTTGGGTCGACTGGCAGTCTCTCAATCGAATACTCAGGACTGCCCCACAGTTTGGTGGTATTTGAAAGCCTAGAGGATGAAACTACGGGGTTCTCCGCCAACCCCCATTTCATCGAGGCTCATCCCGAACAGGCCAGGGTGCAAGAAGTGCATCCGGTGGCGGTCGCCATCCCCGGAGTCCTTTTGGGTCCTCAGCTACCGAAGATGCAGTTTCCTCAAAACTCGCGATTTACACCTTACCTGCTGCTGCACAACACGGCCCTGGCACCACGGTTGATCACTCTTACGGGATCATACAAGACGAGTGGCTTCAGGACCTCGGTTCCATTAGGGAATATTAACTTGCAAGCGGGCGGAACCACCCAGGTTGACCTCTCGGCCCTGGCTTCGAGGGTTTCGGATGCGGGCATGATGAACATCGAGGAGACGTTCTCAGGAAACGATGGAGATGTCGAAAGTGAAGCTGGCAGCACCGATCAGTCGGGAAACTACGTATTCGAGGCGGAGCCGCAGCTTGAAGTCTGGACTGCATCGCGTACGATCTGCTATTGGTCTATGTTGGGTGACACCAACACGATGATTACGCTTTGGAATTACAGCGCATCAGCCCAAGATCTGACACTAACACTTCATTACGCCGGAGGCAGCTACAAGCTGCCAGTTCACCTAGAGGCTGGTGAAGATCACGATTTCGACATAGTCTCCCTTAGCCGGAGCCGCCTCCCCGACATTCATGGCAGTGTGCTCCCAAGCAACATAACGGAAGGTAGTGCGTCGCTGTCGAGCGCCGACGACGAGAGGACGAAGATGTATGTGGCTTCAACCACCTCAACCTTCAATGTTAGGACCGGCACTTGCACGAATCAATGCGGAACATGCAATGGCGCTACCCAGGCGGGATTGCTACCAACGTTTATCAACATCGCTGTCGGCGATTCTGCCCAAGCAACAGGTACGCTAACGTGGAACACGGGAGCAATTTATTATTACACTAGCAACGCTAGCAGCTGGACGTCAGGACCAGTAGCTCCGGTAAGTTCGTCAGGTGTGGTCACTGGTCAGTCCGTCGGCTCAACGACCGTCGCATTCTTTGTAGATAATCTTACTTACGGAGCAGGCTACATCTGCACCGGAAATTCGTTCTATTGCCCTTCCCAGAATTTCAGCGGGTCAGGGCCTGTGACAGTCTCCGGAGGCGCGAATGCACGCGTACTTATGGACAATAACGATATAACAAACACGACACCTACGGTTTACATCGGACAACAGATAGCACTACAGGGCAGTACTTCTCTGCCATCCGGAGTAACAATCAGTTCACAATCGTGGACCGTTCCTGGAACCACAATTGGCGGTTATTCGGCCTCCCTGAACAGTGCTTCCATAACGCCAGTAGACTTTACGCAGCCGAATAATACCTTTTACTGGACTGACCAGGGAACACGGGCTGTGACTTATACAGCGTCTCTAAGTGATGGAGAGCAAATCTCAGCATCAGCGACCTTCACCGTGTCGGGACCGACTAATGTTGCAGTAAGCTCCCCGGTTGGAACAGTAAACATAAGGAGCAGCAACGATTACATACAGCTGGGGGGCAGTCTTGATAATATCGGCATTGACTTCACGCTACAATCGACTTCTCCGGGTGGAGTAACTGGAACTTATTACTGGTTTCAACTTGTGGAGGGTTCCCAGGACATAGATTATCTCACTTCCGGAGCTACCTATACTTGTAACGCAGGAAACGGATATCTGGACACCAACTATCCCTATGCAAGCGGAAGGACGACGGACGATAACCCCTCATTAGAGCTTTTGCCCGAGTATACGAAGGAGGAGACCGGCGGCGTCTTTCGCATGTATGCAATGTGGAACCCCCAGGTAGGGAGCGCGCCTCTCCCTGTTCCGCTAGGATTTATCGATTGGAACTGGTCTGGCACGGCAGTCCAAGATCTCAGTACTGGTGTGTGGTCAGTCGCTTCTAGCAATGTTACAGCCGGTGCATTTCTTGTCACTGCTACCGAACCTACTTGGAGCGACTACGTAAATGGTGGAGGTCACGGAATATCATGTCATTACTAATAGTAAGAGTGTCGCTTGGCCGACTGCTATGGGCCCTGGCAGCGTTGAACATTTATTCTGCACCACTTGCTCAGGGACAAGCCACGGCGGCTGCACCTCAGCAAGCTGTCGATCTCACACTGAGTCTGGTAAACAGTAGCTGCTCAATCGTCCATGGATGTGATGTGGTCGTCACAACTACGAACCGCTCAGCAAAAGAAATCCGGCTACGGGTAACGAAGGGTCGCAGTGCGTTTGAGGATTTTACGTTTGAGGTCCGGAACAATATGACGGGTGCGCTTGTGACGCCATTGACTCGAGAAGGTCGAGGGATACTAGACAGTAATGGCGTGCGGCACCCTGCTCATCTAACCACCAGCTTTCCCAGGATAAGTCCTGGAGAAGCCTTTACAGCGACTGCCAATCTTGCTGAGATGGTCCAGAACGTGGTACCCGGTTTGTACGTAGTCACTGTTAGGCACGAAGCCAACAAGGAAGCAGGCTGGCCCTCGGTGTCGTCTAAACCTCTAGCAATCAATGTTATGCCTTAGAATAAGCAGTCCAGAGCGGCTCGCGCGAACGTGACGTACGCGTACAGAGGGCTTACGGAAGTGCTTTCGGCCCGCCCTGGTGGCCTCAGCCGCGGCGCTTCCGAGCGTAAGTGACCGACTGCGCAAATCGGCACCCCCAAAACAAATAATTCTAGACCTGCGCTAGTACCGAACGGCACTGGCACTAAAGTCCAGACAGACATCGTCACCGATTTTATTGATCACGGGAGCCACAGTGGCATCGTCAGTCCAACCCGGTAAATAGATAAATAGCAAAGTGGTATTCATGATGAAACAAGCAAATGCTGTCTGATTCTTCTGGCGGGGGCAACCGGATACGGAATGCCTGGGCCTGGCTCGCCCTCTCCACCGCTAAAGTCGGTGTTCACGAAGGCGGCGCTAGTGATCCAAGCTGAAAGGGTGGGTGTCTGCAACAGCTCCCTTGGACAAGGCAGTATTACGTATCAGGTCATAAGTCTCTATAAAGGTCCTCGCAAAATCCGTGACCTCATCCCGGTAAGAACAGGCTCCTGCAAAGATCATGCTGCATTTCTTTTTCTTCGAAAGACTTCAGATGACGCTTGGGAGGAGAGCGATCGTTTCTGGAGCGTGTGGCCAGCTCAGGGATTGCATCATGACGTACCAGGCATAGATCCGCTAGAGCGACTGATCAACGACGCGGCTCTGAATCTCGATGCGGAGCCGGACGCTGGCAAGATTGCAACACTGCACTTGTTGGAAGGGGCCAACACCCTGAGTGACACAGCAGAAAGGATTGTGACAAAAAGCACCCTCGATCCTAACCCGGTAATTAAGCTAGCCGCTTTGGGGGCGCTTGTGCGAACAGGTAAGCCACAGTATATGCAAATGAATTGGCGCGGTACCTGCGACAAGTTGAGTCGTCGGTGGATTCAGGAGAGGCGCAAGCCGCAACGTCATACTTTGCCAACACCCCACGATCAGAAAATAGGCAAGCACTTGAAGAAATGGCTATGGTCAAACAGCCCTATGTCAGGCTGATTGCGTTACAGGCGCTTCGGTTGATAGGCAGTGGCGAAAGCATCGCGACGGTGGGTCCTCTTGTATATGAAAAGGATCAATTTACACAATTTCAGGCCGTGGCGTTTCTGACCGAAGTATTAAAGAAGGGCGATCCAGAATGCACAACTCTGCCAGGATATGAAAAAAGTGCTGGCCGTTGTCTCAATGACTGGCGTACCTGGTGGACTACGGTCGGGCGTCTCAAATACAAGAATTAATGGGGTGCGCGAAAAGGTGGCTGTCTCCATTGCACTGGCTTGTAAGTTGTCGTGGGTCAATACTGTCGCTTTCAGAGTTATCCGGCGTATGCTCTGTAAGCGTGTGATCTTCCCATCTGGAACTGCGACAAGATCGGTGCTTGAGGTAGGTGTCCGCTTATTTTAGGTGGACACTTATTGGGCGTCAGTCGTTA
>JAABUY010003988.1_pt1 | contig 15806 bp, 18 predicted proteins | sample 5560271 | NCBI WGS metagenome assembly JAABUY01 (sample SAMN10711886, study PRJNA513374) | rock metagenome | isolation source: Antarctica rocks | place: Antarctica: Victoria Land, University Valley
AAATCAAGAACTCAACACACGCCTCGCGACCCGAGTCATAGATCGCCTCAGCTTCGGATCGCTCCACGCCAACAAGATTCGGCGCCCGCCCTCGCGAACCTTGTTATGGAAAGCCCGGAGGACTAAACGGCTACGAGCTTTACGGTTTATCCAGGTATTTTTGTCATACCCCCAGCCGGATTCGAACCGGCGATCTCCTGCGTGAAAGGCAGGCGTCCTGACCGCTAGACCATGGGGGCGCAGCGAGGATTGTAAGTTGGGGCCGCGGGCGCAGCCGGGGCGTGCGATCAGTGCCGCGGCCGGCGCAGCCGGCGCCGGCCCGCGCCCGGGTCTGCCAGCGGTGGCGGCTCGACGGGTTGCGGGGGCAGACTGGCGGCCTCGTCGGCCTGCGCCCGCCGCGCGGCCTCACGCATCTCGAACACCTCGGTGGCCCACTCACCGAGCTCCCGAGTCACCTCGCGCCCGGCGCCGGTGAGGATGCTGGCGATCTGCCCGACGTGGCTGAAGGCGCTCTCCACCGCCACTTGGATCGTGTCCTTGCGCGCCTCGAGCCGGTCGACCACGCTGGGGATTGTCTCACCTGCTCGCCCGGGGGGGTTAGTTCGCCGGCGGGAACGGAGAACATGACGCCAGATGAGCCGGAACGCGATCGTCATCGGCTCGGGACCCAATGGCCTGGCAGCCGCGATCACGCTGGCGCAGGCGGGGCGCTCGGTGACAGTGCTGGAAGCAGCTCCACGCCCCGGAGGCGCGATCGCCACCGAAGAGCTGACGTTGCCGGGGTTCGCCCACGACACGTTCTCCGCCGTCTATCCCGCTGCCGCCGCCTCGCCGGTCTTCGCGCGGTTTCCGCTGGAGCGTCACGGACTGCGCTGGGTGCATCCCGAGGCCTGCTACGCACACCCCCTACCGGATGGGCGCGCGGCGGCGCTCTACCGGGACCTGGAGCGGACCGTGCAGAGCCTGGAGCAACTGGCCCCCGGTCAGGGGGAGAGCTGGCGGCGCTTTGCGCAGCCGTTCATGGCGCACTTCGACGCCGTGCGCAGGACGATGCTCTCGGGCTTTCCCCCGCTCGGCGGCACCACCCGGCTGGCGGCGAGGATGGGTCCGCGGGGAGTGATCGAGTTCGCGCGGCTCCTGCTGATGCCGGCGCAGTCGCTCGGCACCGATCTGTTCTCGGAGTCCGGCGCGCGTGCGTGGCTGTACGGCTCGGCGATGCACGGCGACGTCCCTCCCACAGGGGCCGGCAGTGCGATCGCAGCGGCCTACCTGAACTTCCTCGGCCACGGCGTGGGTTGGCCGAGCCCCGAGGGCGGCGCCGGACGCCTGGCCGAGGCGCTGGTCGCCTACCTGCGCAGCCTCGGCGGCGAGGTGCGGACCGGGGCCGAGGTGGTGGAGATCGCCTCCCGTGGCGGACGGGTCTCCGGCGTCCGCCTGGCCAGCGGCGAGGGGCTCGGGGCGGGACTGGTGGTGGCCGACACGATGCCGGGCGCCCTGGCGCGGCTGGCAGATGGAGCCCTGCCGGCGCGCTACGTCCGTGGACTGCTCCGCTACCGCCCGGGCCCGGGAACGATGAAGGTCGACTGGGCACTCGACGGCCCGATCCCATGGAGCGCCGAGGCGGCACGCCACGCCGGGACGGTCCACGTCGGCGGCGACGAGTCCGAGGTGCTGGAGACCACGGCGATGACAGGCCGCCTCCCGGAGCGTCCCTTCATGCTCCTGGGCCAGCAGTCCCTCGCCGACCCCACCCGCGCCCCCGCCGGGAAGCACACCGCCTGGGCCTACACCCACGGCTCCCACACGGTCGACTGGGCCGCTGAGACGAGCACCCACGTAGCGCGGATGGAGGCGCAGATCGAGCGCTTCGCGCCCGGCTTCCGTGAGCTGATCCTGGCGCGTCATGTCCTCTCCCCCGTCGATCTGCAGCGGCGCAACGCCAACCTGGTGGGCGGCGACGTCGGCGGCGGAAGCTACACGCTGGACCAGGTGCTCTTCCGGCCGGTACCGGCCCTGATCCCCTACCGAACGCCGCTGCGCGGGCTCTACCTGGGGAGCGCCGCGACGTTCCCCGGGGGGGCGGTGCACGGCGTCCCGGGACACGCCGCTGCCCGGGCGGCGCTGGCCGGGGACCGGGTCAGACGGCTCACCCGGCGACTCCGACCCTGAGCTCTTGATCGGAGGCCGGCATCGATGACGCACTCGAGCCCGGCGACGATTCGCGAGGTCCTCACGCAGGCGCGGACCTGGGCCGTCGTCGGTTGCTCGCCTGATCCGCGGCGTGACTCCAACCGCATCGCCCGACTGCTCACGCGGCACGGGTTCCGGGTGATCCCGGTCAACGCCACCGTGGACGAGCTGCTGGGGCAGCGCTGCTACCCGGCAGTGACCGACATTCCCGCGGCGGAGAACGTCGAGGTCGTCGACATCTTCCGCCGCTCCGAGCAGGCCGGCGCCCACGTCGAGGAGCCGATCCAGATCGGGGCGCGAGCGGTGTGGCTACAGCTGGGGGTGATCGATGAGGCGGCCGCGCAGCGGGCGTCCGCCGCCGGGCTGCGTGTCGTCATGGATCGCTGTCCGGCCATCGAGCTGCCGCGCCTGTGAGGCGCTGGGACGGCTCGCGCGCGCGTGGCCCTCGGCGGGATCGTGCTGCTGGCCGTCGCCACACGGCTGGCGGCCATCGGCGGCCGGTTGCACGCCGATGACGCCTACAGCTGGCTGGTCGCCTCGCGCGACTCCGTCGCCGCACGAGCTCCGCGACGCAGTGGCCACACTGACCTTCGGGGAGAACGGGGGCCGAGCAGCTCGCTGGGGCGGTGGCTGGTGCTCGCCGTGATGTTGGCGCTCGCGGCGGCGGTGGCCTTCGTGCTGCGCCGTGGGTGGCCGGAGCGCAGCGAGCGCTGCCGGCGGGTGATCCTGCTGGTCTCGGCAACCGCTGGCCTGACCCTCCTCGGCCACGCCGCGGGCGCGCTGGTGGGCGTCGACGTCTTCACCCAAGGGTACATGACGGTCCTGATCCCGCTGGCGGCGGTGCCGGCGGCCTGCGCGCTGGCGAGCGTGAGCAGACCCAGGTTGGTGGTGGTGGTGAGCCTCGTGCTCGTGATCCTCGGGGTGGCCGAGGTAGCGCGCCGCTTCCGCGCCGAGTACGAGCCCGACTTCACCCCCGTGCGGGCGGCGGCGACCGCGGCCCACGCGCGGACGGTGCTGACCGACTCGCCCATCGTCCTCTTCTATCTGCACGGCCTGCGCCCACAGTACGACCGCCCCTTCAACCTCGGTCCCGATCGCTCCGAGTCGTGCGCCCGGCCGTGCCTGGTGATCGACGACCTGCGCGTACTCGGCGGCAGCCCGCGACGAGTCACGGGCACCAGGACGATGCTCAGCGGGCGGTACGTGCTCACGCTGGAGCGCTGAACGTGGTGTTCGGCGTGAGGTCAGCGGGTACCAGCCGGTGATGGACGGTTTTCCCGGTGAGCTCGGAGCCCGTGAGGAACGAGCCGAGGACGGGCACGCTCGCCTGGTCTTCGACGCGGAGGAGCGACACCTGAACCAAGCTGGCACCCTGCACGGCGGGGTGCTCGCCACGCTCGTGGACGCCGCCATGGGGCGAGCGGCGCGCAGCAACACCGAGGACGGACAGGTGCCCGCCACCACGCAGCTCACGCTCGCGTTCTTGAGCGCCGGACGACGCGGCCGGATGACGGTCGATGCCCAGGTGCGCAAGCAGGGAGACCAGGTGCTGCTCTGCGATGCCGATGTCGAGCAGGACGGCCGCACGCTGGTCCACGCCGTCGCTACCTTTGCCGTCTTGCAGCCCTGATTCGCAGGCTCGGTCCATGCAAGAGCCGCACAGAGAATGGACCCGGCTCAGCGTGAGATCGTGCGTCTGCTCTCCGAGCGTGACCCCGGCAAGACCATCTGCCCCTCGGAGGCCGCCCGCTCTCTTGGCGGCGAGGACTTCCGGACCCTCATGCCCACCGTGCGTGATGCCGCGCGCGCGCTGGCCGCGACTGGTCTGATCGAGATCACGCAGCGAGGGGCGGTTGTGGACCAGGAGCGGATCCGCGGCCCGATCCGCCTGCGCCTCGTGCCCGCGCATCCAGACTGAGGCCCACCTGGCGATCACGCTCCTCCCAGTAACGGCCGGGATCCATCGCGGTCGGCGATCCTCCACTCCTCCGAGCTCGGGCCGCCACCAGAGCGCCGCTCGTCGAAGCGATCGGTCGGCCCCGACCTGCTCCACCGCCCAGTGGGTACCCGCGGTCTCCACCACGAACGCACCCGCAGGACCTGCGATCAGGAAGCTGTTGTGGTAGGTGAACGCGCCGGAGGGCCCCGCGCCGAGCCCCTGTCAATCGCGCCTGGCTTCAAGCTCTCGTAGGTCTCGCAGGTCCTGCTCTCGGCCGCGGCGTGCTTCATCGCTCGAAGATGATCGAGGCTGCAGACCCGTAACTCCTCGCCTCGAGCTGGGCGGGGTCCAGCAGATCAAACGGGAACTCATTGGGGGCGAAGTCGGCCTAGCCCGATGTTCTCGGCGTTGACCTCCCGAAGCAGGTGCGCAAGCCGAGCCAAGTTGCCCGGGTCGGGATCGGGAACGATGTCCAGATCCTTGGTCGCGCGCACATAGCCGTGGACACCGACCGCAATGCCGTCGATGATCACGAACCGAACGCCGGCGCCGACGAGCGCGAGCAGCAGCTCATCCGCCTGGAACATCGCGCGCCGCGCCCTGTTGCAGTTCGGCAACAAGCCGGCTGAGGCGCAGCGTTTCCTCCAGCCGCTCCTCAGGACTCTTCTCTTGATCCTCTCGCGATCTGATGTCCCGCGAGCGCTCTTCCTGCGTCCATTGCCGGCGGCCAGGAGCGGACATCTGCTCGAGGATGTTAGGCCCCTGGCTCGACCCACAGGAGGAGCCCAGGCGGTAACAGTTTCGTTTCAACTCACCGCTGATCGGGGGGCATCATGACCGGCGGGGGCACCACGGCTGTCCTGCGCGCCCGGATCCTCCTCCCGGGCGCGCAGCGACGGCCGACTACTTTGGCCGAACCCGATCTCGTGGGGGGTTCGGGGCCAGACGCGTGCGGCAACCGCACTAGGGTACGGCGATGACTTCCGGCCGTTCGGCGGAGCGACTGCTGTTGCGGGCTCGGCTGGGTGCGCAGCGGCTTTCGGGAGACCCGGCGGCGGACGTGCTCGATGCGACTCGTCATCTACTCGCCGTTCAAGCCCAGGACCCCCGGCCTGCGCGTCTGGCGTTGCGGGTCCGCAGCGCGTGCGGCCACGCCTCTGCCGTGGATCACGCCCTGAGCGACGAGCGATCGCTTGTGATCACGTGGGTCAACCGCGGAACTCTGCATCTGATCGCAGTCGAGGATGAGCCTCTGCTGCACGCGCTGAGCACGCCGCAATTGCGCACCGGCAGCGAGCGCCGGCTGCGCCAGGAGGGCGTAAGCGAGGCGGCCGCGCAGCGGGGAATCGCCGCGATCGTCAGAGCGCTCGGGAATGACGGCCCGATGACGCGTGCACAGATTCGCGAAGTGCTCCAGAAGGCGGATGTGCCGACGGCTGGCCAGGCGCTGGTGCACGTCTTGCTTGCCGCGACCCTGGACGGACTGATCGTCCGGGGGCCGATGATCGGAACCGACCAGGCCTTCGCGCTTGTCACCGACTGGATGGGCGCGCGTCCGAAGGTCGACCGCGATCGCGCACTGGCCGAGCTTGCCCGCCGCTACCTCGTTGCCCACGGCCCCGCCGACGAGCGTGATCTTGCGAAATGGGCGCAGCTGCCACTTCGCGACGTGCGCGTCGGGCTCAAGGCCATCGCCTCCGAGCTTGACCAACGTCCAGATGGGCTCATCGATCTGCACCGCGACGAGCCGCCGCCGCTGCCGCCACCGCTGCTGCTGGGCCCATTCGATCCGCTCCTGCTCGGATGGCGAGACCGCCACTTCGTGCTCGACGGGCCGGACGGGGTCCTCACCGTCAACCGGGATCATCAAGGCGGTCGCGCTAATCCACGGACAAGCCGCAGGCACCTGGAAGATGCCCGGCGGTCAGGTGGAACTGGACCTCTGGCGACAGCCAAGCCGGCCCACGATGGCCGCGCTTGAGCGCGAGGCATCGGCCGTGCAGGCTTATCTAGGGCGGGGGCGCTAGAGCCGCGCCGCACGCACCTTCTGCGACTGGCTCGGCGCCGTGCACGGCGCGCGTGAGCAGCTCCCAGAGGGTCGCCCGCTCCTCCGCGTCGAGCGCTTGCAGAACGTCGTCCTCGATGCTCTCCTGCGCGCGGGCCGCACGCTCCAGCGCCTGACGGCCGGCGTCCGTGATATGGACGCGGTGGCGGCGGCGGTCCTCGTGGTCGCGGCGACGGACCAGGTGGCCCAGGTCTTCCAGCTCGTTGAGCAGCAGCACGACGTTCTTGGCGTCGATGCACAGCACCTCGACCAGCTCCTGCTGGGGCGCGCCGTCATGGTCGCCCAGGTAGCTCAGGGCCATCAGCAGCCGAAGGTCCATCCCGAGCAGCTCGGCGCTGCTGCGTCGCATGACCTGCTTGGCCAGACGAGGCAGCAGGACCATGGTGCTCGGCGCGCACTGAGCGTTTCCGGTTCTCATTCTCGATCAAGTATACGCCTAATCGGATATCCTTAGCGCAGCGATTAGCATCCTTGTACCGCCTTTCATACTCGCTACATGGATGATTCATGATATGTTGCGTTCTCCACCGCGACCGGAGAGATTTCCCATGAGCATCAGATCTGCCTTGCCGTCCGCTTCACCCCCCAACCGCTGGGCCGTACTAGCCCTGCTTGGAGTCGCCCAGCTGATGGTCGTGCTCGATGCGACGATCGTGAACATCGCGCTCCCTTCCGCGCAACGCGCGCTGCACTTCTCCGCCGACAACCGGCAATGGGTCATCACCGCCTACGCCCTCGCCTTTGGCAGTCTCCTGCTGGTCGGCGGCAAGCTCGGGGACCTCTTCGGTCGCAAGTGGACGCTGATCGGCGGCCTCACCGGCTTCGCCGTCGCGTCGGCCATCGGCGGTCTGGCGCAGTCGTTCGGGATGCTCGTCGCCGCCCGGGCCTTGCAGGGCGCCTTTGGCGCGATGCTCGCCCCCTCAGCGCTCGGTCTACTGACGGTGACCTTCCAGGGATCCACGGATCGCGCCAAGGCGTTTGGAATCTTCAGCGCCATCGCTGCGGGAGGCGGCTCGCTGGGGCTACTGCTCGGCGGCGTGCTCACCCAGGCCATCTCTTGGCGCTGGTCTCTGTATGTCAACCTCGTGATCGCGGTCCCGACGGCGATCGTGGCGCTGCGGCTGCTGCGTAATGAAGGTCACGCAGGCCGCGCCCACATCGACCTGCCGGGCGTCGCTGCTGGCTCCGCTGGCCTGTTCGCGCTGGTGTACGGTTTCTCGAACGCCGAAACCAGCTCGTGGTCAAATCCGCTGACGATCGTGTCGCTCGCAGCAAGTGCTGTTCTGCTGGCCGGATTCGTCGCCCTCGAGCGGCGGGTGGACCATCCGCTGCTCCCGCTGCACATCGTCTGGGATCGAGCGCGGGGAGGCGCATACGCGACGATCGCACTGGCGGGCTCCGCCGTGTTCGCCGTCTTCCTGTTCCTGACCTATTACATGCAGCAGAACCGCGGCTTCTCGCCCCTGGAGACCGGCCTCGGCTTCCTGCCGATGACGGGGATGATCGTCCTCACCGCCGTAACCGTGCAAACGAGGGTGCTGGCGCGCACCGGCGCCAAGCCGATCGTCCTGACTGGGATGACATTGGGCATCCTCGCCATGATTCTGCTGACGCGCCTGACCCCCAACGGTGCCTACGCCAGCCACGTCCTGCCGGGGCTCCTTCTCACCGGTTTGGCGATGGGCTGCATCTTCGCGCCGGCGTTTTCCACCGCTACGCTCGGGGTCAGGAGCGCTGACGCCGGCATCGCCTCCGCGATGGTCAACACCTCCCAGCAGGTCGGTGGCTCGATCGGCACCGCCCTGCTGAGCACGACCTTCGCCAGCGCGACCGCCAGCTACGCATCGGCCCACATCAAGGCCGCGGGGGTCGCGAGCGCAGCATCGATCCACGGCTACACCACCGCGTTCGAGTGGGCCGCCGGGCTGTTCGGACTGGGCCTGCTCGTGGCGCTGCTCATTCTCCCCTCAGACGGCGCCGCGCGCGCCCGCAGCGCCCATGGCGACGCACGCGGTGAGCTCGCCCTCAGCCTGGAGATCGCCTGACCCAACACCGACCTCCGTCAGAGCAAGTCAAGTCGTCTGAAGTGGTGTACGGCCGTTCCTCCTGCGCGAGGGACGTTCGTGAGCGCGTTGGTCGACTTCGCGCTCAGCGGATGCCGATGAGGTCAACGACGAAGACGAGCGTCTCGTCGGGGCCGATCACGCCGCCGGCGCCGCGTTTGCCATAGGCAAGCATCGGGGGGATCGTGATCCGACGGCGCCCCCCGACCTTCATACCAGTCACGCCCTGGTCCCAGCCGGCGATGACCTGCCCCTTGCCGAGACTGAACTTGAACGTGTCGCCGCGATCCCACGAGGCGTCGAACTGCTCGCCGGTCTTCCACGCGACACCCACGTAGTGCACCTCCACGATGCGGCCGGGAACAGCCTCATCGCCGGTACCGAGGACGATGTCCTCGAGCTCGAGCTGGTAGGAGGGCTGCTGCCCTGACGGGACCTCAACCGCTGGCTTCTCGTTTGTGGCCACGATGGCACCGTACCGATCGGCGACGAGACTCAGCCGTTGGTCAACCGGAACCCTGGATCCGTAGACGCCTACGCGCGCGTCAACGCGGCCACGAGCCGGTTGAAGACGTTGGTCGTCCCCCGGTTACGCAGAGAAGTGCGTCTGTGGCCGGACCTGAGCCTCGCCGCCCACGACGACGTCCACCTTCTCGTTGTAGAAGGCGATCAAGCCTGCTCGGTCTAAACGCGTTCGTCAAGCCCCGCCGCCAGGCCGGCGATAGTCAGCAGATCCACAAGCCCTCCCGCGGTGCCGGCTAACCGGCGCCACTTCACGGGCGACATCCGCAGGCGGAGATGGACACGAGTGCTGGAGGCATTCACCGCCCGGAGGTTGATCGCCCAGCTGAGGTTCGTGTTCCCCCGGCGGGAGCAAAGCACAAGGGTTGTCGGTGCTTGCAGTTGCGCGACCTCGAAAGTCGCGTCGCGGCCGCCCCAGTCGGGAATCACGTCGCCGACCTTTAGCTGCTGGAGATTTGGCTCAATGCTGCGGAGGGCGTGGCGCCGGGACGGTATGAGCCGCTCGAGCTTCCGTGGGAGGTACCAGCCGGAGCGTTGCTTGCCGAGCTGCACGAACCACGGCCAGACCACGTCCACCGGCGCATCGAGGGTGAAGGCGCGGTCCATGACTACCTGCGCCTCCGGTACGACCTCGTCCCCGGGACGGCTCGCCGTCACCTCGTCCGCCCAGGGGCGGACGGTCTCAAAGGGGGATCGAAAGTGGTTGCTCAGAGTCAGGCGGGCGCAGCGTCGTAGGTGCCTGTCGGCGTGACGAGGCGCAGCATCGACCAGTATCCGATGTGCTCCATCATGGTCGCGCGCTCATCCGAGAACATGTCGAACGCGAAGCTCGGCGAGATGGCATCAGCCGAAACACAAATCCCATCACGGAACGCAATATACGTAGAGCCGCCGACTCTGTTCACCATCGACCGTTATCACGCCGGTCAGCGGGGGACCGTGGGTTTGATGCGGCGCGAGCGAACTTCTGCCCGGCGCTACGGGACGTCGATTGGTTCTTACCGGTTCCAGTACTCGGCGGTCTGACGCTCCGCCTGCTGGTCGTGCGTGCGGCAAAGCGTCGAAGCATGCGGCCGGCCTTGTCGCCCGTCAGCCTGAGCCACGGCGGCGGCGGCCTGCGCCACACTGCGGACCTTTCAGTCCGTTTCATGGTGTGCAGGCATGGGCACACGCTTGCGATCTGCTTGGCCGTCGGCACGGGGGGCCGGGGCTGAGCGGGCAGTCGCGCCGGGCGAACTGCGGCGAGGCGAGCGGCGCGGCGTCGGCCGGTTGTGGTTGATCGTTGGCGTGGGGGTGGCGCTAGTCAAGGCGGACGTGCTCGTGGCGGTTCTGCAGCACCGGGCCGAGGTGATCGCGGTCCTCGGACTGGGCCTCGCCTTCTCGGTACTGCGACCACAGCCCGTCGGGATCGCGGTGGGTGCCGCTGCGATGCTGGCGTTCACGCTCGCTCCCAGTTCGACGCTCCTCGGCATCGCTCTTGGGCTCGGGGGCGTTCGTGCTGCTGCTGGCTCTGTTTATCGCGATTGGGTCGCTGCTTCATGCGAGGCAGGATCAGGATCGCTCACGCGCCTAGATCACGCCAACTCGCAGGCGTGACCCCGCCGCCATCCGGCTGCCCGTCGAGCTCGGGCTTGCGACCCCGATGGCTGACCGCGCCGCGGCCCGCCGCCCGCAGGCGCTCATCAAGTGCCTGCCGCGGCCGACGCAGCTCGCTGCTGACCTCTCCCCGGAGGGCGGCGTGAGCTCCTACGCGTCCGGGCTGCTCGCCCACCACAGCCACGGCCGTCGGGCCGTCGGGTCGTCCTCGGCACCGACGCTGCGGCAGCGGCCCCAACGGAGATGGGCAAGCTGGCGGCCGCAGCGCGGCCTGGCGCCAATCGCTCCCATTCCCGAGGATCCCGACCGTCCTCCAACTGGCCAGCTCACCAAGTGACTGCGACAACGGCAGCCATGGCCCGTACATCCCGTGCGCACCCGGTGGAGTCCACATGCTGGGGCACCTGGGCAGCTCACTCGCCGCGTACGCTACGCGCGGTCCGGTCCGCTCTCGCGCATGCCCCGGACCGCTGTGGCAAGCCCATCGGCGTCCAGCACGTCGGCCATCACCCCGATCTGATCCTCCCAGACGTCGTCGTTGATCTGGCTTCGGAACGCGTCCTCGAGCGCGTGGTACACGGAGAGACCCAACTGGGCCTCGGCCAGGGCGCCTGCGTAAGTCGGATCGCCGAGAACGACTGTCTCGGCGGCGATCTCAGCGCTCTCGGGGTCCGGCGCACCCAGGATCACCAGGAGTTGCTCGGGCCCGTGCTCGTCGGCGAGACGCTTGATCGTTTCCTGACTGTTCAGGTCCATGGCCCCTGAGGCCGTTCAGACGAAGCACTCCGTCGACGCGAAGGCGACGTTTCCTCCCGCGCTTCTTACGCAGGCGGCGATCGCCGGGCCCGCGATCCCGTCGCGCTCACCGAGCACGATGATCTGCTTGCCGTCGAACATAGACTAGCTCACCTCCTTGTTCATCTGATCGAGGCTCTCGTCGAGCCAGTTGTTCAGCTGCGATGGGCTGATTGTAGGCGCGGACAGCCGCGCCAGCTCCTCGCCCTCGTGCAGCAGGAGGAAGGTGGGCAGCCCGTGTACGCCCAGTGTAATGCATAGCCGCCGTGCCTTGGGCGCCTCGAGCTTGACGACGTTGAGATCGGCGCGCGCCTCCGCGAGCTTCTCCACGTGGGGCATCAGCGCCAGGCACGGCGCGCAGTCGGGACCCCAGACGTCTACCAGCGTAGTCCCGCTGCCGACCACTTGGTCGAAGTTCTCTCGCGTCGCCTCGGTCACCGCCATCGGATCATCCTCCCTCTCCGTCGTTGCGTTGGAGTATCACGCTCATACCATCGGACTGCTCCGACATCCGCCCGAGAAAGAGGCTCCCCTTGGCGATCAGCTGCACGCGCTGCGCCTGGCCGCTGACGAGCCGTTCCCGCGCGTGGGGTAGGTAGCAGAGTGCCGACGCGATGTGGCCCTGCGTGGGAGCGAAGCCGGGCATGCCACGCTGCTCGACGAAAGCGCCGATCTCCTCGCGCGCGAGGTCACCGCGGCGCACGGCCAGTGCGGCGATCGTCTTGTAGTTGCGCTCCGGGACGTTGCCCGACCCCTGCGGCTCGGTGATCTCGGGGTTGTGGAGCTCGGTGGCGTAGTCATCGATGTCGAGCATCCCGATGCCGATGCGGTCGAGCGGCGCGATCACGAGGGCCTCCATGACTTTCGGGTTGGAGGCGCCGGCGGCCACCGGGTGGCGTCCCACGGTGTCGAGCCGCACTCGCGGGGACGCACCATCGTCGGCCTCCACGAGCAGCGCCGAGGCCCCGAGCACGTCTTCGAGCACCGGCAGGTCGTGCTTGAGGTGGCCCTGGAACTTCATTCCCAGCTTCGGCACCGAGCCGCCCGCCACGACCGCGACCCGGCGGAAGACCCCCGCGGCGACGAGGCTGCTCGCGATCACGAGCGCGGGGACCGGGGCCGCGCAGAAGTTCTTGACGTCGGCGCCCGAGGCCTCACTGCAGCCGGCGGCAGCGGCGACGGCCTTGGCCAGGTTGCCCCCACCGCGCTGGTAGCGGTCGCCGATCGCCTCCTCACCGGCACCGATGACGTACTCGATGGAGCTCGGATCGACCCCGTTGTCAGCCAACAGGCGTAGGAGCGCGAGCGTGGCGCTCGCTTTGGCGGCGAGGTTCTCGAGCAGTACCGCGGCGCTCAGCGCCGGATCGGATTCGTGGGCGCGGCGAATCGCCCCGGCGAGGCGGTCGGGACCCGCGTGGAGCGCCAGCGCGCCCGGCTCGGCCGCGATCGCCTCGGCATCGCCGGCGGCCGCGGCCACACGCTCGAGGTCGATGCGCTCGGCGAGCGGGTGGCGGCTGAGTCTGACAGTGGTCGCATCCGCCCCGGCGAGCTTGACGAGACCGAAATCGTCGACGGCGGCCATCAGGCTGAGGAACTCCTCCTCGGGCATCAGCTCGCCGGCACCGGCGAAGCGCCCCCTTCCGTCCGAAGTTCCTGTCACCCACGGGCGCTCGGGCAGGTCCCGCGGGTGCAGCGCGCCCAGGAACGCTTGGTGGGGTGGGTAGGCCACCGCCTGCTCGAAGCTGCGAAGAGCGCCGAGGAAGCGCGTCTCGAGCTCCGGGTCGCACGCCAGCTCGCGCGACGGCTTCGAGCCGTGGCGGGCGAGCCCCGGGACGTGTGCGAGCACCGCGCTCGCGGATGAGATGACTGGTGCGGTCATATGGATCTATTCAACCGCCTCGCCGCTGAAGACCGTCGGCTCGCTGACCGGTGTGGCCACGGCGTGCAGCGCCCGCTGGAGCAGCGTCCGGCGCCAGGCGCGCTCCTGCGCGGGACTGAGGTCCGGGTCGCCGGTCGGGTAGGGGATGCCGCGCGTGGGCACGATCCGCGGCGCCCCGACCCGGAGGGCGATCGAGACGAGGTTGCACAGCAGGGCAGTCGGAATTCCGGCCCGCTCCAGCTCCTTGCTCAGCGTTGACCCGCAACGCGTGCCGGTTCCTCAGGTGGCGGTGAGGATCGCCGCCTGGATGCCCGCCTGGCGCAGCTCGGCAGCCCATTCGACGCCGAAGCGGCGCGCGTCGGCCACGGTGGTGCCGTTCCCGGTCGTGGCGAAGTACTCGGCGTGGAGACGGCCGATCGCTCCTTCGCGCTCGAGCTCGCGCGCGGCGTCGAGCGGGAGGATGCGGTTGGGCTCGGCGTTGGCCCACTGCGTCGAGAAGCCTCCGTGCACGGACTCGAACGTCCCCGCCTCGGCCGAATCGCGGCCCTCGAGCGAATGCCGGATCCACTTTGTGGCCCGTGCTGACGGGAGCCGATCGGGGTTCCCGGCGGGGACGAACCCGCCCTCGGTGAGCAGCACGAAGAGTGCGTCGCCGGCGTCGCCAACCGGTGCTGCCGGGGTGACGTGGTCAAACGCCGGCAGCGGGATCTCGGTGGCCTCGTCCTCGCCGCCCAGCCGCGCGAGCGCCAGGGCGACAGCCCGCTCGGCTGCGGTGTGGGCGGCCCGGCGGTTGGTGCGTGAGATGGTCCCAATCCGCCCGTCTTGGGCGGTGAGCTGCTCACCCGTGGCGAGCTTGCGCGCCGCGGCGGCCAGGCGCTCGAGCGACGCCCGCATCTCCCTGGCGCTCGCGCCGCTCTCGACGACCGGCGTGCCGGCGGCCTCGGCGAGCCCGGGGTTGTCGGGGTGCATCGCGGCCAGGGCGATCATCCCGGCCTCAGCGGCGGCGCTCGCGATCCGCGCGCACGCGAGACCGTAGCGCCCGCTCGTGAAGGCAGGGCCCGCAACCAGCAGCTCGGCTCCCCGCGCACGCGCCTGCTCGACGAGCACCGCGGCGAAGTCGGAGCCCGCGGCGGCGTAGTCATCGCCACAGACGGCGGTCGCGATGATCTCGTGCTCGTCCCCCAGCAGCGCCGCCAGGCGGCGCCCCGGTCCCACGGCCCCCTCGCGCACTTCGGGCCCCGTGCCCGCGGCGTCCTCGCCCCCAACGCCCGCGAAGAACTGGTTGACGTAGTGGACCACCCGCATCAGGCTGCCTCGTGGCAGGTGAGTCGACCCCAGCCCAGCGGACTGAGGGCGCAGTAGATGACCGCAATGGGCAACTCCAGCGGGTCGGTGGCGGCGCAATCGAGCAGCGCGAGCCGGTCGCTGCCCAGCGCTCGTTCGCACGCCGGCAGTAAAATTGGTTCGTCATAGTTCCCCACGCTGACCAGCGCGGTCGCGCGGCTGGGGGGGACAACCAGAGACGGACCGGTGCCATCGGTCCCCGCCATCTCCGCGAATATCCCGACCGCCGCGATCCCCTCCTCCTCGAGTCGGTCCATCTTGAGCGACACGTCGGCGTCGGCGTTGCCGCCGCCCTCCTTGGTCAGGATCACGGCGTCTAGCCCGAGCTCGACGCAAAGCCGCGCCGCATGCGCCGACACGAGCTCCTTGGCGCTCTGCTCGACCGGCTCCGGGCACAACACCAGCGCCGCCGGGCAGACGTCGTCGCGGGCACGCAAGGCGGCGAGCACCGGGTGCGTCTGGTGGAGATAGGTCGGGTTCTTGAGCGCGGGATGGCCGTACTGCCCGCTCACCACCGCACCGTCGTCGAGCTCGTTCGCCGAGATCACTGTTGGCAGGCCGCCGGACAGGCTGCGCCCGTACACGAACACGTCCTTGAACTTGCCCTGAGTCTGCAGGTTGGTGAGGACCCCGACGCGCGGGCGCCCCCTCGGCCCCGAGCCGGCGGCCGGGAACTCCTCGACGACGTCGGGCTCAGCTGCGAGCGCCGCGTCGGCGAGGTGGACGGCGACGCGCAGAAGCCCCCGGCGCACCGCCGCCTCGACATCCTCCCACGCCGCCTCGGGAGTGCGCTCGAACTCGATCACAAGGTTGTGCGTGGAGGCGAGCGGCGACAGCGGCGCGGCCGGCCCGAACATGTCAATCACAGCCTCCTGGGCGCGCGGCAGGTGCCCAGCGGCAAGGACAGCGGCGCCGCGCAGCACGTGGGTCTCGCCGCGCCCGACTGGCAGCGCGGGCCCCACAAAGCCGGGGAAGACCCCGCCGCCACCCGGGCCCTTCGAGCATGGCTGGACGGCGTCCAGTGCGCCCACGATCCGCACTGGCTCGCCCGGCGCGGCGCAGGCAAGGCGAACCTCGGCAAGCGCGGGGTCTGCGACCAACGCGCAAGCGGCCTCATGCGAGACCGTCAGAGACCCAGAGGCGTAGCTCGTGCGCTCGCCTAACGCGAGCTCACGCACCTCGTGAACAAGGCGACGTAGCCCAACACCATTCACGTTGACCTGGGTCTCTACCATCATGCGCCAGCCTATTCGCCCGTCGGCCTCCCCGCAAGCATCTGACAACTTAGGGTTCACGACTGAGCTTGTGAAGGAGCGACGGTGTAGTTCCAGTCGCCGTGGAATGTGTGTCTGGTGATGTCGACGGCGGCGAGCTGTTCGTCGGTGACATCGATGCCTTTGGCGTATGCGCGGT
>JAABUY010003990.1_pt1 | contig 15798 bp, 22 predicted proteins | sample 5560271 | NCBI WGS metagenome assembly JAABUY01 (sample SAMN10711886, study PRJNA513374) | rock metagenome | isolation source: Antarctica rocks | place: Antarctica: Victoria Land, University Valley
CGCGCTGGTCGCGCAGATGCTCGCGCAGCCGGCGCTGCTGCGCGCGCTGCTGCAGCAGCTGCTGACGGGCCCCGACGCCCCCGCGCTGCCCGCCCTGGCGCCCGCGGGCACGGGGGCGCCGCCCTGGGCGCGCGCGGCCCCCCAGCGGCGCGCGCGCGCGGAAGGCGCCCGCGCGCAGCACGCCGGGGCGGCCACCGCGGAGCAGGAGCCGGCGCTCCCTGCCGCGGCGGGCTCTGCGGCCCTGCGGCTCCCAGCGGGGCGCGCGAGCGCGCCAGCGCTGGCGGCCAGCAGCCGCCCCGTGCGGCCTCCGGCACCCCCTGCCGGCACAGCTCGGCACAGGGCGGTTGCGCAGCGGCTCCCCTTGCACCCCGCGCCCGCGCCGGCCCAGCACATGACACAGGTTCCGCTGCACCCGCGCCTGCCGCCAGCGGGGGGGCGCGCGGCGGGGGCGCGGGAAGCGGGGCCGCCCGCCATGGCAAGGCCGCGGCCGGCCAGGGGCCCCCGCGGGGCAGGGCAGCGGCTGCGGCCGCCGCGCGAGGTCTCCTTCTCCTTCCCAGAGAGCGCGAGCGGGGCGGCGGCGCGCTCGCCCGACCCCCTCACCCCAGCATGCGTCCTGGGTAGCAGTGCTGGCATCCCGGCACCTGCTGCGGGCGCAGCGGGCGACGATGTGTGCCTGCTGCCCCATGCTGGAGATGTGGTCACAGCGCCCCTGATTGAGCAGCTGGGGCAGCCAGTCAGCCTCCCAGGGCCTGCGCCGATGGAAAACGAGGATGCCCCGGTCGCCACACCAAGGAGCGCCACACCCACCTCACCACCCCAGTCGTTGCAGCACATGAGCACGGAGGTGCTGCATGAGGCAGCGTCATGCAGCGCTGCAGCTGACCCTCTGCCCGGGCCAGGAGAGTGCAGCGTGCCAGACAGCCCGGCAGCAGGCTCGGGGCTGTGCACGGGCGGTCTCCAAGCGCAGCCGGGCGGCCTGTACAGGCAGCCGCGTGCCTGGGATGCGCGGTGGCAGGCCGGTGAGGACGTCATCGCCTCACCCGAAAGCCATGCAGCCGAGGCCGCAGCTGGCGTGAGTCTGACCGCGCATGCAGACAAGCCTGGGCCCTCATCATGCATCTGCAGTGAAGCGGTGCAAGGCGATAGGAGTCCTCCAAGGGCTGCCGCCGCAGCAGCTGACAGCGGTCCTCCGCCAGCAGGCAATGCTCACCAGCATGCCAGCAAGCTGCACAGCACCGCGGGCCATGCGCCAGGACCTGCAAGCCGCTCTGCTTCTAATGAGCAGGCGCAGGTCGTTACAGGCTCACCTCAGGTACAGCTTGCAGCCGCTCCAGCAGAGCAGCCTGCGGCGGCTGCGCAAGCATCTGCCGCGCTTGAGAAGCGCGCTACAGCATCGGAGGCTGCTGCTGCAGAAGGCGAATGTGCTGCTCCACTGGCAGCAGAGGCAGCAGACGATGCGTGTCTCGCAGCAGGAGGCCATGCAGCAGCCGTTCATGCAGAGCATGCCGCGGCTGCAGAGGCAGCCGAGGCTGCGGCCTCCGCACCCACAGCAGCACAGGCAGACGTTGAGGCCACACATGCAGCAGCAGCAGTGGCAGCAGCAGAGGCGGCTGCAGCAGCGGCAGCAGCAGAGGCGGCTGCAGCAGTGAGAGCAGCAGGCGCCGCAGCATGGGAGTCTGAGACCACCCTGCTGGAGTACGCCCGCAATGGCAGGTGCCCTGCTCGGCGCTCTCACACACGACCTGTCATGGCACTGGCCAGTCCATGCGCCTATAGTACGAGCGCATCTCTGATTTCCCTGTGCCCCGCCTGCTTACCACTGACACAGGCGCAGCAGTGCATGTCCAGTTGTGCGCCACTACATCGAGCTTGATGACCTTGCAAGTTTGGTGGCAAGGAGCGCGTGACAGGCTCCCTTATGCCATGCATGTAGATGTCAGTGCTCCTCTTGCATAGCTTGCCAGCAACAGCACGTAATGAAGTACCAGGAGGACAGGCCTGCTCCATGCACGCGTTCCTGTCACTTAGGTACGATGAGGTGAAGGCGCTCCTCGCGACCGGAGTGCCTGCAACCGCGGTGGACGCAGCTGGGAACAGCGCAACGCACATGGCTGCTCGTGCCGGCGATGCTTCCTTGGTCAAGCTGCTGTTGCGTAAGGTTCGCACACATCGCACACATACCATGAGCGCTCTCCCAGCAGCGCTGGCAGGCGTGCAATGCTGCTTAGACGCACATGCTGATTTTCATGGCCAGACACACATGTGTTTGTGCCACCGGCGCAGCTTGAACGCGCGCAGTACGGGATGCGCTGCGCAGGGCCTGTACGTCAATGCGCGCAACGCCGCAGGCGACACGCCGCTGCATGCAGCGACCGCGGCCGGCCAGGAGGCAGCGGTGCATGCGCTGCTTGTCGCTGGCGCCGACCCAGAGCTCCGCAATGCGCTTGGCCTCCGACCCAAGGACATGGCGCCGGGGTCTGTGGCGCCGCCGCCCTGGGCAGCTCCCATCGCAAAGTACAAGCGCTTGCCTGGGCGCTCCCTGCTCCTGCGCGGGAGCGACTGCCTGCTTTCTGGCCACACGAGGCAGCCCGCATAGCTTTACACCTGCCATCCATGCTGCACTGTGTGTCTGTGTGGGATGCACCGGAACTTGCACACTGCTGCATGCATATTTGACATATTGTGCGCAATGTCGCGCACTCTGAGCGGGAGTCGGGCGTTTCTATCACGTGCGGCACTTCCTTGGGAGAGTTTTCTGACTTGGGTGCCTTGTAGGGCTACAATTAGCTGGCATGTGAGTTTCATGTCATTTTGATCAGTTCTGCACTGAGACCATCTGTTTGGCACACGGACACAGCACTGTGTTTCCTAGCAGAGCGTGTGCGCTACCAAAAGGTCTTCTGCTTTGTAGCTTACATGTACAGACATTCGGCACGGGCCGAGGAACATGTCAGCATAACAGTCATGCGTTTCTTACATGACTCCCAGTGTTTCAGCCGCCTGCACTTCAGTGACCTTATCGTAGGGCTCAAATATGAATAATGGCATGCACTGAGCTCAGGACGTAGCCCAAGGCCGGGAACATGCGATGCTCTGCTAATCTGTTGGTGCCCGCACTCAAATGCACACCGAGCAGGAAAGGTACAGCAGCCGAGATAAAGCACGGCTGTGCAGCTGCCTTTGCAGCTGCCACACACTCCAGCCGTGCCGTGCCACTATAACTCATATCTATTGCAGCCTCAGTGCAGCACCATCTGGGCCCACACTCCCATTTCTGAGCCGCACATGACAACGACCCATGTTGAAGCAGGCGCTGCAGCTCGACACTGCAACCCGTGTTACATGCCATCAGTAGCTAGTCATCGAGTTGATTGGGCTCTCACAGGGTTCATGCACCGGGACCCGCGGGGTGTGCGCGCACTCGAGAGAGCCAAACATGGCAACGCGCGAGCTGGCTTGCCTCTCCAGTGCGCGCGCACATCACAACTGCAACCAGGATCGCCCTGCAGAGCAACGCATGGTGGCACGCAGTGGCAGGCATGGAGCGCCACTGCACTCCGCCCAGCCTCGCTAGCGCGCCCCGACCCATGCCCATGCCGCCCCGTACAAAGGCGGCCAACCAGCCGGCGCAGCAATTCCAGCGCCGTCCGGTACAACTGGCTTCTACAAATTGTGGTCAACACACTGCAGCATATACATGTATAAAGCAGCCCCCAACGCCCAGCCCCAGCAGTCCTCCAGCACGGGCGCTCGGCGCACAAGGTGCAGCGGTAGCCGCGCGTCAAGGCGACAGCGGGCCTGGCTGCCCCGCTCCTAGGCGCGCCCATTCGCCAGGACGCCGTTGGCCACGGCAGCCTGGTGCGCCTTGGCCAGCCCGGCCGCATGGCCATTGGCCAGCTTCACGAGCGCCGCAGGCGACGGCGTGGCTGCTGCCGGCGCGACGCCCGGCCGCGGCGGCGCGCCGGGCGCATGCGCGGGCTGCGCCGGCGCCGGGGGCGCTGCCGCGCCGCCCGCGCCGCCGCGCGGCGACGCCTGCACCGGCGCCGGCGCGGGCGCGCTGGCCGCCGCAGCTGTCGGCGCGGGCGGCGCCGCGGCGGCGGCCGGCGTCGACGCCGCGGCTGCCGCGCCGGAGGGCGCGGCGGCGGACTCGGGCTCAGGGTTGAGCATCCGCCAGGCGGCCACCCATGTCACCATGGCCTTTGCCAGCTTGCCAAAGTAGGGGTCCAGGTGCCCCAGCTTGGCCTCCACCTGCGGCGCGAGTCGGGCATGTTGGCGCGGCGTGTGCAGCTTCACGTAGCTCCAGCCACGCTGCGTGATCCTGCCAAATACACACCAAGCGGAAGCGCACTGCTTACAAGTGAGGCCAACTTGGAACTGTATGTCCGAGTACATGCGGGCCGAGCGGCGTGAGGAAGCGCCCCTCAGAGTGTAGGCTAGTTCTTTAAACTAACAACTTGGGGGATCGAAGGCTAACTGGGCTGTAAGTTTCTGATTTGTCAGATGATGCCAACCATGGGATTTCAGCCCGTAGAGTCGGGGCCGCGCCTGCTCCGCCAGCTCCAGGTAGCACGCCGCGGCGGTGGTGGCCGCGGGCGAGAGCGCCGCGCCCTGGAAGAACGGCACGATGTCCTCCTGCCAGAAGATGCCCTTGAACTCCTTGCGCAGGTTGACAAACGGGTTGGACGCCTTGGAGTGCCAGATGTAGGGCAGGCCCGTCTTCACGCCCCAGCCCAGGTGGTCGCAGATGACCTGCGCGCGCTCAGCTGCGTCAGCGCGGCACGAGGGCCCGCGGCGCCACGCGGCGCCGCGCCCGCTCTGCTCGCCGCGCTGCCGGTCCGCTCGCTTGGGCTTCAGCCCTGCTTGGTGCAGGCCGCCTGCCTCGCGCAGCGCGCACGCAGCAGCCAGGCCCTGAACCTCTGCAGGCGGGCATGTACACGCCTCCTTCCTCCACCATGCCCCAGCCGACATGTCCCCGCTCGTACACGGCCGACCAACATACATTACGAAAGACGGGCATGAACACAAGAACAAGCAAAGGCAATGTTGGAGAAAACTTTAGAAAGGGAGGGGGAGCACACCTTGGTGCACCAGCCGGCCCACATGTCGTCATAGCGCCCCAGCGGCTGCCCGTCGCCCATGAGCCCAAAGTACATCGCCGGCCCAACCGTCTCACGGTTGAAGGCCATGTTCATGCCGCACATGGGGTACAGCGTGCCCTGCGTAGGGCCTCATGTAGGTTTGTATGCTGATATGTGTCCAGCAGGCGCTGGGGAATGGTAGTCCGGCAGATTGTGGCAGAACGCTCTGTGGGGCCTGACGGCGACTGGGCTCAAGCCCAAAAGGCCACCCGCCCATAGTCCACGAGCACAGGCTGCGAGGGTGGGGAGGCGCGTCCAGCCGCGCGCGCAGCCTGAGGCGCTGCATCCATGCGAGCGCACACGCGCGTGCCAGCCAGGTGGTGCAGGGTGCTGCGCAGCGACGCGGCGTGCCTTGGGGATGGTGAGCACCGCATCCACATAGCGCGTGTTGCGCTCCAGCGGCTTCACCATCTGCGTGGGCGCGTCGTAGTCCGGGATGTTCAGCCACAGGCCTGCCCGCGCGCACGCCGCCCCAGTGAGCTCCAGCAGCTGCGCACGTCCGCGCGCAGCGCTGCCGCGCCGGACCATGGTGCACGGCAGCGGGTGGGAGCGCGGCCTAGGCTCTTCCACGCGGCCCTGCGGCAGGAGAGTGCCTCTACGAGAGGCCGGGCTCGTTGCCAACGGGGGCCGCGCGTACGCGCGCTGCCAGGCACAAGCTGTCCAGCTCCCCGGTCGCGGCGAGTGGTGCTCCCCGGCGCTCCCACCTGAGGCACGCATTTCCAAAAGCACTGATAGGCAGCCCCCGCACGGGCCAGAGGCGTCGCCCCCAGGCTTAGCAGTGGCCGCACTGGCGCGCGAGCTTCCCAGAACTGGCACAAGCTCGTCCCGGGCGCTGTCCTGGGGCGGCGCACCGTGCGAGATGGCCGTGGGGCAGCCCTCGCGCAGGCTGAAGGGGTACCCGCGCACAAAGTCGGCGCCCGCCGCGTACGGGTCGTACAGCGTGTTGAAGAAGAGCGGCGTGGACGGGGTGAGCAGGTTGCGGATGTGCTGCTCCAGCGCGTTGATGTCTTCGCCGCTGGGCGTCTTTGCCACGAAGCAGTCGTCGTCTATCGTGTAGATATACTTCTTTTTCGACACCTGCGCCAAAGCGCCGCCCTTCGTTTGAGCAGGTTGCTTTTTATGTGCTGCTCCGGCGCGTACATGTCTTCGCGGCGCAGTGTCGTGTACGCCACACAGCGGTCCCTGCCAGTGGGCAGCTGTCCGAGTTCCATCCGTTCACCTTCGCCGGAGGCAGGGCGTGCTTCCCAGGCGGGAACTTCCTGACTGCGCTGTTTCACGCGCATACCAGGGCACGCCACCTGGCGACACGCGTTGGACGTGTGGTGTGCTGGAACGCAGGTGTGCTGTGGTCACCCGCGCCGGCGGGAGCAGGCAACTGTGACACAAGGGCCGATGCTGGCACAACAGCATACGTGCGCTGCCTCGTGCGCAGCGCAGCTCGCGTGCCCGTGCAGCGGGGACCCACCATGAAGCCGAAGCACCGGCAGGCAGAGTCCTTGTACGAGATGCACCAGGCATGGTCCCCCAGCAGGCGCTCAATGTCGCGGCGCGTATACAGCTCCACGTCAAACCCGTCCGGCACGCTTATCTTGCGGTCCGGGTCGCCGTCCTGGCACGTGCAAAAGCAGTCAAGCTCGCTGCAGTTGAATTTGCTGCCGTGCAGTTACTGCAGTTACAACCCCCGAGCTGCCAGAACTGCTGCACTCAATCGCGGGCAGCACGGCGCGGCCGGGCACCTGGATGACTATGAGGTGGTAGCGCTGGAAGAAGGGGCGCCACTGCTCCAGAAAATGCAAGTCCCGGATGGTAGGAATTACAATGTCCAAGGAGTCCTCCAGGCTGGAAGGGATGCCTGGCAGGTGCGTCATCGCAGCCAGGACCAGGGGGACGCTGTGCAACGATGCTGGGCGCCAGTTCACACGGAGCAGAACGCTGGAACTTCGAGCGAGGCAAGGAGGTTTGCCAAGGGCTGCTGCCCTGACAGAAAGGGTTTATTGATAAATGAACGCTACATTTACATTTACATTTACCTAGAGCCTTCTTACATATACCAATCTACCGCACATGCTGGAAGCACACAGGCAGCAGACGACATATGTCACATGACTGGCTCACACATCGGACTATGGGTACGGCAGCAGCCTGGCGCGGGGCAGGGCGCCCTGGACGCGTCGCCCATCAGGCAGCGCGCCAAGCTCTCGACCCAAAATTCCTGTTTCAGTTTCACGCACTTCACACTGCCACACAGCCTCCGCTCCTCTTGCAGGTCGCATATACAGTCAAGCGCCCTGCCTAGGACAGACACATGTCAGACGCCGGGCCGAGCGGAGGCAGCCTGCAGCCCCACGGCGGGTCCTCCATCCACCCAGCGCATGCATATGCAGAGCCCCGGCCCCCGCCCGTCATGCGCATGCGTCGCGCCGCGCTCACGCGCCGGCCGCCATGCGGCGATGCAGGAAACGCAGGACGGCGTCCTCCACCCAGCGGCCGCGGAAGAGCTCGGAGCGCGTGAGCGCGCCGGGCGGGCCGGCCTGCCCCGGCGCGGGCGCCTCCGCCGCGGCCGCCGCGCGCAGGTCGCGGTGCTGGCTCGCTATCTGCATGTGGCCATGAGTCGCCGAGTCAGGTGCATTCACGGTAACAGTGCCTTAGCACATGGATAAGTCATATGGTAAGGCTCCAACACGCTTTATATATAAAAAACATAAGGCAGCAATGCCCACACAGGGTCTGTTGAGGTCTGGGATGCTGGAATGGATGTATGAGATGATCAGGGTGCACAGTTGCATGGCTGTAGGATTCTGCTGGGGGCCATGCCGGATGTGCAGCCATGCAGGGCGCCAAGTCCTTGTGTTGATTGTCGGGGAGGGGGGCACCTGGGCGTTGATGAAGTCGACCGGCGAAGACGAAAACGCCAGGAAGAAGGAGCGCCGCCGCGCAGCCTCCCGCGAGCGCGCCACCAGCGCCGCCACCCTCTGGTCTATCTGCAGAGCATCGCTCGACCGTCATGGTCACGCGTCAGATGCAGACAGGTGGAGCAACATAGGCAGAATAAGTCGGCCGTGCAGTGGCGTAAACTGTATACAAGCACTTCACAAGAAGTTGTGGACTCCGATGCATGTCCCCTATTGCGGACATTGACGCAAGCAGGATGCCCAGGCGTCACAAGACTTGGCCCAACATGGGGTTGACGTCCGTTTGCGGCATGCGACTTCTGCAATGAGCGGGCGGCGCAACCGCGTGGAAGTTGCGGTCGCGGCCAACACCGTCCAGCAGGTCGCCGATGCGGTCGTCGCGCGGCTGCCGCGGGACGTCCACATCGATGTCATAGCACTCTGGCGGCGCCTCGGCCGGACCGCTCACCCTGTGGACCCCAATAGCACCCCTCTTTCATGCAGGCCGCTCGCTGCGTTGCTCCGCAGCACATCTTCGCCGGTGGACAGGCGCGAGCTCAGGCAGGCGCACGCTGCCCTGACACAGCGCAGCACGCAACCAGACACCCGCCCAGAAGCAGCGAGCGATGCGGCATGTGCGGCGTTGCGGGCGCAGAGCACAGGGCGCAACAGCTGCTCCAGCGAGGCCGTTCATAAGGTGATGCAAGCAAGCACAGGCGTAGCACGGCAGAACAGCGCGCACCGGACGGTGTAGTGCAGCACGTGCGGCGGCGCGGGCGCCAGCAGGTGCGCCAGGCGCTGCTCCATGGAGGCCAGCGGCACGTGCGGCTCGCCCAGCACCGCGCCGAGGCGCGCGTCGCAGTCGACCATGCCCGGGTCGGTCAACGACTGCGGAGGTTGTGCGTCAGGTTTGTTTCGCAGGCGACGCACAAGCCCCTTCCAGTCATGCATCAACCCACGGGTGCAGCAATGAGTGCAGTCAGCTGGCAAGTCAGTGTGCCCCTGGCATGCCACGAGGGCAGCAGTGGCTCTCACAGCACCATACCCTGATGTGAGGAGTTGCACGAGGCTGCGCAGCACAGGCCTCGCTGGCGCGAGGACATGAGGCGAGCGTGCCTGCAGGCTGTGCATGCGGATGTACGTCCACAGCGCGCGCGTGATGTTCTCGCGCGTCTCGTGCTCAAAGCCCAGCAGCGCCGCCAGCGGCGGCGCCAGCACGTAGCGCGGCAGCGCGTGCTCGGCCTCCACCGCAATGCGCACCGCCACGGGCTTGGAGCCCCGCCGCCTGCGTCCCCGGCCAGGCCTGGGGTGCTGGCTCGCTCGCGCGACGCTCCCGAGCGTCCCCAGGGCAGCCGTGCAGCCACCAGCGGCACATGCATTTGCGCGACTGTTGCTTCTCCGCCATCGCCGCAGTGAGGCTCAGAAAAGGAAGCGGCGGGGCGCACCGCACGCTGATCTCGCTGAGGTGCGGACCCTGGTGCCGCGCGCGCTCATAGACCAGCTCACCATCTGCGCCGGGGTACTGCTCCGGGTCCAGCTGCACATGCAGGCGCCGCAGGTGCGCCGTGAGCGGCTCCGCCGGGGGGTCCAGGTGCAGCACGGGTGCCTGCGAGCCAGCGAGCGCTTGTGTGGCCCAGCTGCGGCAGGACACTCGGCTGCAGGCCAGCTGAGATGCAAACGCCCCAGACGTGGAAACTCTGTATGCCAACGCCGCAGCGTCTGCAGCTCAGTTTGCCAATGAGTACGCCATGAAGAAGGCATCGGTGCATTCCAGCCACAATAAACCATACGTAAGTCTGCGACATGGCATCTGCTCCGGCAGGTCACAGCCTGCCATGCGCGGATGGCGCACCTGCAGCGGAAGCGCCGCAGCAGGCCCGGCATGCGTAGCTGGCACAGCAGGCGTAGCACTCGCCGCTGGGGCTGTGCCACCTGCCGCCGCCGGCGCGGCCGCCGTTGCGCCCGGGGGCTCAGCAGCCGCGCCGGGCAACGGGCTGGGCGCTGGCGGCGCGGTGTGGATGCACTCTGCCTCGGCAATGTCCATCAGCTTGCCCGATATGACCAGCTCCCAGCTCGGCGGGTCTGGCGGGCGCGCGGGCGCGCGCATAAGCTCCATACAGGCACAGGCTCAACATGCTCAAGCTGCATGGTTGCGTGTCACACAGCCTGCATGAAACATACGCATGTGGCATGGCTGACAAGCGCATGATGTAGCCATGGCTGCAGTGCTGAGCAGAATGGACAGGGTTCCCAAAGGTTCCTGGCGAGTATAAGCATGCCGGGGAATAAGCCTGCTGAAGCAAGCCGCCGCCGCCGCACTGCACATGTGCAGCAGGGTCTTCTGACACCTGCATTAACCCCTCCCTACACATGCTACCAAATCTGCTAGCCAGCCTCAGATACGCCTTGCCAGCAGGGGCCTGCCGCGCGCACCAGGAGAGGGCGGTAGGTCCGGCTGCGGCTGGTGCATGTGGCGATTGAACACGTACATGCGCAGCCGCTTTGGCATGCGCTCCGGGCAACGCACGGCCTCCCGCAGCTGCACACCCATGCTCGCCTCTTGTATTTTGCAGCGCGCATGCAACAACACGTGAGCATCATAGCCTGGTACGCTTTCCAATGCCAATGCATGCTCTACTACTGTGGCGCAGTATGCCCTTCAAGACATGCACTGCATGACAGGAGCTGCGATGAATGTATGTAAGTACCAGCCGCGTGCGATCTGGCCAAAACATAGACTGCTGCAGGCTCGGAGCGCTCAACACAAGTGCGAGCGCGTCGCATCCTCGTGCAGCATGCTATCCTGAACATGCATCTCTGCATGTCCCTGCATGCGCTGTGTGAGAGTAGGCCACACAGAAGTGTCGCACCTCCGCGCGCCGCACAGCAATGTGGTAGTCAACCTGCCGCTCCAGCTCCTGCAGCTCGCAGAACAGCGCGCTCTCCGCGTACTCCACCACCACCGGCTGCACCGGCGCCTGGCGCTGCAGGGCAGACACGAGGTGAGCAGCGTTCTGACAGGTGCAGCAGCACAGGACCAGATGCTGGCTGCTGCCGCGCGTGCCGCCCGCACCCGCTCCGCCGGCAGGACCGCCTGCGGCGGTGCCAGCTTGCGCTTCTTCATGACCTTGCGCGCCGGTGCGACCTCGGCCATGCGCGCCGGGGCCCCCGGCAGCCCGGCCGCTGGCGGCCTGCCTGCCGTGCTGGCACCCGCGGCCAGCCGCGCGCCGGCGCCCGCTGCCTGCTGCGCCTGTGCCTGCGCGAGGCCAGGACAGCGTCGTCACACAGGTAGCCCCCCGTCTTGTGCCAGCCTGCATGGGAGCGCAGAGGGTTGCATTGCCGCTCAAGAAGCTACACGCTTGGGGACGGTGCCTGCTGAAGGAAGGCGAGCAGCTGCTCCTTTTGCGCGTTTGACAGCGCAGCCGCAGCGTTGGCCGCAGCGCCCGGGACGCCGGCCTGCGTGAGGCCCTGCAGCTGCGCGAGCAGCACAGCCGAGGCAGCCGACACATTGGCGAAAGGCAGGCCCTGGTCCATTGCAAGCAGTGCAGCGGCCGCTTGCTGGTTACGCTACGCGCGTGTGTCACACAACAACACAGGTCTCCTTTTACACAGTGTGCAGAGACAGTCTTGGCATCGCTCCTCTGGTTGCACTGCTTTTGCAAAACATTATCGAGAAGTGCAGGAGGCACACAGTACAGCGAGCGTTGTCAGTCTGTTCTGCCACCCCCTCCACTCACTGTGCTTATGTTGCGCTTCTTACTTTAACCAATGGCGTGCCTTCCCACTTCAAGGCTTGCCAGGCCCAACACCCTATGGAAGCCCGGCCAACTAGATGTTGTGCTGTGTGTTGCTACTTAGCTTCAGGTGTGAGAGGCCGATAAAGGTACTGAAGCATTGCTGAAGGAAGAGATGCACGTGCAACCTGCTGGTTGCGCAATGCCGTGCTGCTGAAACGCGGAGTGGGGCAGCTCAAGGTCTGGTGCTAAATTGATGCCAACGGCGCAGCATAGCACAAATATGAACGGCAACGCCCAAGCGGACAACGTTGGCGTGTTGGAAAGCAAACATATTGAGCATGAGGAGCCCATCATTGGCCTGCAGAGCTGCAAACTGATACAGCAAGGCGCTGAAGCTGTAAGTGCCCGCAAGTTATCCCAATATCGATATCTTGGAACGTCGCCGTGACCTGCGTTGTTGTGAAAACAATTCAGCCGCCAGAAGAGCCTGACACTCGCGCGCGGCAGCGCATCTGGGAGGGCGTCTACCTGGGCAGGCCTGCCATCTTGAAGCAGCGCTTCAGCAAGAGGTATCGGCATCCGGCGCTGGACACCAGGTTGACGCAGTCTCGGCTCCGGCAGGTGCACGCCTAGCATGCTGCTACCAGGCTCAGGCATGCCTATGCAAGATTGCTTTTGCGTTTGTGCTACAGAAAATCGTACAGGGCTGCAGGAATCAGCTGTTTGAAACCCGTGTGAGCTTCGAGCTGTAAACAGCGCCGCGAGTGGCGGCCTGCACGCGAGTGGCGGCAGGCGTTGCACAGTTGTATGGGTGAAACCGAACTGGTGAAGCTGTGCGTGCTAACTCCGTGGAGCTGTGGCCATAACACTATGGACGTGCACGTGGTGTATGCGTGTGGCCAAGCAGACTGCCTCAGCTGCTCCTGGGATCAAGGAACTCAGCTCAAACCTGCGTGGCGTCAGGAGGTGCGGGGCGTGCTGCGTGCGCGCAAGCTGGGCGTGCTGACGCCATGCGTGCTCTGTGTGGAGCACGAGGCGAGCACAATCTACTTTGAGCGCGTGACGGGCATGCCTGTCAAGCAAGCGCTGCATGACGGAGAACTTCAGCCCGAGGGTGCGCCCGGCGCAGCTCGCGTTTGCCGCAAGGGCTGCTGTGCAGCCCAGCACTTTTGTGCCTGGGAGTGTCGCCGAGCCTGCAGCGCGGTGCGCTGTGCTGCCTTGTCTCGCTGGCAGCTCCAGCATGCCTTACAAGCTACAGAAACACAAGTGAAACATGACGTGCATGCCTCTGCCTTGCCACATGCCAACCGCTCCAAGTGTTGCCGGCAGGCGTGCTTGTGACACCGGCTCCCGCCGCGTCTTCACTAGAGGGCTGTCCTGGCATGCTTCAGTGCATGCCCAGCGGCATGCTCTGCTTAGCTGAGCCCTGTGCGAGTGTGGAAACACAGCCACATGCCATCTGCTGCAAGTACAGCCGCATGTCTTAAGTCCCTGCCCGCTGCTTGTGCAGCGCGCATGGAGCTGCTGCGGGCGATCGGGCGCGCGGTGGCGGCGCTGCACGACGGTGGCGTGGTGCACGGCGACCTCACCACCTCCAACCTGCTCGTGCGGGAGGCCGACAGCGCGCTGGTAGGGCAGGCCGTACCCGCACACGACGCTAATGTGCTGCGCCACGCGCCGGCCCTGTTGCGCGTCATGCCGCTTGCGAGGCAGTTTTGAACTTATGGCTAAGTCCTCGCACCCCCGCGACACACCCCGCGGCGCAGCTCGCCGTATAGAGCGCGGTGCGCCGCCCAGGTCGTGATCGACTTTGGGCTGAGCTCCAACTCGACGATCGCCGAGGACAAGGCCGTGGACCTGTACGTGCTGGAGCGGTCGTTCACCAGCGCGCACGCCTCCTGCGGGCCCCTGGTGCGCCCGGCGCCGGGCCAGCGCCGGCAGCTGCATGCAGTGCTGGGCGTGTGTGGCACGGCGAAGCTTAGTTCTTTCTCCAGCAGCAAAGACCTTGTGCCAAGTGTGGGCTGCTGCGAGTGCTGTGGGGGTAGGCGTGGCTGCCGACCTGGGCTCGCAGGGTGTCTTTTCGTGAAGGTGGATGTCCTGACGCCACTGTGGTGGCCTCCTGCTGCAAAATGCTTGGCGCTGTGCGCTCAACACATGTGGCGCGCGCGGCGACCGTGCGCAACTGCGCGTGCGCAGTTCGACGACGTGCTGGCATCCTACCGCCAGCACTCCAGGCTGTGGTGCCCCACGCTCAACAAGTTTGCGGAAGGTGCGCCATGGCCGTGTCATGTCGGCCGTGTCGGTCGTGTCGTTGGACGCCCCTTTCAGAGCATAGCGCTGCTGCTGCGTGCCATGCTTCACAGCCATGATTGAGGCACAAAAAACATGTTTCTGTGTCTGCCGGCCGTGCTGCATGGGCCAGCAGATGCGCGCTGTGATGACCAGGCGCCAACGCTCCAAACCTGTGTGGCGCAGTGCGCATGCGGGGCCGGAAGCGCGCCATGGTCGGGTAGTGCGCGCGCGCGGTGGTGCAAAGGCTGTCCCTCTACGGCTCGGCATGTCTGGCCCGAAGGGGCTGCGGTGGCAGCCAGCGAGGCATCACTTGCTCTATTGCAGCACTAGGCGTGCAGCGTTGCAAGCTGCATGTGGCCAGATCCAATGTCTTGGGAAGCAGACCAGACTGGTTTCAGCTGGGTGCTTGTCTGCTCACAAACCGGGTTGTTGCTGAGCGCCTGCGCGGCCCCTATGTGGTGCATGTATGGAAGCAGTGTGAGCGGCGCTGCTGAGTGCGGGCGTCACCCATGTCATGGATGTATTGACATTTTACGCTGTGCATATGGAGGATCTGCTGAAAATCTTAAAGAAGGCCATGACAGGATGACCAGGTTCATTGGCGCCTGGTTGCATACTGTGCAAATTTGTTTGTGCAACACAGCCTGGTGCCCAGTCGACACGCACATGACAAACATGCATGTGCTTTCAGGGTATTTGGGAACAAATGGTGCGCACACATGCAGGGCGGTGACTTTCACAACGCACAGGACGCACACACGTTTGCACGCCCATACGCATGGGTAAAGACGACACGCACTACGCCCCCGCAGCCCCGGCACCCGCGCCGCCCTTCTTCTTCCTCTTGCCCGGCCCCGCGCGCGGCGCCGCGGCCGCGCCCGCCTTGCGCTTGAGCGACGCCACCATCGCGCGCAGCTCCTTCCCGGGCTTGGCCGCGGGCGCGCCCGCGCCTGCCACAGCCGGTGCCCGCTCAGCTCTCTTCCGGGCCCCGAGGCCGTCATGGTGCGCGATGCAGATGCGGCGCGAAGACAGCACGACCACGTCACGTTAATGCCGGCGGCAACAAAGGGCGACGGTGACGGCGCCACTAGCAGAACTTAGTGCACAGACTCCATCCCAGCTCACATGAGTGACATGCAGCAGCGCAGGCCGCTGCAGCATGACAGCAAGCATGACAGGGTCTGACAAAGTGTTTGCTCACTTGCAGGCGCGTCCGAGGTGATGCTGGCCGCAAGGTATCTGGGCCGCCCTACTATCACAGCGGCTACTGAGGCTCCCCAGCAGGCTCCCCTGAGAGCATGTACACAGGACCCTTCGGGATTGGGACACAGTAGTGAGAGCTCGCACCAGCAGTGCCCGGGTCCACCGGCGCCCGCGTGTCAGGCGCGGCCGGCGCGGCCCTGGCAGGGGCCGCGCCGCGACGCGCCGCGGCCGCGGCCGCGGCGGCCGCGGCGGCCACGCCCGCCGTCTTGGCGAAGCGCGGGTCGGTCGGGTCCAGCGCGTAGTCGGGGTTGCCGAGCAGCGGCGCAAAGCGCGGGTCCGCCAGGTCCGCCTGCTCGCGCCGCAGGCAGGCGCCTCATAGTATATATGCGAATCATTTGTCTGCAAAGGCATGAATTTGCAGCTCCTCGCAATGCGTTGGATGTCGGCCCAGCTCACCGGCGCCGGCCGTGCACAAGCAGCATGCGCATCGCAACAGCAGCGAGTCGGCGCAGCCACGAAGCCACATCAAGCTCGTCA